>ULSH01008569.1_pt1 | contig 20968 bp, 32 predicted proteins | sample 1956151 | NCBI WGS metagenome assembly ULSH01 (sample SAMEA4835702, study PRJEB28245) | human gut metagenome | biome: gut microbiome; material: fecal sample | place: Denmark | collected 2008 | reverse complement strand
CCGCTCTTCCGTCTATGTTATGGCATGATTGATTAAGGGCTGCTTCTATCACGCCCGCTGCCGTTTTGTCAAACTCGGATGCGCTCCCTTTGGCTATCCGGCGTTTGCGCTTCTCGCTGCCCTGGATAATCTTTTTTACCGTGGCCTTTATATCATCATCAATTCTCTGCAATACTGCCCTCCCCCCCCAATCCGCTATTCTTCGTAGGTTGTCTTTTTATTTTCTGACCGTTCAACTTTGATGCTCTCTTTCGCCATTTTGGAAACCTTCGCTTTTACCCCGTGTCCCACATCAACCGTTATCCCTTTCATTGCCTTGTCCTCTATGGCATCCACGGTCAACAGCAGGATTTCCACAACCTTTCCCTTCACGGGCTTTTCTGCCCCGTCCCCAAATAATTCATGGATGCGCTTCTTTGCCTTTTCCTTTCTCTCTGCCGCTTTGGCGTATGCCTTTGCTTCCTCGCACTGGCACTGTAATGTAACCTGTTCGTTTATGCGTTCCTCGTTCCACCCGGCCATTGTCCGCACCATGCCGGATTGTCCGCAAAATTTACAATATCCCGTCTGCTCCTGTAAGCCGTCCGGTCTTTCCCGTTTCTCTTCCTCTGCCGCTGTGTTTTTTTCTGCCGCCATATGTTATTCCCTCTCTTTCCTGCCTGTTTCATAGGCTTTCATTGCGATTGTCAAAACTGCTGCCGACTGCTCCACGGTCAAATACTCCTGCCGTACAAGCGTTGTCAAATCCCTGTTTATGGTTTCCAGTGTTTCTTCCAAGGTTCTTTTTGCAAACCCTATTCCGCACGATAAATCTATGATTGCCTGTTTTATTCCCTTTGCGTATTCTCCCGGCGCTGCTGCCAATTGCCTGTTCATTGCCTTTTCGTCTCTGCCTAGGTTGTAATGTCTGCATCCCCGGCACTCTTCCCGGCCAAACATCCGGGACGGCAGTTTGATACCGTCACATTTCCCGGCAATCCACGGCGCATTGATACAGGCTTTCTTTGGCATCCGCCCCGGCTCGGAAAGGTATGCAAGTATCTCTTCCCAGGCTTCCTCTGCGCCGTAGCATACCGCCGTTTTGTACCTTTGTTTTTCCAGCATTGCCATATATTCTTCCTGGGCTTTCGTGGCTTTGTTCTTTCCAAACTTCAATTCGATATAAAGCCCGTGAAACCCGTTTTTTGCTACTGGCAAGCATATGTCCGGCACTCCGCTTTTAAGGCCCGCCGCCTTTAATATGCCGCCATTGGTCCTTTTTCCCTCGTTTGGCACATGGTAAATCAATGCCAGTTCCGGCAGTATGCTTTCTGTCCTTTTCGCCCAATCGAATAACGTAATCTGTTCTGTTGTCTCGCTCCGCTTCATGTTCTGCATTTTCATGTTCCATTCTGTCCCCTTTCCCGGCGGTATTTGCAGTATTTCCACACGCAAACTACTTTGTATTGGTTTTCTATGTATTCTGGATTTTCACACGCCCCGTTTTTCTGGTTGTAAGATATACACCTTCTGCAATAGTCCGGGTGTGTTGGAAATAAAATAATCTCCGCCATTTTCTATTCTTCATCTAAGGCATATTCACGCTTCCGGCGTTTGCAGTCCTCTAACATCCGTTCCAAAATGCCCGTTTCCTCTTCGGAAAGATAGATGTAATACTTTTCAAGCATCTTTACGGCGTGTAATTTTTTGGCGTTCGCCTTTTCTTCCTCGGTTGTGTCCGTATCTGACACGTTCTGCTCCCTAGCTGTGTCCTCGGCGGTTTTCCGCTTTTTCCTGCTGCCCTCTGCCAGTTGCTTTATTTCCTCGCTCTTAATATCCGCCCCGGCTTCCACTGCCGCCGCAACCTCATTTTGTGCGCCGTCTGCCAGCTTGCTTGTTTCATAGGCTTTTGTGATACCCATATTGCCGTTGGCAAACTGTTCTTTCACTTCCTCTGTGGCGTTATTATTGATTGCTTCCAGCTGTGCGATTTTGGTAGGGCTTTCCCCCAATATCGCCGCCACATAGTCCCGTACCCGCTTCCCGGCTTCCAGGACTAATAATTTTTCTTTCCGTGCCTGGGTCAATACCTCTTTCCAGTCTGCCGCCTGGTTCATCAAATCATAATCCGTCATTTTGCGGTTGAATGTGTTGCCAATCAGCAGCGATAACCTAAACTGTGTTTCCGTCATGTCTTTAAAACGGCACGGTATATTCTTTGCGATTTCCCCGTGTCCCTCGTCCCGTAAAATCACAAGGGCTTCTCTGCGCCTGTGGCCGCCGGAAAGAAGGTATTCCCCGTTTACCCGGCCAATGATTAAAGGCTCTTGCAGCCCGTCCATAAGGATTGACGTTGCCAGTTCTTCCAAATCGTCCATGCTGTAGCGGTTGTGTTTCGTCACCTTGATTTCGTCCAGGTCAAGCGTGATTTCCTCGTAATTTTCCACGCCCTCAACCGCCGCCCTGGTTGCGTTGTTCATAAGGTCCATGATATTAAATGCCATGTTATGCCCTCTCTTTCCGGCCTGCCGCCTGTGCTTTCCCCATGTATTCCAGGATAAAGTTTTTATATCCCTGTGCCGCCCCGCTCCGCACGGAATAGGCTATGGGCGTTTTGTGGTAAAATGTGCTGTCCTTTACTTTCTTTGAATGACGTATCACGGTATCAAAGACGGGCAGCCCGCTTTTTGTCCTCAGCCATGTTTCCGCCGCTTCGCTTGTGTCGGATTTCTCATAATCCGTAATCAGCACCCCGGCAAGCCTGGATTTCCTGTTAAGCTGCCTTATGTTGTTTACCTGCTCCACCAATTCTTCCAACCCGTCCAGGGCGTAGCAGTCCAGGTTTACGGGAATGATAATTTCATCCGCCGCCACAAGGGCGTTGATTACGTTCATTCCTAAATCCGGCGCATTGTCTATGATGCAGAAGTCGTAATAATCCCCGTCCCAATCCTTTAAATTTTCAAACGCTCTGCGGTATCTGTCATGCTGCGGCGTTTCCGTGTCTGCCTTTATTTCCAGTTCTGCCAACTCCATGAAGTAATTGCACGGCACAATGTCCAAATTCCGGTTCTTGGTGTGCTTTATATCACTCACGTTAAAAACGGCATTTTTCAAGACTGCTGCCGCCGGGGCTTCTGTCTGGTTCTGGTAGGCATCAAAAAGGCGGCTTGCGTTCCCTTGTTTATCGTTATCGAACAAAAGCACCTTTCCCGGCTCTACTGCCCCACGCTTTGATTTAAAGCCGTCTGCCAGCAGTTCCGCCATGCTGACCGCTGTTGTCGTTTTGGCACATCCGCCCTTTAAGTTCAGTGTGCAGATAATTTTCATGTTGCGTTCCCTCGCTTTCTCCTTTTTGGCTTGTCTTTTGGTTTCTCGCCCTTTTTCACCATACGGGCGTATATGTAAAAGGCTGCGTTTACTTTATTGTGTCTTGCTTCCGCATCCAGGAACGTATAACCCGGATATGCCTTTTCCATTTCTTCTTTCAGCACATTGTAATCAAAAGCCATTTTCTCAACCTTTGCCTTGCTGAATTTGCTGTAGCTTCTCTTTGGCTCGTCCGGCTTTTTCAAATTCTTGGACGGACACCAGCGCTTTGTCCCGTGTGGGTTCTGCGTTATGTATGTGGCAAGCCCGGTCAATAAAAAATTTTCGTCCGGGCTTATGTTCCTGGTGTTTGGCCTATCGCACTTCCCCCACATGGCTTCCAGTTCGTCCCGGTCTATTCCGCCGGATATGAGTAAATGGAAATGTGGGCGTTTGTATTCCTCAAATGCGATTATGTATATATACTTGGCATTTTCTAAACCTGATTTCTTCCGCTTTCTGTTTATGCGCCGGATAAAATTAACCACGTCCCTTTTTGCTTCCTCGTATGTCTCCGGCAGCAATTCATCATTCCACCCAAACGTGGCCCATATATCCCCCTTGCCAAAATTGATATTGGCTAAACGGATTAAATACCGCCTTGCGTTCTTATCGTTTAAATTCGATTGTGACGGGCTTGTCTCTCTCTTCCTTGCGGTCTTTGGCATATCCGCCTTGATTTTAAAGGACGGGTATACCATGCTTTCAAGCAAGGTGGTGTTGTCCTTTAGGCTTGTGCTTTTGTATGTGGATGTCCTGTATAGGCAGTTTACCCGCCCCTCTTTCAAAAGGCGTTCCGCTTCCGCTTCCTCTACCTTCCTGCACTGCTCCCTGTACGCTTCCTCATAGTCGTAATTGTCATAATACTTTTTTGCCATTGCCCCCACCTTTATGTATCTATGTAAAACCCGCCATTCCCAGCGGATATATTTATCTGTATTTCAATATGGTTGATGTGTTAAGACCCATTACAAGGACGGGAAAGCCTGGTTTCCTGTCATAAAAAATTAAATCCTGCCGGTCCAGTCCTCGAAAAGTTCCAGAAATGCCTGTGCGGTTTTTAAGCATCCCAGAAACGCCAATAAGATAAGTTTCAAAACCATACATCCGGTAACCAATACCGCCGCAATGGTAACTATTTTCATATGTTCCCAGCCTTTCCGCCTCTTTCAGCCGATTTTTACTATATATAAATATTCTGTGTTTACAAACACAATATGTTGTGTTATACTGTCCGTGTTGAGTTCCAAAGCCCCTATTGTTTCAGGTCCCCACCTTTACAATAGGGGCTTCGCTTTATGCTTCTGGCAGTTCGCCGTACATTTCTTCATAAATTCCCGTTGCGTATTTCATCAAAAGGGCTTTTGCTTCTTTTTCCTCGATAGCTTCCCCTATATAGCGGTAATCCACTTCATGTGTTAAAAGCCAGTTCCCTTTTTTGCTTCTCCATAATTCGCAGTCATATGTCCTTCCTACTTCTTTTCCCGGATATAACGCCTGTGTAAAATAGTTTTGTACTTCATACCATTTCTTTACATCCGCAATTTTTTCCATGTTGTCCGTGTTGTACTTCATTCCGCCTATGACAAACTGCATTATCTCAGTCCCCTTTCCGTTTCTTCCTGGTGTTTCCAGTAATAGCGGTTGATAATGAGCATTTCACGGGACAGTAAGAGGGACAGGCCCAGCGGGACCGTAATAAGCGCAACCGTAGCGTCCCCGTCCAGAATTTTTACTGCTGCCGCCGTAAATATCAGCATGGCAACGCCTGTCACTTTCTGGACGGCAAAATACCTTTTCCGTTTCCTCTGCCGCCTGGCCGCCTTTCTCTTCTCCCTCTCCCGGTTCATTGCATCCATGTAACCGGCTGTGTATGCCCTGGCAATCTCTTCTTTATACGGGCTGCCCGTTATCTTCTGAACTGCTGCCGTTGTCATGTTCCGTTCCCTCGCTTTCTTTTTCTTCGGGCGGTGTAAATGTAAAATCCGCTCCGCTTGTTAGGTCAATGCCGCAAACAAAATTTTTTACCAAAAATCCGTCCTCTTTGGGCGGTTCTCCCGTAAGCATTGCTTTTATGTACGGGTTCGGCACTCCGGCGTTAATGGCATTTTCCACTAACTCCATTTTTGCTGCCTGTTTTACCATTGCGTAATAATCCGGCTGTTTTACCGTAACCGGGGTATCTGATGTAAAATTGTCTAAAAATCCCATTTATTCTTCCTCTCCTTCTGCATCTTCAAAAAAGAAATCTCCTAAACTTGCTTCCTTTCCCGTATCATCCGTAAATATAAAGTCCGCCGCATCCCCATACCCCTCTACTGCATGGATTTTATATACTTTTCCAATCGTGGCATTTTCCACTTGTTCAACATCTGGCGTCCCGTTAAAAAACTTTCTTATATGCTCGTTGTCTTTTATTCTCGCTTTGAATGGCACTGATAATTTTCTTAATCCTGTAAATGGGTGTGTGTCCAGAACGCTATAATATTCAAACTGGCTCATGCTTTGTTCCCCCCCTTATTACTCCGTCATTTCTTCCATAATTTCTTTTATTATGTCCATAGTGCTTTCCGCCTGGGCTATTGTCATGTTCCTATCGTCTATGTAGAAATCTGCATAGATTTTTCTTGTATCGTTCCCCCACCGCTTTATCTGCTCCGGCAGCGGCTCGTTTACTGCATCAAACTGTATGCCCTGTTCGTGACACCATGCCACGGCGTTTTCCAAATCTCCCCCGGCTCTGCTGGTCCATAGGATTATTTTGTGCCCCTGGGCTTGTACTGCTTTTGTAAACGCAATCATTTTTTTGTTTGGCCCTATGATTTCCGGGAAACGTGTTACCGCTAATGTATTGTCAAAGTCAATTGCGTATATCGCCATTACTCGCCCTCGCTTTCTGCTCCCGGCGCAAGGCTCATTTCATATTTCATAAGCATTGCGGCGGTCTGTATAGCTTCGCACGCAAGGTCTAAAGCCATATCCGCCAATTTCAGCGGCTTTATCTCTTCTTTCAGATAACAGGGCGTTTCTTTCCCCCTCACATCATCCCATAAGCAGTTAAAGGACGCTTCCAGCGCATCCAGGGCTTCTTTGCTTTCTTCCAGTTCCTCGTAAATAACTGCCGCCCCTTCATGTTTGGAATGGAATAATGGGAAACTCTCGTTTGCCCGGTTCAATTCCCGGTTCGCCGCTTCCACCATTTCTTCTTTTAATATCTTCATTGCCATATCTTGTTCCCTCACTTTCTCATGCTGCCGCCTAAACCAAATACGGGGCGGAAAACTCATATTTCGGCCGGTCCGCCGCCGGGTTCATCTGTTCCTGCTCTGTGTACAGCTTCAATGTGATTGCCGGGTTACCGTCCGCATCCTCTCCCTTGGGGTTGAAATGATACTTAAATCCTAAATGGCTGTTCATGGATGCTCCCTTTAAAGTAAAGGCGAAATTGTTTAATTCCCGTACCCCTACCGCCACGCCCTGGGCGTGTAAATCAGTCCAATGTCTGAATGTCCTTTTGATGTGTTCCAGAAAGTCCGGCTCTATCTGGTTGTTTATAGGCATCATTGCTTTTACTTCCATTTTCTTTTCCTCGCTTTCCCTGTTCTGGCTTTTCCTGTCCACGCACGACAGCGTTGTATCTTCCTGTAGCGTTCTAATAGCCGCTTCACTTCCGGCATATCCATTATTCCTGCGGCTTCCAGTTTTTCTTTGATTTTTAGCAGCTCTGCCCGGTAAAAATCATCCATTCTGCTGATTGGTCGTGTGGTGTAATTCAGCGGTTCATCATCTACCGCCAACAATTCCCGTAATATCCGCGCTGTAGTCGCTCCGTACCGCCGGAATACTCCCATAGCAATAAATGTTTTTTGCCAAACAAACAATTTAAAACCCAGGGCTTTTTCTACCGCTTCCAACGTATTTTCTAAATCCGGCTCGTTTATTGGTGCGTAAATCCATTCCATATTCTTATCCATTCCTTATTCCTTGCTTTTTATCTTTCTAATACCTCTTCCGTCCGGCTCACTCTGATAACCGACACCCTGGGTGTAAAATGGTTTACTATATATCCCGCTCCCTCTGCAATTTTCCTTTCCAGGGCTTCTTTAAATAATCTGGCGTTATGCTCCGCCCGGAACGTCCCGGCAATATAGCTTTCTGTGTGTCCGCTGCTTTCCATGCTCTCTTCCCCGTCCTCGTCATAATCCATAAACGGGACTTCCTGGGTAACTTGTACCTGGTAAAATTCTTTCATGTCTCGTTCCCTCGCTTTCTTCCTGTCCTGCTGCCGCTATGCTATAATTGCTTTACCGGGCGGCCCATGCCCGGAATACTATAGAAGGGCGGTGCTTTTATGGCTTCTACTGCTGTCCCTGTCTGCCCCTTTATGAGTGCTGACGGTAAAATGAAACCTTGCCTTGATAACTGCCCCTTGAATATCAACGGCGAATGTTCCATAAAAATCATTGCTGAAAAATTAAAGGTAGTTCCCCCACGTTCTGACTGCTGAATATAATTTTTCTGATAAGGAAATCATTTTGAGCGTCTTTTTGCTCAACGTGGTTTCCTTTTTCATTCTCTCTTCCGTTTTCTCTAATAAGAGTGTTGTTATTGCTTCCATTTTCTCAGTCACGCTTCATTCCCTCACTTTCTATCCTTTGGCATCAATCATTTTTATAATTTCCCGTTTTGTGTTGGCGTGGTAATCTGCGCATCCCGTTTCTATGTTTGTCGCTTCCCACCAAACACACCTATCCGGCGGGTAGTAGCCATAATTGAACAAAATATAATTCTTATATTTATATTTTCCTCTGTGGATTTTCCTGGCTCTTTCGGCTACCGTCTTTCGCTTCATTATGGTTTACACCGTCCTTTGTGCCGCATCTGCGCTATATGGCGTTCCACCCCGGCGCAATTCGTTGTAAATGGTTGCCCGGTGAACGCCGATTATTTCCGCAATCTCCGCTACCTTCTTTCCGGCCCGCTCCATTTCCTCAATTTTCTTTCTGTCCTCGTATACAATGCGCTTGTTGCCTTTTCTCATGTTCTCTTCCCACCTTTCTAAAATTGGCAAACAAAAAAGTGCTGCAAGAGTTTAATACTCTTACAACACTTTTTTGTTCTCTCAATATGAGTAAGTGCTTGAGTTATTTTCTCTTGTCGCACTTACATAGTAAACCTAGCATTGAATTTTGTCAATAGTTTTGCGACACTTTTTTAAAATTTCATGCCGTGATTTTCTCTAATTCCTCTTCAAACAATTCCTTGGATGTCTTAAAGCCTAAAATGCCCCTTGGGTATGTATTTATCCAGTTTTCTATAAACTCTATATCCTTATCCTGCTTTTCGTCAAAATCTTCTCCCTTTGGTATGTGACGGCGTATCAGTTTGTTTTGGTTCTCGTTTGTCCCCCTCTCCCATGAACTATACGGGTGACAATAGAAAAGGTATGTGCGGCGTTCTCCTGGATGCAGTACAGAACGCTCCATGCCCTCACAATCGGAAAACTCCGTGCCATTATCCACAGTTATACTTTTGAATATTTTATGGAACATACCTCCCCATCTTCTTTCCAGACGGTTCAGGGCATCCACAACGCTTTCCGCCTTTTGGTCTTTCAGCTTAAAGATAATTTCATCCCTGGTCTTTCTCTCTGTCATAACAAGCAGACATGATTTTGTCACGCCCTGTTTGCCCTTTACGGTATCCATTTCCCAATGTCCAAATATTTCACGGTCTTTTACCTCTTCCGGGCGGTTCGCAATGCTCTCCCCGGCCGCCGCCCTCTTCTGCACTTTCACTTTTTTGTTTTTCTTCTTTTTCTTTCCCTTTACTGGCAAATCTTTGTTCGTGATTTTTAGGAATATCCCATTATCAATATATCTGTATAATGTCCTTACACTGATTGTGGTTTTAAACTCTTTTCCACTTGTCTCTGCCGCTGCCAATGCGGCTTCCGGGCTGTATTTATCATTGGCAATTTTATCTTCCAGAAATTCCGCATATTCAACGTCATTCCCGATTTTTAAACTTTTGCCTTTTCCCTGGGCGTTCCAATCATGGGTCTGCTGCCCCTTATCACTGCTGTACCTTACCTCTTCCGTGTAATCGGAATTTCTATGGACGTATTCACCCCGTTTTATCTCTCTGTATATCGTGCTTCTGTGAACGTGCAGATACTCCGCAACCTCCGGCTTTGAATATCCTTTGTTCGGCAATGTTTCCATTTTTATTCTATCGCTGTGCTCTAAATGCTTATAGTGCTTACCCATGAAAATAACCCCCTTTGAATGTGATAGGGCAACCCGGAATAATCCGTTGTTGCCCCGTCTGTATTCTTCCTTTCTGCCTATTCTGTTATTTCTTCCCGGTAGGTTATTTCAATGGTAATGCTGAATGGTTTTTCTAATTCGTCATAATAATATTCCCCGTTTCGGTATGACAGCAATTTATATTCTCCGCCGGACACTTCCGCATCAATACGCTGTATGTTTCCTTTTTTTAAAAGGTTCTTAACCCGGCTTACGCCGCCCTTTTTGATATTTCCAATGTGTGTATCATGCACAAATACTTGTAGTTGTTCTACCCCCCCACAAGATATAGTGTTTATCGTTGCTTTGGCGTTCAATTCATACTTAAATATTTTCTCGCCGTCCCTGTTGTCCTCTATCAAATCCCTTTTCTTTAGCTTATAGTCCTCGTTTACATCCACCAATTCCATAATATCTTCCATGTGGTTTTCCACATCATCCAATATGAAACGCTGCGACTTTATAACGCTCTTTGGCTTTTTCTCTTCCTGTGCCGTATTCTCTGGCATCTGCACGGGCTGCGGTTCTACTGCTGCCGTGTCCTTTTTCTTTGAAAATAAATTGCTGAAAAATCCCATTCTGCTTTCCCTCGCTTTCTCTATTGCTTCTCCTGTTCTATCGCTTCCATTTTGTCCTTTACTGCCGAGTATACAAATTCGTTCACACTTTGTCCTACCGCTGCCGCCGTTTCTTTTATTACCGCCTTTTCGCCCTTTGGCACAAGCAATTCCATGCGGTCGTACGTTTTCTTTTTATACTCATTTTGGTATTTTATCTGGTCGAACTCTTTTTTTACTTTCGGCATCTGTTACCCTCTTCCTTTCTCTTGCCAAACGGTGTATAATCTATTTGCAGATATGGGCGGCTTTGGCAAGTCCACCGCCCTTCTGTTTCCCTAAAGCCTTGCTATTTGTTTAGTAAGGCTTTTACCTTTTCCTTTGCTTCTGCAAGGTCTTTACTCTCATTTAAGATTTCAAGAATTTTTCTGGTCTGATTTTCTTCTGCTGTCTCTTTCAGAATTTCTCCTACATTCATTTCCTCGTCCATGTTTTCTCCTTTCTCTGCCGCCCAGGTATTTGTTAAGCATCTCTTAACTGTCTTTATTATATAACATATTCCGTACTATGTCAATACATATTTCGTACTATTTTACTATTTTTACGTTCAATAAACCCGGCGGATGTGCCAGGTTTAAAGAATATGTTTACCATTGAAATAACGATACTGCGGATTGGATTTATTGCATTGTTGGGCGTTTGTATGCGGTCCCGTTCTTTTTCCGTGCCTGGGTCCCCGGTTTCCCGGTTCTGCACGATTTATAGGACGGTACGAAAACTACGGTTTAAATCTCCCGTCCGCCTGGTTCACTCTAAACCCCGGCTGAAACTTGCTAACCTACACCATACAACGCCCACCGCTGCAACCCCTCAACTGTTTATAGTGGCTTGGGACACTCGCACCCTATCAGGATGCGGCCGTTTTAGTTGCCGGGGCGGTCTGCTGCCGCCCTCAACTTTTCTGTTATGCTCTTTTTGCCTGTTCTGTAAATTCCCTTGCTTCCTCTATGCTTTCAAACCAATCATTGTATATGTCTTTCCGTGAAGTGCTTGTATAACTGCTCTCCGGCATCTGCTCCGCTTCAATCTGGCGTGTTATGTTCGCCGTTACTCTTCCTCTGTTATCAAATGTTGATGTTACGCAATAATATGTTTTCATATCCTCTTCCTTTCCGCCGGGGACTGCTGCCCCGGCTTTCCTTTTCTAAAATGTTCTTTCAAATGTTGCGTTCCCGTTGAGGTTCTTTAAAATCCTGCTCATTGCATTTTTCAGCTTTCTTTCTGTAAAACTGTACTCGTCCCATGAATTAAAGATTGTTCCGCAATCGCTTACTATAAAAATCATGTTCGCTACTTTCTTAATTGTAAATGTCATGTTGTGTTCCTCGCTTTCGATTTTGCATTTCTCTTTTAACTGTCTTTATTATATTACATATTCCGTACTATGTCAATACATATTTCGTACTATTATAAAAATATTTTAAATCAAAGAAAAAGCGCACCTTTTATTGATGCGCTTTCTGTCCGTGACACATTATGAAATTCCTTACTTTGCCATTCCCAAAAGGCGGCTGTTTCTGGTTACACTTTCGCCAAATTCTTGACGTTTACCGCCGCCGTTACGGTCTTTCCGATACCAATAACGACACGGTCCCCTTTTACCTCGATAACATCATATTCCTTGTAATAGGTTTTGAAACTCTTCCCGGTGTATGTAATGTTATTCGTTACCTTTACTTTGTCCCCCACGCTGATTTTATCGGATGCGGTTTTGCTGCCGGACAGAATGGCGTTTACCTCGCTCTGTACCTTGTCATAGTCATATCCGGCGGCGGTAAGGCGGTTTTTCCGGTCCGTCCCGTTGCCCCACTTCCCGGCAATGACTTCTTTTGCCACTTCCGCAACGCTCTTTGTCCCTTCCGCCGTTCCTGCGGATGCTTCCTTGTCATACTTTGGAACGCCATAGCCCCGGATGTATCGTCCGTTTACGGCAATCGTCCGGCGTGCCACGGCATTGTCCTTGTTGCCCTCGATAACGGTAATCTTTCCGCCGCTTACGCTCTCGACAATCCCCACATGGTCCGGCCACCCGGTATTGTCCCCACTCCCGGTGTCGTTCCAGTCGTAAAAGATGATGTCCCCAGGCTGCGGCGTTCTGCTGTCGCTCTCGCTCCACTCTCCCAGGTTCTTGAATAACGCAATCATCTGTCCGCATCCGCATTCGGTCGGTATGATGTCCGTTGCGCCGCACTTGATAGCAACGGCGGAAACAAATGTTGCGCACCACGCATCCGTATATTTTACCTTGTAGCCCCTGGCAAGGGGCTTGTGGCTGTTGTATACGTCAATGATGCTTTTATGCGTCCCGTCCGCTTCCTTCTTTCCAACCCACGCCCTTGCCTGGGCGATAACTGCGCTTGCTGTCTTTGCCATGCCCTCTTCTTCTCCTTTCCTGTCATACTCAGTTAGATTGTACTGTGTGACAATCCGCATGGTATTTTCCACATATGTACTGCTTGTTGCGTACCCGTCCGCCTTAATGGTTTCCAGGTATTCTTCCGGGTCTGTGATTCCCCGTAAATTCTGGTAGCGTTCCAGCTGGATAAACTCAAAGTACCCTTTTACGCCCTCTTCCATGCTGCCATATACCCGGAAATTGTCTTTCATCTGCGTGAGTGTCCCCGGCGCATATTCTTCCATTGTGGAAAGGTTTACGCTCCTGCCGGTCCACTTTGTCCCGCATTTCAATCCAAAATAATTGTGGTATACAGCCGCAAGGCGGCTTTCTCCCCAGCCGCTTTCCAAGATTGCCTTGGCTATGATAGGGCTGTGTACCATAATCCCATAATCGGCGGCGTATTTCCGTACATACCCGGCAATCTTTTCAATAAACGTCTGCTTGTCCATTCCTTACACTTCCTCTTCTGCGGTTTCAATGGTAGTTTCAACCGTTGTTTCCACGTTTGCGGCATCTGTAAGTCCCTCTCCGATAATGTAAGCCACCACGGACGCACCCGCCATGATAAGGGCCGTAATCTGGGTTGCCGTGTTTTCCGTTCCGCCCGTGGCTACTATCATCATGGAAACAAAAGATGCTACCGCCGTCCATAACTTCCGGCTTGTAAGTTTCCTTACCCAATCAATGTTCTTCATGCTGTCGTTTCTCCTTTCTTATATTCCAAAAGCCTTTCCGGCTTGTGGTCTTTGGTTACTCATAAATGCCTTTTATGCCCTGTTCTGCCAGGAAGTCCCGCTGTTCATGCTTGATTTTCCGGGCGTATTCCAATGCGGCTTCCGTTTCCCCGTTAGCGTGTCCGTTCTTTAGGGCGGTTGCCGCCGCTTCCCTCAGGGCAATAGCAGCCATGACGCTTTTTATTATGAGTGTCTCGTTTTTTTCCCGGATTTTCTCTTTTTCGTCCTCTTCCTTCTGCTGCTTCTTGATTTTCTGCTCTATCATCCAAAAGCAAAAAGCGGTTACGCCGCTCGGCACACTCATAGCAATTAACAATGTCTGCAAATCCACCTTTCCCACTCTCCTTTCCTCTGTTTTTCCATGTCAATCATATAATGGATTGGCTTTTTATTCTGACCCATTTATGCTGTTATACCGCCGTTCCCAGGCGTTCCCATTCATAAAATAACAGTTCATATTCCGCCGCTTTTGCTATGTGGTATGTGTCGGCGTGGCTCAAATGCCCTTTCCGGCTCTCATATCTGTGCTTAAACGCTTCTGCTTCCAGTTCCCCGGCTTCATACGCCTTTATGTCTTTCTTTAGCTTGCGTACAGACGCTTTCCGCACTTTCCTGTGGTCCGCATAATGGATATATCCGCAGAAATCCACGCCGTTTCCTGCGTATAGGATTGTGCTTTTAGGGTTCATGTGCAGAAGCATTTCTGTTTCCAGAAATTCTTCTATCCGTTTTATCCATTCTTTCAGCTGCGCCAGATTGTCCGACAGGATAATAAAATCATCCATATACCGGATGTAATAATGGATGTGCAGGACGTGTTTGCAGAATTTATCTAATTTGTTCCCGTATACATTGGCGAATAACTGGCTTGTGAGGTTTCCAACGGGTATTCCCACGCCGTCCGGCAGTATGCCGTTTCGGTCAATAATATCATCCATTAAAGAAAGGGCTTTCCTGTCCCCTATATAGCGGCGGTTTTCCGCCTTTAATCCGGCGTGCGGAATGGATGCAAAGTATTTTGATATATCCCCTTTAAAGGCATACATTCTAAGCCCCTGTTTCTCCTGCGTTTCGTATAGCCATTGGTATAAGGTATCGCTTGCGGCGTGCATCCCTTTTCCCGGCCTGCAAGCGTAGGAATGGTAATAAAACCCGGCTTCAAATACGGGCTGTATGACGTTGCAAATCATGTGCTGCACAACCCGGTCATAAAACGGCAGTGCCATAATAAGCCGTTCCTTTGGCTCAAATACTTTAAATACCCTGTATTCCCCTTGCCTGTATGTAAGGCTTTTTATTTCCTCTGCCGCCCTTAATAAGTCCTCTTCCTTCACCATGGAAAACGCCAATACCTCTTCCGTGTACCGCTTGCATCTTGCCGCCTGGTGGAATGAGATATTGGCGTTTTCAAAGGTCCCCATTTTCTCATGCAGTCCCTTTACCGTTTTCATATAATCCCTACCAATTTTCAAATATTTTTACTAAAAGGCAGTTCGCTTTTTTAGTTTGTCCGGCGGTCCGCCGGAACGGGAAAACCGTCTGACTTACTTATAAATGTAAATCTTTGCTAGTGGCCGCTTGGGCTTCTATGTCTGTAAAAATGTCAAGTCACACACGCACCGCACGCCAATGTTCGTGTTGACGTTCCACGGGTAATTGTTGCAATTGACGGCACGGCTGCCGCAATGCACGCCGTTGTTCCAATTGCCGCCGCCAATGAGGGCGTGCAAGGCTCGGAAGTCTCCGTGAAAAAGGCCAGTGCGCTATAACAGTTTCCCCAAAATTTTTATGGCAAAATCATTTCCAGTTTCCGGCCTTTACCGCTTCAATTATCCCGCCTATGATGCACCCTAATTCCGCCATTTTCCGGCTGATAACCTCGTACCTGTGTTTGCTCATGGCCGGGTACTGCAAATCGTAGGAAAGCCGTATCAGCGTTTTTATAAACTGCAATTCCACGTCTGCGCTGTATATGTGGCTTTTCGTCCCGGTCTTTCTGAACCGTATTACAGATTTCAGCATTTCAAATACCGCCGTTTTAATCTGGCTCTGCAATGCGAATTTCTCAAATTTCGGAAACTGTGACAAAATGGGATAAAGGTACAAGAGGAAATCATACGTTTTCTGGTATGCTTTCATGCTTTCCATGTACGCATCCGCCTGTTTTGCCTTTTCTGCCATGTTTTAAACTCCATTTCTGCATACTGCACAAAAAACGTGAGCTGTTTTCTTGTGCAGTATGCCATATATTTTTATGTCCTGCTCCTGGGTGGGCTTCCGCCCACCCTTACAGATTACAGACTGTCACACACGCACCGCACGCCAAGGGTCGTGTAGACGTACCACGGGTAATAGTTGCAATAGACGGCACGGCCGCCGCAATGCACGCCGTTGAACCAATAGCCGCCGCCAATGAGGGCGTGCAAGGCTGTGCTGCTCGGCATATAAATCTGCCCGTAACCGCTCATAACGTCATGCCACGTCCAGGAAGCAGCTGTAGGGTCTAACACAAACTCGTCCAGCCACTCCCAGACGTTCCCGGCTATATCCATGATGTTTTTTACGGAAATTGCGTTTTTGATTTTCCCAACCGCTGTTCTTGCTGTGTTGGTCGTTGCCGTGTGTCCGTTCGTGTTGCTGCCGTCTAAGCCCTGTGGGCTTCCCTCTGCCGCAATCAGCCATTCCGCAAGGCTCGGCAGTCTCTTTCCTACCCTGGCGGCTTTCTCATTGGCGATATACCAATTAAGGCCCTCTGTGCCTGTGATTGGCGTTGCATTGTATACGGACTGCAAGCCGTTCGCCCCATCATCTGAAGCTATGTAAATATCCGCCCATAAGCCGTTCCCCAGGTACGCCATGCTGGACGGTTCGCATTTCGGGCGGTGTAATGCCGTCCATACAGAGTTTGGCGCAATGTCCTCTCTTACGTTGCTTTCCCAACCGCTCCCACGGACGCTTCCGCTTACGTTGATTTCCCGGCCGTACTCGTCCACGTTGCGGACATATCCATAATGGAAACCGCCAATCTTCCGGGTGTTGGTATCGTCCCATTCTTCCCCGTCCGGGAATGTGGAATTTTCAGAGATTAAATAAACCTCGCTTGCGCTGTCAAGCCCATTGTCACAGATATAGATATAATAATCCTTTCCATGCTCAAAGCTGCTTGCCCCGTCCAGGTTGGCGGTGGAAAGTACGGTTTCCTCGGTCTGGAAAATGGCATCCCCCACGGCGATAACCGCCCCGGCAAGCACTGTCACCTGTCCTGCTGCCGTATACTGGATAAATGCCTTTTCCGCCGCCACAATGTCCGATACTGCCGCCATTTTGGCAACTGTGATTTTTGCCCGTTCATCCGTCATATTCTCGTCATAAACAAATAATCTTCCCATTATGCCAACTCTCCTTTCATTTCTTCCACTTCCTCTTCTGTAATCCCCAGGCGTTCATAGAACGTAACCGCCGCCGGAACGCCGATTGTTTCCGCATCCGCCGCAATGGCTCGTGACAGGGTTAAAACGGTGTGTCTGGTCTGGTTGTTATCTGCCGCCGCTTCCGTCCTGGCTTCCTCTCCTGCTGCCGCCCGTGGCTCTTCCTGGTTCTCTGCTGCGCTGTCAATGTCGATATGCTCCACGCTGTTTACGGTTGCCGTTAAATTTCCGGCTTTTACCTTGTCCCCCTCTGCCACTTCATTTACGAACATAAGGGTAACGCCCTTCCTGTCCTCGGTCTTTTCCAGGATAGGGCAGAAGATGTAATTCTGGTTTTCCAGCTTCTCAACCGCCGCCAGCCAGTCCGCCGCCTTTAATCTGCCTTTCTTCACAAGTTTAAAGGTGTTCACCAAATCCGCCTTTGTCTTAATCACTTTTGGAAATCCTACCATTTTTTCTTCCTCTCTTTCTTCGTTATTGTGCTACGTATGAGCCAATATAATTTCCGATATAGCCCAATTCTGAACCTTCACGCAGCGTAATGTTCTGCGTAGTCATAAGGTTTTCGTTTGTTACAGAAAAAGCCCTTGGCGTAACCATGACGCTTTCCAAATCCGCTTCCACGGTATATTCCCCGGCTTCCGTCACACAAAAGCCTAACTGACTTTCCGTAACCGTGACTTCCTGCACAGTCCCGGTTGTGGTATTGGTAAGCGTTACCTTTACCGGGCTTGTAATCTGCTCCAGCGTGCTTATGATGTAAAGTTTAAAGGCCATGTTGTGGACTTTTTCTTTTAAATCATCAATCTGCAATTGCAGCTTCCCGGCAACGTCCCCAGAAAGCTGCGTCTGCTTCTCCGCAAACCATTCATCCCATTGTGCTTCCTGGTCCGTCATAAAGGCCTGTGTCAGTTCCGCATACTCTTCTACAAACGCCGCATGGTCCTCTTCCATGCTCTTCTTTTCCAGGGCAAACCATGCGTTAAACTGCGCCGTAAGCTGTGAAAAATCAAAATCTTCAAACTGTGATGCGATAAATCCGCACAATCCGGGGTCTGCCCTGGTGTCTGTAATGTCGCTCTGGGATATGGCAACCGCTCCGGCGGCCACATAAATTTCCGCAAGGCATTTTTCCTGTATGGTTTCGTTGTTCGTCAGTTCCGGCGGCTGCGGGCTGCTTGAATATGCCCCCTCTAAGATAAAAATGCTTGGTTTCCGCTCTGTTTCATCATTCCGCAAGATAACACGGTCAATCCTTGGCAATGTGCCGTTTGAGCCGCTCACGGGCAGTTCCAGGACGGTTGTATTGTGTATGGTATGCAGATTGATATAGGCGTACCCGGTGCGGCTTCCGCCGTCCACCTTTACCGCCATGCTTTCCCCGTCTGCGGTCACCTGCAAGTGTCCATACGCCACGCCCTCTTTATAGAACGGGGCTTTGTCCTCGTTCATGTCCTGGCCGTTATATAAGCGGTCTTTGTTTACGGAATTGTAAAAAAATCCTCTTACTGCCACCTGTCCATTCTCCTTTCCTCTAATTGTCTCAATTTATCGCCACGGGCAAGGCATCCCCAAACGTGGGGACAACGTACATTCCGCCGTATTCGTGAACCTCGCATAGTTCCGTGATACGCAGATTTAAAACTTTTCCCCATTTTGCTTTCTCCACCGTCACAATATCCCCCAAATCATAATCCACGCCGTAAGTAAAATTAACCTCTGCTTCCACTTCTGCTTCAATGTTTTCAGTCACGGCGTTTTCCGCCATATACTGCTCCCCACGGATGCGCAATGCTTCCAGGTATTCCGCATTGGTGGAAAAATCGTCTTTATTGATGTCCTTTGCGTCCAGAAATTCTTCCCGCAAATCAAAGCCGCTACCGCCGCCTACCGTTACATAGATGCGGTCCGCCCCGTCTCCTGCTCCGCCCACAATGATTTTTGTTTTGGCGGTTTCGTCTGAATAGGTGTGCTTTGCCCGGTTTAAATTGTTATAGCTTTCGGAAAAGATAACACGGGGCTTTGTGCCTTGCTTCGTGGTGCGGTCAACGCCCTTATAGGTTTCAAACGTCATTTTCTTTTCCTTGAAATCCGGCACAACCCTAAACCCTATTTCACAGTACCTTGCAATCTTGGAAAGGTAGGTCAACACGTTCTTATAGGTTGCCTGGAACGTGATTTTGGTTGTGTCCCCTGTCCCTTCTGCAATCTCCAATAACGGCACGGCTTCCATGCGGTTCAGCATATATCGCATGGCATCCTCGCACGTTCCGCTGAATGTGAACATTGGCCCGGTCAGCCTGTCACCAAAGTAAACGGGCAGGAAATAGCCGTTCCGCACAATCTCATTTACAAGCGTGCTTTTCTCTTCCGTCTGGTCCCCACGGATAACGGCGGCTTCATCCTTTCCCTTTGGCCGTATGATGTTCCCAGGCTGCAAAAGCCTGATGTTTTCCTCGGTTGCCGGGGCGTGCAGTTCAAATGTGCCGCACTCATAATATTTTCTGTGCCACTGCAAGGATGTGTGGTTTTCAATTATCCCCAGGCGGTACAAATTGCGGTCATATACGATAATTTCCATGCTTCTACACCCCCAGATAAGAAATGCGATAATAGACGGACACGGACAGGTAATTTATCCCGCTTTCTGCGTTATAGGTAAGGGTGTTTGTCCCGTCCTGCAACTGTATAAAATCCCCGTCCTCGTCCAGATATTGGTTTATGATTGTTCCGTACAGGGCTGTAACCTCGTCCCAGTCAATCATCCCGTACCGGTCCCTATGCTCTTCAATCTCCGCCTGTGTCACGCCGTCCAAAAGGTAGATATTTTTCTTCCCCGTATGGGTAAATATGATTACATACTGGCCGCTCTGCAATTCAAAATCATTGCCGCTGTAGCCCACCCTGATATATTTCCCGCTCTCGGAATGGTAAATGGCCGGGTTCTTCACGGTCCCGTCTGCCCGGAATATAGCTGTAATCCCTATATTGTCCGCCCCGCTGTCATTTTCGATTTCCTTTACCAATTCTGCTTCACGGTGTCCAAATTCCACGCCGTTAATATCAAAGCCGTTTTCAAAGTACCAATCAGAAACCCAGCTTGCCATTACCACTTCAATGTCTGATAAATCCTTGAAATATGGGTCTGTGCAGATAAGGCTGATTGTATAATCCCGGACAACGCCCGTTGTTGCCCCAGGCGTTACGCTCTCAACCTCATATTCGATTGTTTTAACGTCCCCGTCCTCTTCGTATTCAAGCGTTCCCGTCCGCCCTTTTGGGAATACCCGGTAAAGCAATTCCCGGTTCTCTTTGTAATTCCCGTCCATTTCGGCGGTTATAACAATGTTCCGTTCCTTTGCCGTGCTGCCCTGGTAGGTGCTGCCGTCTGTGGTGGTATTCTCGGACGTTGTAACGGTGCAGTCATACCCATATACCCCGTCAAGTGCCAATAGGTGGAACGGGTGAAACCCGTCCCAGGTAAAGACTATAGATACATTCTTGTCACTCGTACAGGTAACTTTTATATCCGGCATACGCTTACCCCCTCTGCATCTGAATGGCTATTGCCCTGGTCTGTATTCTCGTCTGTCTTGCCACTTCATAAGGTGTCAGGGCTTTCGGGCTTGTGATGTTGATTTCCTGGTGGAATCCGCCGCCGTTTCCCTTTAGCCCGTCCACTGCCGTATTGGCTGCCGTGCCTGTCAGCGGCGTTACAACCGCTTTCCCGTTTACCATGCTTAAAAGCTCCGGCCCGGCTTCCGCCACCATTGCCGTACCCTCACGCAGTACGCCGCCCTTTGCCAGTCTCGGCAGCGATATGGTCCCGATTTTCCCCAGGGAAACGCCCGGTATCGCATTGATAATATCTATCACGCCGTTAATCATGCCGATAAATTTATTTACAATCCCTTCAATGGTAGAAAGGCAGCTGTTGATTGCGGATTTAAAAGCGTTGCTTACTGCGCTTCCGATTGCCGTACCCACATTTACAAAGCATCCCTTTATTTTTTTCCATAAGCTGGAAAAGAAGGGAGTTACATTGGCAAATGCGTTCTTTATGTTCGTCCATGCGTTTTGAAACTGTGTCCCAAACCATGTTGCCACATTTGAAAGGGCGGTCTTTATCTCCGTC
>ULSH01000216.1_pt1 | contig 21157 bp, 41 predicted proteins | sample 1956151 | NCBI WGS metagenome assembly ULSH01 (sample SAMEA4835702, study PRJEB28245) | human gut metagenome | biome: gut microbiome; material: fecal sample | place: Denmark | collected 2008 | reverse complement strand
TTCCCTACACCTCCTGCGGCATTTCAAATATCTCTAAAGCACCAGTACTTTTATTATCTTTTAAAGGAAAGTCTCTAATAGGTTTATCATAACTAGGCTAAAATTCTACTTCGTGTTTCTTATTGAATATGAGATTACCTACATAAGTATCATCATAAAAGTTGGGATTACCATCAATTTCATTTAATCTTGCTGTCAATTCTGTTATAGGAAATATATTACCTTTAGCTCTTTGAATAGCTTCCTATGGAGTTATGGGGATTTCTGCAATACGTTTAGTAATGGCATTAATATTGGTTGAATTATATTTAACAAGATACCTATCTTTTAGTATCTGTACTAATGCTTTAATAACATCACTATTACCATCTTTATCATAACAGTCAGCTCTGTTTAAGTACCCTGGAAAGAAGTATGTAAACTATTTTCTACCCTAACCTTCTTTATCATAAATATTATTAATTCCCAAAACATTATATCCTTTAGGATTATACATAAGTTCTTGCATAGAACTAAAATCAGAATCATTATCACCTGCCGTACCCCAAGCAGCAATAATTCCCCATACACTATCACCATCTTCTACAGAAGGTCTTAATACCTACCATAAATTTAATAGTCTAGGAAATGTATTATGGGTTATTGTGAAATCGTCTAGTAAGAATAAATGATTTTTATCTATAGTAAATCCATAATACTCTCCCTTTCCACAAGGTTCTACTTTAAAAGTATATTCATTCCAATTTCTTCTATTTCTTGCAGTATGTCTCTTGATTATTTTTTTTCTTTCTATTTTAACAGGAATCTTGTCTATATCTCCCGATATTCGTAGTCTATAATTTAAATGTCCTGCACCTTTAGCTGTTTGGCATGCAACTTTTGTAGTTATAGTTACTCTAAATCCCAATACTCTAGAAATATAAGCAATATCATCTATAATCTGTTTATTTTTATAAACTTGTGTTATTTCATAGTACTGTTTCTTTCTATTTAAAGTCCCATCAGTATCTATAACACCTGCAAGTATATTTAACAACACCTCTTTGGAATTATATTTATATATGTCAGGTAAGTGCTTATTGTTCTTTAAATTTAGAGAAACAAACTCTTTAAATAAAGCATTTTTAGATGAGATATTTAGATTATAACATTTCTTAGATTGTTTTAAATATCGTTTTGAGTATCTAAGACAATTTGTCATACAATATGTCTCTAACCAATCTAATACTTCAGGATCTTCATTACTTACTGCCATTCTTGTTTTGTCCCCATCGCCTAACCAAAGTCCTATCCAATAAGGGTCAATTTTAAGCTTTTTATAGGGAAAAGCTACTTTATCTGACTTATAGATATAATTACCTTTATTTAGATCTTTAATCTACATAATCTAAGGAGCAGTCATTAAATGTTCTGTGTACTTCTTGGTATTCCAATTATAGCTTTTAAAATATATTGGATGTCTACTATTGACTATCTATGTATCACCATTTGATAATGTTATTTTATACATATCATCAATTCCTGAATATAATTCTAAAACTTTTCTAGAAGTTCCATCATCTCCCATAAGAAGATCCTCTGTAGTAACATCTTCTACATTCTTAAAAGTGCCATTATATAACATAACTTTAGTACCTTTTAAGTGGCAACCGCTCTCCTCGATTATATATAATACCCCTCTAGAACCTCTAAGTTTAGATTCATCATCTTTAGATGTAATACCCATAACACTGTTTTCTGTGCCCATTCTAACTCCTGTTTCAACATCTAAATAACCCATAGTCCATTGCATATTCTAAAGACTAGAGGTTAATCTTCTAGATGGAAACTATGTGTTACTAGCACAGAAATCTATATAATACTAAAACATATCAAGAATCTAATTAGCGCCTTGTATATATTTTCTTTCTGAAGCTGTTACAACACATTGTACTTTTTTATTTACTTCATATCCTTCTCCTAATATAAATCTTTTTGCCAATAAAGATGCCCCACAAAATGATTTACCACAACCACGTCTTGATAATTCCATATAATGATGCCCACTATCTCTACACTATTGTAAAAAATGAAATTTATAATAGTGCCCTTCCCAGAATAAAGGCATTCCTACAGAACGGATAGTTTTACCCTTTGCATCTTTCTTAATAAGTTGCATAGGACAATAATTCAAAAAGAAATACATATCTCCTGTAATCCATTCACCGTCTGAGGGTCTTACATATCCTTCATAACATCTTCTTATTTCTTCCCTAATCCACTTTCCAAATTCACTGTTAGGATTAGCATTAGGTTTTAAATCTGTAAGTCTTCCTGTTTTCTAAAAATGTATTGCTGTAGGTCTGAAATAATCGGTATCTTCTAATATATGAGGCTTTGTTATATCAATAATAATTTTACCTTCGCTATCTCTAGGAAGATCTTTAGCGTAAGGTCTATTAGAAGAAATCAGTCTTTTTATATAAGGAACATTATTAATATAATCAAAAAATTGTTCCTTAATCTCCTCATTCATAGAATCAAGTAATTCTTGAGTTATAGGGGTCTGATATTTATTTAATTGAAAGTTCTCCATTTAATACTAATTTTACTATTTCTTGTATTATATACAAATCAAATTTTTTTTGAAAACTTTCTAAGGAAGCTGTTGCTACTTTATCTGTTTTAGTAAACCTTTCTATAAGTTCACCTTTACCTTTATTTATCTCATATAATTCTCCTGTAAAAGTTTTAATAATTTTCATTGTAGAATGTGCTTCTACAGTTTTTCTAACAACAAGGTTTTTGCCAATTGCTTTCCCTATAGTGTTTATTATTTCATTAAATGTTAATTCCATCTTCAAATAATTTTTTCTCACCAGAACCTCGCATTTTTCCAGAACTGATCATTTCAGTTGTAATTGCTTTTTCAGCATCTGCAAGGTCTTTAACTAACTAAGGAATCATTTTAATAGTAGATGTTATACTATTTATAGTGTAAACAGGCTTTCCTTTATCATCCAGTGCATTCAAATCAACATCTCTAAGGAACGTTCTGACTTTATCCACAGCAACACGAGTATCTTCGAGAAGAAGTGCGGAGGGGGATTTAAATGATTCATAAAACTACATAGCTTCTTGAACTTGTTTATCGGGCTTCCAATCTTTTAAACCTTCTCCTTCTATAACTGCTTTTGCACGCTCTTTAGGGTCAATAATATACTGATAATCACTTCTAGGATCACACATAAAATAGATATATGCTAATTCCTAAAGTGCTTTACTTTTACCACTAGTTTTATCTCTTACCCATATCTGTTTAAATGGTTTAAGCAATAATGCCTCTTCTGAGATAACTATTTTATATGCATCATATTTAAATAATTTCATATCTGTCTAAATTAAAAAAGCCTCTCGATTGAGAGGCTTTGTCCTTTAAAGAATAATGTCTTTATTAGGATGGATAATTGAGGTATCCTCAGTTTCCTCCCATTCTTCTACTACAAATTCTATGTCTCTGTCTTGTAATAATAAACAGGGTTTATTATCAATTATAACAATATCAAATCTATATTCAATAACAGGATTATCTGAAATAATACCATCTTTAAGACTTCCGTCTTTGTGTTTCTTAACTGCGAATCTATTAGGATTTATTGATACTAAATCCCCAACTTTAATTCCTCTAACAGAGTCTCCAATAGCTAAAACTGTTTGATATTCTTTTACTGTACCTGCTTTTTTTGTTACATCTATAATATTACCTATTTTACCATCTTCTTCATATACATCCATTGTTGTAACAAGGGCAGTAAACATAGGTTTAATTTTTTTTACTGTCAACATACGCTTTTATTCTTTTATATTTATCATAAGGGCACGCCAACTTACCTAATGATGGAATATTAAAACTAGTAGTTAATTTAGAGAACTCTTCCTCTGTTAAATCTTCTTTCAAAGGCAGACTCTCTATATGTTTTCTAATACATAGCCAAAAGGCTTTATAGGTTTTCTCCACCACATTAATCGGTAAATCTAACTCTTTTGCTATTTCTTCTATAGTCATTCTATAAAATCAAATAATAACATAAACTTAAAATTACCCTCATCTTTTGTAATATTTGGTATGAATTTAGGATTTATTTTATCATCTATAATGATTTTTTTCTCCCTGAGCTTTGACATAATAACTTGAAAATGAGAGCTTGTTATTCCACAATCCTCTCTTACAGATTTTTTAGTCTCTTCACTCATTAATACCTTATTAAGTAATTCCTCACTTGTAATATTAAGGCTTAGTTTATACCTGTGTTTTACAAATGAGGAAATTACTTCAATCTCTCTATTTGTGAGATTATGAAAAGGCTTAAGAAACTCAAACCAATATTTAAAAAATTTTTCTTTTGTGGTGGGAATCCTAACAACGTTGTTAATTTTCCCAAGCATATTATTCTTCTGTTTGAGGTTCTTCTTTAGCAGGAGTCATTATTTCAACTACTTCATTAACACATCTGTCTACAAAGTTTTTTTCAAAGCTTGTTTCATTTTCTATTACCTTAAATAGGTAATCGAGACGTTTAAATATTGTAGTTGCTCCAAACTGCTGTAGTCTTGCATATAACAGATCGTTATCATGCTGGAGCTGTGTTACTACTTCTTTGAGTTGATCATACGTAAGCTCCTTTACTTCTTTATTATCTTCCATTGCTTATAAAGTATTATTTAAATATTTAAATCCATATTTATTTTTATAAAGAGTTTCCCACTCTTTAATATTTAATTCTCCTGTATCTGTTCCACCACAATTGTCACAATATACAAGATCATCCAAGCCCATTCTAAGTATCCTTAAGGATAAGCATTTTTTACAGTATACAACAGGTTCCTCATCATACTTTGTAGGCTCTTTAAATTCTAAAGTATCAATCGGCTCCTTCATCTCTATAGTATACTAATATAAAACTACCATTCTCCTTGACTAAAGATACTATGTCTTCTCTTTTCACATTTAAGTTATTTGCTTTCGTTACCAACTATCGAATATTAGCAGCAGAAATAGCAGTCATAACTTTTCCATCTTTAATCATAGGTTCCATTATTTTTTTATTTTACCACCAGAAGCCATTTTCATAGCATTAGCTCTTCTTTCCAATGCTGCAGCTTGTGCCTTAGCAGCTTTAATAGCAGCATTTTTTCTACTAGGACTACTCATAATTTCCTGGTATTGTGCTAATGTATGAGCATCGCTTTCAGCTTGCCATTTTTTATCTACCTTCATCTTTTTACACTTATTTTATTAAGTTCATCATAAAAGTTTAGTACAAACTATTCATTTCCAAGTGAGTGTATTTCTACGACTTTATCTATAAAATTGAGATCATCCAGTATAGCCAACATAGCATGTTTTAAGTATTCAATACTAGGCTTATTAAAGTTATCAAGAATAGTTTGTTCCATAATAAAAGTTTTTTAGTCGCCCCACTCAGACTTGCACTGAGACTGAAGATTTTAGAGACCTGCGTGCTACTGTTACACTATAGGGCATTAATTAAATAACATATTTATATATTAGTATATAAAAAGCAACTGCTAAAAATTGTCCTATTACACCACCTGCTAATGTCATTAAAATATCCAGTTCATCGAATTTATTTCCATACTGTTTATCCTTAAATTCCATTCCTATTGCCAAACCAAGTACAAATAATATTGTGCCTATAAATCCTGCAGGTATTGCATAAAAGAAATGTTTATTTCTATTGCTTTCTGTAAACCAACTCATAATATTTATTTTTTGTGGTTCCTAGTAGATTTGAACTACTATCTTCCCTTTCAGGAGTAATACCATTATACTAAGGAACCAAGCTCCCTCCTTCCGTCTTCTCAGATTAAGGGAGGTTATTGTACAATTTAACAACAATTAAACATCTTTCCACCGTATGTCTCTCCAGAAAGATTCGAACTTTCAATATAGGATTAGAAATCCTAGGTTATATCCCTTTAACTATGGAGAGCTTAATCATAGTATTAAGACGCTACAAAGTAAAGCATAATATTTTAATTACGCAAGTATTTTAACACTATTTAATATTACTACCTATAAAATTTATTAGTTTCAGGTCAAGAAGTTACTAGTGTTTTCTAATTTATTATTGTTATTATTTATAGTATTTTCCGCTATTTCGTTGAATAAGAATAATAGTTCATCATCACTATATCTATCTAAATTCAGAGCTTTTAGCTTATCTCTATTTTTTTGTAAATATTGTTTTGTAACCACAAATCCAGGTGATAGTTTATTATTAAATCTATACTGCATTAACCTTGCATATATTTCTTTACTATCATCTAAATACTTATCTTTGTGTTTACTGCTATCTATTTTATTTTGTATTAATCTTTCTTGTGGATCAGCATTCATAGCATGTGTTCTTTCATGTATGTTTACCCCATTATCAGGAATACCTGCATATGCTATATAATGCCCAGTATTGTTCCATCTATTGGGTGCAACATACATTCCTCTTATATCATATGAACTAGAGCGTTTATTTGTCAATATAGTTTGTGGAGCACTCGCTGCATTATTTATTTGAGAATAAAAAGTTTTATTTGTAGCTATTCTATCTGGATTATTGAATATAAAATATTGTAGAAAGTCAGGTTGTATACCAACAAATTTTTCGCTCCAACCATTCTTTGTTATATCTCCTCTTATTTTATTTTTTGGTTTTGTTAAGTACTGCATGGTGCCTACATTAGAATTAATTATATTGTTATATAATTGTCCTCTTCTGTTATTTAACCAATTTGCTAAAAAGTTTATTGCTACTTGGTCATCACTTTTAGGTATTACAGGATGCTTTATAGGGGTAGTTATTTCTTTATCTACTTTACCTCCATCAGCAAACTTATTATAAGTTTCTTTAATACTATTTATATCTCTAAGGCCACTTTGAACTCCTAACCTTATTATAGTAGCCCTGTCTCTCATTGGTAAATTTTCCCAAGCCATATATATATTAAAATTAAAGGGTATAGGGTTAAAGCCCCATACCCTTATATATTATTGAATATTTACAAAATCTATCATTAAAAATTCTTTATCAGTGCCTTCTTTTATATTCCTTTTATTATTACATTTAGCATATATCCAAGGCCACCAATCATCTAAATAAGTTCCTGTACATGGAGTACCCAGAGTATTATTAGAAGAATATTTATCTTCATAAGTAGGGTTATATTTAAATTCGTATATAACCTTCCAAGATTCTTTATCTATACCTCCACAGAATTTTACCCTAGGATACTTTTTAACTAAGATATCACAATAGTGCTGAAATAATTGTATATCCTCTTCATCTAATTTTCTTTCTAGGATCAGTCTGACATAACAGTTTCTTTTCTTATTAAGGAAATCTAAGAATGCTTCTACATCTCCTTTATAAGCCATTGATCCATGTCTTATTTCAACATTAAAGTTTCTGTCAAAACTTATTCTAAAATCAAAAAATCTAATACCTAACTTATACTGTTCCTCAATAGATTTACTTTGACATCTTGCTATAAATCTCAAAGGATATAAATACCATTTCTTAGGGGGTAAGTATGTTAGGGAGTTATGTGATGCTAATTTCATTGTATAATAATATTACCTGTAAGAATATTCCCCTTCACATTCATAACAGGAATTATAATTGCTGCATACTCAACACTACTAAAAAATTTGGTTAATTTTGCGGGATTGGCCGTGACAATATAATCTACGACTTTACCAGTAGGATATCCAATAGGATCGTACCTATTGACTGTAATATGATGTCCTCCAGAAAATTCACTTACTGTTCCATCAGTACTTAAAGTTGCTGTTGTATTTAAAGAACCAATAAAAAAATCTTTACTATAACTACTATAGTCAAAATAAGGATATTTTTGCGCATATACTTCAGATCTTTTTAATATTGTCTCAGGAAAATTTTCTGTTTGATAATCTATTACAGATTTATACTTATTATATTCGTCAGGAATGCCTAAATAAACTTCAGCAGTAACACTAATACCCTCAGGGAAACTATTCGATAACGCACTAATTCCCCTATATATTCTATAATTATCTCCTGAAACATTTCCAGCTAGTGCATTAGGGTCTGTATTTTGTGTTTTATAATAATCCCCAGTTAAAATGGTATATATATCATCCTTATTTATATAATACACAGGATCTGTAATAGCGAAATTGGCTTTAGGACCTTCTCCACCAACACTATCTAAAATCTCCCAATGCTTTAAATTATTTTTTTGTTCTTCAAGACTACCACCACCTGATACAATAGTCTTACCATTTCTTTTACCTATAACGTGTTTCATTTCTTTATATTAAATTTTAGGCATATTATTAGCGTTCCTATTAATCAACCTTTATAATAAAACTAGAGATTATAGAGAGACCTGCCCCACTTTTCGCCAAATTGGGAGCCTGGCATAGGTAATTATAGCCCTTGGGGCGTTTATATATTATTAGTCTACCTCTCTTATCTCTAGCTTCCAATTACCTCTACCCTACTTCTAGTACCCTTTATTCTCCTAGGTTGGCTGGAAGACCCGCAAACTATAATTACCTCATCTCTAATACACTATGGTGCTTAAAGGCTATGTGATTAACAGTACTTGACCGTTCACTTCTTATAAGAAGCACTGCAAAGTTAGTTACTATTTTTTATATATGCAAATAATTAATAAAATCCTAATGATACTATTAATGGAAAATATTTAATAAATAGAATTTTAACACTTATTATAATACATATCTAGAGTAGTTAAAATATGTGTAGAAGTGTAAACTAAAATTTAATTTTTTATTTTAGAAAATAAAATTTTTTATTTTTATAAAAGTGGGGGATTTTAGATTTATAAAAATAAAAATTTTTTATTTATAAAGATGAGGGAAAGTAAAGTAAATTAATAAAAATTTTTTATACTTGTAGAAACTGAGGATTATTACCCACTCCCCCCCACCCCTGGCAAGCAGGGGGGATACCCCCCCGGGGGCTATACATCACAGTATACCCTCACCTGGCCCATACAGTCGAACATTACTGCTATGGCCCAATTAATGCTTGCTAGTGTTCACTCTACTTCAAGAGTGAGGGAGCTGGCCTATCCAGCCTTATAGTCAACATGTTTCACAATAAAACTAACATTGTAATAGTATGCTACGTCTAATACTTTTACTTGTGGTGTTATTCTCTCTGCTTATCATGGGAGGTTGTGTCTTCTTGGTAGACACACTTCCTATGTGGCAGAAAGGATATATAGCTGCCCTCTTTGTAGTGGCAGCTATATCAACCATAATCCTTGTTTGGCTGGAAAGCCATAAGGATTAATGGTTATACCACAGCGTTGGGCTGCCGGCCCAACTGTATGTAGATAAAACGGCAGACAGCTTATTCTCCTCTCTCTTCTTTTTATTAACCCAAACCTTCACACTGGGAATATAGTCTATCTAGACTGGTTAAAGTGTATACAACTATGACAAATAAGTATTTTACCGGAATGTTGTATAACATAAATGGGGTCCTTGTCAACTTCAAGAAAATCCCCGACAACCTCCGATGCGATGTGGCCCTTAAGCTTTACAGGGCCTTAAGAGGGATGTCCCTCGTAAATGATGTACTGGAGCCTGGGGCTCCATTTCACACACTCCTCCTTGTTAGGGAAAAGAGGGTGAAAACAATGCCATACACCGAAGTTGATGGCAAAGAGAGAAACTCATTGTCTATAAGCAATGAGTTCATGGTCATCCCTGTTGATTGGGGGGAAGACTACCGAGAATATAAAATAAAATTAGGGAAACCTAAAATTATAATTAAAAATCCTCCTTTCGGACTCATAGAGTTCGAAAGAGATAAAATCATAGGAAAGCCCTATTACACTCAATGGAGAGACGCATATCCATTTGAGGGTAGGGAATATACCCCATCATTCAATTACTCTTGCCATACATGGCGAGGAATGAACATAGAAAGAGGGAGGAATACTTCTATCTTAACCCTCCATACTGGAGGAAGTGAATGGAAACTAGAGATCCCTACAGAAGATGTAGGGGAAACCATGAGACACATCCTCCTGAACACCGAAGAGGTGTTCTCTCTGCTAAAAAGGAGAGACTATTCATGGGTGAGGATGCACAAAATAATCTCTGTTGAGATTATTTAGCATTCCAACTGTCCACACCTATAGGGGGTAATAGGTGTGGGTTCCCCAACAAGAGGAACACCTTGACGTGGTGTTGGGGCTTATCACTAAGTTCCTCATATGGTTTAGTTATGTCATCTAAACCTATAGACAAAAGGCAGTTCTAGAGAGTATTAATAGTATTTATTAACAATTAATTCTATCTATATGCAACAAATAAATATGTTGCTAGAGGCTGTAGGATTCTTCGTAACTTGTTGGAGCGAATCTCAGTTTGAGAATGAAGTTCTCAACATTTGCGGAGGTAATGATAAGCAGGCAGACTCTGTACTTAAAATACTGCAACCTGTAATACGCTGCAGTTTTAAGAGTTTTAATGCTTATATAGAGGGGACTCCTGAAGACCGCAAAAAGGCCAACAAGGAGTATTATTTGGCAGCCTCAGATGCTACAGATGCACTTAAAGACCTCTTTAAGGTCTAGCACTATGTAGCAACTTTGGGTTTATGCTTTCCTAAAGTTTAGACAAAAAAGCACACACAAATAAAGAACTTATACATCCTCAAGTTCCCACAAGAGTGGTCTTAAAGAGGATATTCACTTCCTAATACATATAATCATGGAAGCAAAATACCAACGACAATATGAGAGTGTTACACGTGAAGTTAACTATATAGATGGATGGGGGCATCCTGTGCATCGCATAGAGACCATCACTCTACCTATAAGGTATGAGGATGTAACAAAGGAGCAGTTAAGCTCCTTTAGAAGTACATACCTGAGAGGACTAGAAGCCCTCAATTACAGGTACTACAAAAAGGCCTGTGAGGCCAGAAAAGATACCCTCATTCCTATATATAGGAATGACTGTCATATCCCAAGAAAAGTGGCCACCCTAATAATGAGGCGGCTTTTCCCAGTAGTGCACTGGGATGAAGAGGGCATCTTTGGGGATAACCCAAGTAGTGCCCTAAAAAAGGTGTTTGAAAACCTCAGATGGGGTTATTATGACGCCATCATTTATAAGGGATATAAGATATACCCCAGAACTGGGAGGGTTACATTAAATGGGTGGACCCTACAAGAAGGGTATCTCTTTCTCAGAAAGGAGATAATAGAACTATCCAGAGGCCGCGTACAGCGTTGGAGCTGGATAGAATTATATCAATAATTCACCTTGAGTTATGCTTCTCAAGGTTATAGACAAAAAGCAAATATATTTCACACCATTATATTATATAATGTGTTATAATGGTGGCTTTTTAAAGTATATCACACATTATCACCTAAAACACTGCATCTATGGAAACATTCGATGTTATGTGTCTCCTCACAGTATTGCTTATAATGGCAATCTTAGGAGGAGTCATATTCATCCTGGAATCCACACCCATGTGGGAGAAGTTTCAAAACTTCATACTCCACATTTGGGATGGCGAGGATGAAGACTAATACTCACTCTCCTCTCTCTTCACCTCTACTCCTCATTAACTTAATTCTAACTAAAACCTCCTGGTAGTAAGGGTGTATTCCCAAGCTTATAAAGCTGTTAAGACCAGTACAACACAATGGCACGTTTCACAGAAGCCTACTACACACTCAGAGAATCCTTCATGTGTTTCACCCACGCACATTCCTACGATTCCTTTCAGGCATGGTGGAATGGGGATTCACCATTTGTGGTGGAATCTTGGGAGTTTCTAGACCCCTCAGAAAGAGAGGGCTACATGGAGAAACTCTCTGATATCTTCCATCTGTTAGCAGACTGCACAGACTGGAAAGAATCCGTCCCCTACTTCTATAATGAAGCAATGGGGGATCCCTATGAGACACTAGATCACTTCTTCCCAGATATAAGGCGCTTAGCATGGTATGAAAAACCGGGCTATTTACCCTTCTAACCAAGCCATATAAAAAACTAGTACTCCTAGAGTTTCTACATGAGTAGTTTTAAATAGGGGTTTCACTTAAATCCTATAAAACAATGGAAAAAGGGTTTTATGAGTTCTTGTTGGATTTCACAATCCACATGGCTCAAGAAGTATTCGATCATAGAGTTTCCCAAGAAAATCTCTCTACATGGGATATCTATGAAATGCGCGAGGAGCTAGAGCTTCTTTATAACATGAAAATCACTGAATGGCCTACATTAGTAAGGCTTTCAAGGAAATATACAATATACATGTTAAACCAAGATGGGGTAGATGAATTGTTCCTTAAATCCCATCTATATAACCTAAAACGATATGTGTGAATATTATGAAAAGCTCCAAGAGAATATCAAGGAGACCAAAGCAGCTGTAGAGGACCTCAATAAACATCTTGAGAAAATCCATCACCTGCAAAAAATCACTCCACAAGAACACGTGGAGAAGCATGATGAGCTGAAACAAATAGAGCGGGAGCTTTCTAATGCTCTGGACTACTATGAGTTAGCACTCGAGGATCTTACTAGAGAAGAATGTATGTACGAATACTTCTGCTCTTAAGTTCTAAGAAATTCACCTGATGGGCTTAAATAGTATGGGCCCATCAGGGCTTTGTATAAGTCAACACATACTACTACATCTAAAACTAAATACAATGGCAAAGTTTTCAGATGACCCTATTTGGGTAACAAAAAAAGGAGAGAAATTACATCTCTCTGAAATGTCAGACTATCACCTCATAAACTGTCTAAACTTAATGAGGAGAACACGCAACTGGAGAACCCACTTTATAGCTCCTATATTTAGGGAGCTTAAGAGACGTGGGCTACTCTTTAGTTGGTGGTTCTACGAAGACTGATCATCACAGAACTAATGCCTTCCTAAGTTCTCTAGTTCTTAAAGGGAAGGCTTCACTTAAAACACATAACAACAATGGAAAACAAAACAAATGGAAGGTGTATAGCCATCATTAATGGCATCACCTACAATCTAAAAATGTTGGTGGCAACACCAAACCATCCTAATGGTGGGCAATTCTATACATGGGCAGCAATACAAACAAACTACCCATATGAAGTCCACTTCATCACAGAATACCAAGGGATATATTTTGTAGATCCCAGGGTACTCTGCAAGGCTGATAAAGCCACCATAGAGAACATGAAAAAAGAATCTAAAACTCTTAAAATGGTGATATATGAAAGCAAAATATAATGTACTATATACAAACGGAAAGGTTGACACTTTCTCCAAAGGAGCTCTATATATGGAGGAGGTGAAAGAAGAGGCCATCCGACTCACACAGCATGATGACGTGTTGGAAGTCAGTTACACCATAGAAAACAAAGTAACTGACTTAGACAAAGTGCAGAGACTCAATGAGATAATCTCTATATGGACAGGAGCTTCAATTCTACACGGATTTGAATGGTCGGAGTATAAATACCGCTACAGCAGCACTTTAATGGCTATGAAGGCCATTCTACCAGAGGCAGAAGCCCTTTATGGGTATAGATATAACCAGGATAAAGGTGATATAATTCACCTTCACTGGTTTCTTGAATCCGCAATAAACACATTCAAAGCGGATGTTCTATGGTTGTATCGATATCTCAATCTTCCCATACCTCAAATCCCTAAAATGACCTTAGAGGAGTTCTGCGACATCTGCTATATAAAGGCAGAGTTTTTGGCAGAAAAGGAATGCCAAAGAAGAGGTATATTAGAAGGACAAGTATACTTTCATCAAAACATACTAGCACTTAAATACGATGAACAAAACAATGAATGAACCATATATGGTTCTATACAAAGCATGTATGATCAATGCAGAATGGGATCCCGTTATAAACGTTGAAACCCCACTCTACACAACAAAAGAGGAGTGCATTAAACATGCAGAATACCTCTTAAAAACATGTGTTTCACCTAAATATGGTGATGACTTCGATGACCTCACGGTTGAAGAAGTTCCTGATTTTTCAGGATACGCTATAAACGAAGTTCCTGTATATACACACTTCGATAAAAACAACAAACGATAACCTAACCTAAAGCTTGTATGAAACTTATAAAAGTAAATGGAAGCTTCTTTACAGTTGAATCCATCAATTATTGTATATGCAATAGTCTAGATGAGATAGATAGTATGAGTATATACTCTCCTGTCCAAACTGCAACATTGGGAACAGTATCTTCTGTAGACATCATAAAATTGAGAATTAAGAAAGATGCAGCAATAGCTGTTATCAGAGTTATTAGCTCCTGTAAAGAGTTCATCTCTCATACAAATATTATGAGAGCAGCTCTTCTTAGTCAAGAGCTAGGTATTAAAAGAGAGGATTTAAAATTACTCTCTCCTATATCTTGATTGTCTAACTAAACTTGATTATTAACTAAAGCTTGTAGGCTGCTCTTGTGTGGAACCTTCAAATAATCATGGATATAAAACGTTCTTTCTTCCTCCTCATCTTCTCCATTCTGGCAAACAAGCCCAACACTCTCTTCGCAAATAGCCTGTATCCTATTCAAGGTATGGCCTTTAAACTAGGAGGCCATATCTATGCCACAAAGGCACATCTGGGATATATGTTCTACCTTAGCACCCCATACTCAAATGGCAGGTGCTTTGACCTGCTTGTAATAAGGCAGGGAGAGCAGGTTGATGAGCATTGGGGAATAACACTTCCCATATGCTATATGGAATCTATAATCAAATATCTAGAACAATAAATAAAAACCAACAACAATGAAGTATTTAATCTTCCAAGAATCCCTTGAATGGGATCTCACAAAATGTCTTTCAGAAGAGACCAAAGCAAAACTAACAAACGCAGGGTTTAACATTCAGGATGTAAACCAAGACGAGATGGAAGAAGCTGTGCAACTCTGTTGTGATCAAACCAGCTACATAACCCTCAACAGCATAGAGGACCTTCCTGCTTTATATAAAGCTGTTGGGATGTGCATCTTCAACATGAATAGTATAATGATATGTTGTTGATATATAGAATAAAGTGTATAGTTATCATAGCTATAATCAAATATCTAAAATAATGGATAAAGAAGAAAAACTTAGCGATCTGCGTTTTGATATAATGCAGCAAGGACTCATCTATAGCTACCTAGAAGAAAAGCTGGAAGAAGTATCAAAGAAACTCGAAGAACTTCGTAAAGAAGAAGCTGACCTTGAAAGGCAAATCTACGAAGAACTTGAAGCGGAAGAATACTAAACATCAGCGAACGTATGCATTACATAAATAAGTAATACATCCTATACAATAGTACCCTTGAGGAGGAAACTCCTTGAGGGTATTATTTTTTTCTGCCCGCTTGCGCGTGCAGGTCACTGGTTCCCCATGCTTGGAAGGCAAGGTTGCCAATGAGAGGTTCAGCCACCTTCCATATCTTTTCACTTAAAACCTTATGGTGTATAGGTAAACCGTATACTATCATGTCTAAGTCAATTCTTAGCGAAAAAGTCTATGCAGGTTCTTGGAATCTCGACTCCACTGAAAACCTCAGTCAAGAGGAACTCAACGCCTTTGAGAAAGCCACTGTTGTGGATTCTCAGTATGGGCTAAGCTGTTGCTTCTTGATGCACAGCGGAGAGAAGATCTATGTCCCCATGGCTACACAGAGTGCAGCCAAGGTAGGGGATGTTCTTGACCTGCATACAATGAAGAAACTCACCTTGTCCAAGACAGGTGAGGATGATATTCTTCGTATCCTTGAAGGAGAATAATTAACTCTCCTTCCCCTGCATACCCTCCTGGGAGTAATTCCTGGGAGGGTATTTTTTTTCAGTCACCTCGCTCATCCAAGTTTATATTGATATTAATATTTATTAATTACTATTTACATTAATTAATAATAATATCATTACTTTATATTGGTAAATTACCTATTATATTATACTTTTTATTGGTTTATCACCAATATAATAAATTGATAAATTACCAAATTTATGAGACCAACCTTGGTATATGTGTGGGTTATGTTATTGAATATCAGTAGGTTACAGATGCCCTCACTCCCCTCCACACTTCCGGGGTTTGCGGTGTACCAATTAAAAATTAATGGGATAAGGTAATTTATAGCTTTTTTTACACACCATTAACTCCTCTTTTACTTCGATTTTTATTTGCATATTATGTAAATTATATATAATTTTGCATAAAAATAAGCCCCTATGTTGGAATAGGTAGACAAGACAGACTTAAAATCTGTTGGCCATTATAGGCTGTGTGGGTTCAAGTCCCACTGGGGGTACAACTAACATTATTAACTTAAAACAAAAACAAAATGGACTACATTTACAAGATGACAACAGCAGATGGAAAGAACACAATCTGTACAAGAAAAGTAAGAACAGAAGAGGAAGGAGAATTTCAAGCAAAAGAGATTCTCAAAAACTCTAAAGACGCGATAAAAATAGAGTACTACTCTAAAAAGGGGGAACTAAATAAACGTACTCCATCAAGAGAGGAAATCATATGTAACTACATACTAAAAGTATATGCAGATATATACAATAAACCTCTCAAAAAATACCCAAATGTATCTAAAGAAGCTGTCTACAAAGCTACTTCAAAGATAATAGACTACATAGAAGGATATCTGAATATACCTTACAACGGAGACAGAACATCTTTAGAAGAAGGGGTAGCTTTCATACAAAAGCACATAGAAGACTTAAGAGATGAGTTGGACTATGAAAAAAGAAAGTATGAAATGGATCTCTACAATGCAGATATTGTAGATGTTATGGATACCTATTAATATGTAGCGCCATAAAATAAAGACATGTGGTAATATGAATATAAGAACTATATAGTTTATGTGTTAAAACATTCTTATATGCTTACGTGAAAAATGCGTAAAGTATAAGAAAGAAGTAAGTTCATAACTTACTGTAGTTCCTACTTTACTAAAAAGGTGAAACACATTAGGTTTGTTTGAATCTTTAGAATGATGCCAACATTCTAATTGGTTATATAAACATTGTTTGTGAAAATAGTGTTTATCCTTCGAAAGAAGGTGTCTGGATACATAGTTTAAGATAGTACAGAGGTACTAAAAGGTAAAACACTATTATGTTACTCATTATTTAATTGTTACTTTTAAGTTTAGTTTTGATTTTGTTTGTTAGCCATTACAATCATAATAGAGATTTAGGTTCGAATCCTAATGTATCTACAAGTTATATATCTACAAGTTATTTATATACAAGTTATTTATCTACAAGTTATTTCAGTTCGTTTTTTTTTGAAACTATCGGTACGTGAGTATAGATAGTATATAGTCCTTTAGCTCAGTTGGTTGAGAGCATCTGACTGATATTCAGAAGGTCGTAGGTTCAAGCCCTACAAGGACTACTCCATTGTGTTGGTTTTAAGTGAAACATGGTTATTATAACCAGGCTCTTTAGTTTAATGTAAAACATTCTATAGTATATAGAAAGATGTAGAGTCAAATCCTACAAGAGCTCCTAATTGAAAATGTTTTGAGTTTCGTTTGATTACTTTACCTTGCGGTTCGGGAGAATAGCAAGGTTTTATTTTTTAACCAAAAAAATACATTAAATATGGAAAAATGGATAGTAAAATTAAGTGATAATGCATTTGCTTATATAGCAGATAACACCTTATATATCAAATATAACTTTGAAGAAGCATCAATGTTTGATACTATAGGTGATGCATGGAAAGCTGCAATATTTGTAAATAAACTTTTAAATACAAATGCTAAAGCAGTACCTCATTACGTACATTAAAAGGAAGGAAATCCTGAACATCACTGTTTGGTATATTACTATAAATATACCTGGAGAGGAAACTCTATTAAAAAACGTTCTAGCAGAGAGATAACATGCGGTAAGATAAGGGCCTAACTTTCTAAAGAAAACATATAGTAGAGGAGTTTTCGCTAAATTGTTTTAAAATCTACTATTTTGAATATTCATTTAAAATCAATATATATGAAACCTACAAAGAAACAACTTAAAAGCTTAAACTTTTGTGTTATCACTTTAGGAGAACCCTTTTATGGTAACATAAACAACAAAGATGAAGTTCAAGAGTATCTGGATGAACATTTAGAATGGGCTATAGATGCAGCAGAACAAAAAATAGATATAATGACCAACTTCTTAAAACAACTAGATGAATAATGAAAAGATGGACAAAAGAGGAGAAACAAGCTATCCTTAAGGAAGTCTCCTCACACCCAGAAAACCTACAAAAGTGTTTTTTAACTTTATCAACAAAGTTAAACAGATCTCAAGGTGCCATTAGTCAAATGTGGTATTTTATGCAAAATCCCGAAAATCCACACTATATAGGCACAAAAACCATGTTTGTACTTTTAGGTAAAGACAGACTGTACAGAGGAAAAAACTATACAGAAAACAGTCTGAGAAAACCTATAAAAGTAAAACCAACTCTTTTATATAAAATAAAAACAGCGCTTAAAAAACTATGGAACCTAAAGTAAGTGTTACATTTGTAGTACCAGGTGCTCAAATGTACTCAGAACAAGAATGCAAAGAAAATAAAGCATTCGAGCAAACAGTAATCAATACAGAATACTATACAGGAAAAGGCAAAGGGAAGAAGAAAAACAAAGAAAGACTTACAGTCTACTCAAGAGGAAATCGCCCTGCAAAACATCATTTAAACATATGTAAAGAAACATATGATTTCATGGTAACTCCTGAAGGCATTCCCACAATAGAAAACTGGGCCAAAAAACATTCAAGATATATATGGTCTCAGTACTCAAAACAACAACGTCTTGAAACACATATAAAACTTATAGCAAAAGAGCTGAATGCTCTTAGCTTTACATACGAAATACTAGATGAATAGAGAAGATATATTGAAAGAAGTATTAAGTTTAAAAGGTAAAAACTTTCTTTTTGAAATGGCTACTGGGATTGGTAAATCAAGAATAGCTATAGAAAAGATAAAAACCTTTAATGTAAAAACATTACTTATAGTAGTACCGAGAAATGTTCTGAAACAAACTTGGAAAAATGAGATAAATAAGTGGTGGAAAGACAATAAACTTAATATTTCTTTCACTACATATATATCTTTTCCAAAGTATGCCGGGAAATGGGATGCAATTATATATGATGAATGCCATCACTTATCAGAAAGATGTCGTGAGGTTATTCCTGACTTTAATTGCTCCCATTCCCTTCTGCTTTCTGCTACTGTAAATAGAGAACTTAAAAAAGAACTGTCTTATTGCTTTAATCCTTTAACACAATATAAAATCAATCTTAAAGAGGCTATAGGTGATATACTGCCTGACCCTAAAGTGTTTTTAATTCCTTTAGAATTGGATAATAAAATAAAATCCGAAACTATATATAAGAATAAAAATGCTAATGGTAAACTTATCACTATAGATTATTCTCAAAGATGGAACTATAAAAATGTTAAAACTCCTTTAGCAATAAAATGTACTGAAGCTCAATATAATATGGATATAAGTAATCTTATAGATTGGTATAAAACCAAATATATGAATACACGGAATCCTGTTATAAAAAACATTTGGCTAATGAAATGCAATGAACGTCTTAAATGGCTTAGTACGCGAAAAACTACTATAGTATATAATATACTGAAGAAATTTAAAAATAAAAGAACTTTAGTATTCTGTAGCAGTATTTTACAAACTGAAGCATTAGGAAGATATTGTATTAACAGTCAAAACAGGTATGCCTCTAAATACTTACAAGACTTTAATGATGGAAAAATAAATCATATTACTGCATGTAATGTTCTTAATGAAGGCATAAATTTAGTAAACTGTCAAGTAGGTATATATGCAAATCTAAATAGTTCTGAAACTATAGTAGCTCAAAGGTGCGGAAGACTTCTAAGACATCCTAATCCCATTATTATAATACCTTATTATAAAAATACAAGGGAGGAGGAGTTAATGAAGAAAATGCTTGAAAACTATAATCCAAAACTAATAACAACAGTATCATTAAATGACTATCTCAATAAATGATAAAGTATGTAAAGAAAACGGTATTACTGTTGCTCAACTTCTTGCATTACTTTTAGTAAAAACAGGTGAAAACATTCCTAAACTTTTAGAAGAACTAAAATCCAAAGAAATGATAGTAGAGGAACAATCTTTACTTGAAAAAACATATACTATAACACAACGTTGGGATGATGTATGTTGTAATGTAATATTGTCTTCTGATAAAGATGTTCCTATAGACACTCATATAGAAGAATTAGCAAAAGCTTTGATGGAATTATATCCTAAAGGTAAAAAGCCCGGAACAAACACTTATTGGAGGGGAAATCTTAAGGATACCAAATTAAGACTTAAAAAGTTTTATAAACTATATGGTAATAAGTATACTGATACTCAAATACTTGAAGCAACAAAAAAGTATATAGAAGACCATATAGATTTATCATATATGAGAGTTCTTAAATACTTCATTTGGAAAGATGTTCGTAAAGTAGATTCAGAAGGAGTGGGCTATATAGAAGAAACTTCAGATTTAGCCAGTTATATTGAAAATGAAGGTCAAACTGAAGATAACTGGTTAAACGAGGTAAAATGAAGTTAAAGGATAGAGTATTGTTGAATCTTAAAGAGAGGAGAGAACGATTATTATCTGGAAAGATTAATAGTATTCCCTCTCCTCTCTTAAGGTTTAAAGATGATTTTGTCGGTGTAGAACAAGGTCGTTATTATTTGGTAACGGCTGCCACTAAAGCAGGTAAATCTCAATTTGCCTCCTTTATGTTTATATACAATACTTTACTATATGCATATGCTCATCCTGAACAGGTTAATGTAAAGATTATTTATTATCCTTTAGAAGAAACTCCTGAAAATGTTATGGAAAGATTTATGAGTTATCTACTATATACACTTTCAGAATTTAAAATAAGGATAAGTCCTCAAGATTTAAAGTCAACTGATAATAGTAAACCATTATCTGAAGAAATACTTAACATACTAAATTCAAAAGAATATGGAGAAATACTTCAATTCTTTGAAGACTCCAT
>ULSH01030380.1_pt1 | contig 21198 bp, 17 predicted proteins | sample 1956151 | NCBI WGS metagenome assembly ULSH01 (sample SAMEA4835702, study PRJEB28245) | human gut metagenome | biome: gut microbiome; material: fecal sample | place: Denmark | collected 2008 | reverse complement strand
AGGAGGGTGCATCAAATACATTGCAATTTGATACACCCTCTTTGTTTTGCGTTATGGTATGGACCGTTATTTTATCATCACTTTTGTGGTCTTGCTTGTTCCGTTGCCGTAGACTTCAGTCTTGAGATAAAGTCCGTTGGCGGGCCGGCTTATGCGGCGTCCGGCCACATCGGTGTAATATACGACTTTTATGTCGGTATTATCCGGCTCGATGTTGCTGATGTTTGTTGGGGTGAAGTAATACCATGCAATGTCAGAGTCGGCAGATTCACCTTCATCAGAAGTGTAAGTTGAGCGTACACCTACTTTTTCGATGTCGGTCTCATAGAACAGTATTTCGCGTACAGTGCCGTCCATGTATATCTGGAAATCCCAATTATCTGTGAAGTCATACGGAATGTCCGTCATTTCTTCCTTGAGACCTAAGTATACGTCGGGAGTGAATGTGGCAATGTCATCGTCAAAGAATAAATTGTAGTGCAGTTTGTCTGTGTCAAGCTCATTACCGTCTACATCGGTGTTGGGCAGTATGAATGCTATGTCAGCAAAGCCTAGACCTTCAGAATACGGGTCACAATACAGAATCTGTGGTGTTGCCGGTTTTTGCGCTCCTGTTATTTCTGTTTTTTGTTTTATGATGGGTGCATCGTATCTTTTAATGTAGTAAACGGTGCTTTTTCCTGCGTTGACAAGCATTGACGAGTCGTTCTTTGATTCTGCATACATCTTTTTTGCTGACATATCGTAAGTAAATTTGATGTTGTCTCTGAATACATATACGCCGACTTCCTGTCTGTAAATTGAGTCATATACGTTTTCACTGCCGGCGGCCATCATATAGGCCTGGAATCCGCTTGTTTCGTCGGCTCCGAGGTACTGACCGCTGTTGAATGTTACAGTGTCGCCGTTAATCTGTCCTTTAATCCAACTGTTCGGCAAGGCTTCGTAGAAGCCTTTCATGTAAACATTGTCCCCGTCAAAAGCCATTCCAACTGTGTGTGAGCTGCCGTTTGCAGAGAATGTCCAATCTTCGGTGGTAAGTTCATCTGGCACTTCTGTCTTTTTGTCTGTCATCGGTATGAATGTGCTATTATAGTCGCCATAACCCATCCACTGATTATCGTATGTGAGGCCGAGTATCACACTGCCGTCTGTCGGCTCGTCCCATAAGAGAGTGTCGTTGCGCATCTTGAACTTTATTTCGTTGTTCTCTGTGTCGGGATGATAATAGCCATCAACAAGAATGAGTCTGTCTGCCTGATAAACAAAATTATTGTCCGTCTCGCCTGTCTCGTAATATATAGGTTGTGGCAGAGTGATTGTAATCTCATCGCCGTCAACCAAGCCTTTCAGGTAAGAGTTTGTAATCGCGGCAGAGAACGGATTCCTTATATAAACAGTGTTGTCATCGCAGAAAATGACATTACCTATCACGGCAGGCCTGTATTCCTGCAGGGCAAAACCGAGCGTGACGTAGAATGCCGTTGTATTTTTCGAGTATGACACTTCTCTCCCTTTCGGCGCTTCGGTGATTATTCCTGTATCTTCGTTTGCACGAGTATTGATTTGTGTCTTTGTTGGATTTTGTGTGCGCAGTTCTATCACAGTCTTGGCATGTGACTTCGCTTCTGCCAGTTTGTTTGCAGCCATAGGTGTCTGTACATACTGTCGGTTTACATTCTGACGCAAGTTACTTGTGCGTAATACTGCTTTTTGTGCGTTGACTGCCATTGATAATATTATGGCAAGAGTCAAAAATGTGATTTTTTTCATAGATTATAATTTTTTAAGTTGATTAGTAAATACAGTTCAACATATTGTCGGAGCTGTACTTTTTTGAAAAATGTTATGTTACTTATTGCACATATATGAAATATTTTGTAAAGAAAGATCGTGTTTAATCAGTTTTTTGCTAAACTTGTGGCTGTTTTAACATTTCGTACGTTAAATCGCTGATGATTATCGCATCAGAAAGATAAAATGGTACTTATAAGTTGTATTTTGCAGATTAGAATTGAGACATTGACAATGTTGATGACACCTCCGATGGCATCGGTACCGAAGTTGACTGGTACGACACCTTTGTAAACTTCTATGCGATCGGCAAAGCTGACGGGAATATTGTTCAATCCGAAAGAGCTGCCGACGCCTTCCTGTGGCACACCATCAATGAATACCTTGACGTGCTTGCCACTGAAGCCGTCGAGCATCAGATTGATGTCCGATCCTACGCCTCCGGATTCCCTGAGCTTTAATCCGGGCGTCTTGGCGAGAGCCTCGCTGAGTGTCTTGGTGGTGTTGAGCATGTCACGGGTATCTACGGCCACAGCATTGTAGGCGGAGTTCTTCACTCGGTTGACCCCTGTCGACACGACTGACACCTCGCCCCGTTGTATGGCATCTTCCTGTAAGGTAAAGTTCATTTTCTCCCGGTAGTCAGTCTTGATGGTGATGTCGTGCTCGATGGTCTTGTAACCCACAGCAGACACTATGAGACGGTAATTTCCTGCCGGAGCTGTTATATGGTAGATTTCCTGCTGATCAGTATGGCAACCGTAGGACGTGCCGTCGAGTCGTACCGTAGCATAGTCAACGGCCTTTTTGTGACCTGACAGGATCTTTCCTGAGATCATACCATTACCATCGGCCCTTGCCTGCACGGAAAGGTGCATCAACATCGTTATAAGAACTGTCACAAATTTTAATCTGCTAATTTCCACCTTGATATGTTTTTTATTATTAATAAAAGCACTGCAAAGTTAGCTGCAAATAAAAAAAATATGTACAATAGCAAAAAATTGGTATTTTATCAGGCAGACATATAGGAGTAGGGGCTGGAATCAATAATCATTTTTGAGTATCATATCGAAAGAAAAATGAAAAAGAGTTGATGTCCGGCGACAAAAAACGGGAAAGATTATCAGTAAGAAGGCACTTTATTAGGAGTAAGGTAGAAGGGGAAGTCCTACGACTATTAGGAAATTGTCGGAACACCTCAAGGGCTTATTTCTTTTAGGAAAGATAGATGGATGGGAAAGCGGGAGGAAGAATGAAGGAAAGGCTGGCAAAAGTAATGACTAAAAAAATAGCGACATTGTCTTGGAATGTGGGGGAGCGTGTAGGAGATCAGACTTTTTATGACATAGGGTAGAAGAAAACGATGGCAGAACCGGGATGGGGAAAGGGTGTCCGGTTCTGCCATCGTTCTGATAAGTGGTGTTAGGACGAGGAGGTCAGTTCTTGGTAAATCGGTATTCGTTCGGAGTGCACCCTACTTTTTTCTTGAATAGTCTGGACATGTGCTGAGGATATTGAAATCCTAATGAGTAAGCGATCTCGCTGAGAGAGGCTTGGGAGCCAAGAATCCTTTCCTTGGCGAAGTCGATGACCTTGCTTTGTATGTAATCGTGGGCTGTCTTACCGGTAAACTTCTTGACCAGATCGCCGAAATAGTTGGGTGAGAGACAAATCTTGTCTGCAAAGTACTTGACGGTGGGCAGACCGTAGGTGGCGGCATTCTTACTCGTGAAATAATTGTCTATCAGCTCCTCGAATTTCACGAGGATGTCATTGCTTTCTTGTTGACGGGTGACGAATTGTCTTTCATAGAAGCGCATGCAGTAGTTGAGAGCCAGCTCTATGTTCATGACAATGAGCGAGCGGCTGTGCTTGTCCGTTGCGTTTTTAAGCTCGGATTGGATATGTTTCAGGCAATCCAGAAAGATCTGCCGCTCTTCTTCTGACAGATGTAGCGCCTCGTTGGAGGCATAAGAGAAGAAGGAATACTTCCGGATATTTCTACCCAGAGAAGTGCCATGGATCAAATCGGGATGGAAGAGCAGACCGATGACAGGTTGGGAGACCTGTGAGGAATTGGTCACGGTGACACTCTGTCCGGGCGCGAAACTCACGATGGTACCGTCCTGATAGTCGTATGGCCGTCGGCCGTAGCGCAGGTCACAGGTCTTATACATCTTGAGGAACACTGCATAGACCTCGTAGTTGATCTGCACATTGTTGAGTGCCTTGGTCGCCTCTCTCAGATCAACAACGGTGATGAGAGGGTGCAATGTGTCGAAACCATATAATGCATTATACTGACTGATGCTTTCCAGATTGATCGTTCTCATAGTGACATGTATTTACAAAGCGATTGGAGTACCAACATATTTCCTTGCGTCTGCAATTGCTGTTGTGGATACAAATATAATCTTTTTTCTTGAGATTCGTTTGAAGGAAAGTATGATTTTATGGGTCGCGTCTCTTTTTGATAAGTGTCAGTCTGAATCGTGGATGGGTGACGGGGGCTGATCTCATCTCCTGTTTCAGGAAAAGGCATTCTCCTGTTGATAAAAATATTAAAACAGAGATTTAGGGAATAAAATCTGTAATTTGTCTACTATGATATTCCGTAAAAAATTGCAATTTTGCAGGTAATTAAATGAATAGAGAAAATGATGACATTGAATGATTTTTTGTGTTATGTAGAAACGGGCAAGCCATTGTGTACCCCGGATATTGCGGAGCTTATGGACCGGATGAGTGATGAGGCCCGCCGCATCACTTTTGAGTTGAATGGAGCTTATCATACCCAGGAAGAGGTGCGGGCACTCCTTTCCCGTTTGTTTGGTTATGAGGTTGATCCGACCTTGCGTGTGTTTCCTCCCTTCTATACCGATTTTGGTAAGAATATTAGGATTGGTCATGATGTGTTTATCAATGCCTGCTGCCATTTCCAAGATCATGGAGGCGTGACGATAGGCGACGGCTGCCAGATCGGTCACAATGTGGTCTTTGCTACTTTGAATCACGGAGAGTCGCCTGACGCAAGACGCTACACCCTACCGGCACCTATCCGACTTGGAAGGAATGTGTGGATAGGATCGAACGCGACGATTTTGCAGGGCGTGACAATCGGTGACAACGCAATCGTAGCGGCCGGCGCGGTGGTGACCAAGGATGTGGCATCCAATACGATAGTGGGTGGTGTGCCGGCACGTCTTATCCGTAAGATCAGAGAATCGTGTGAGTAGGCGGATGACGAATTTATTGCAAAGGTGTTCAGGCCAGATAGGGATACTTGTGCGGACTGGAGGATGTGACCCGATCTTACCACACCATCATTCCATAAAGGTAAGATGGTAGGTCGTCTCGCAATGCTTTTGGTATATTACGGGAGGAATATATAAGGATCTTCGTGCCACCATGGGTGTTTTCAAATGCTCTTGGTATCTTTGCTCATCCATTGATTTTCGGGTCTTTTTCCAGTAAAAATTCTCTGCCAATAACTTTGCCGCATTCTTTTATTTATCACTTTTTATTCGTACATTTGCAAATATAACCATTAAAAACATTAGATTATGACAGACTTTAAAGACTTGATACAGCGTCGGCGTTCGCACCGCCAGTTTACCGACCAACCCGTAACAGCCGAGGAGTTGGGACTGATCCTTCGTGCGGCTCTTTATGCCCCTACCTCCCGTCACCGCCAGAATTGGCATTTCACGGTCGTAGATGACAAGGCTACGCTGGAGAAGCTTTCTGAGGCCAAGCCCCACGGAGCCACATTCGTGAAAGATTGTGCCGTTGCCATCATCGTCAGTGTCAATCCAGATGAGAATGAATGTTGGATTGAGGACAGTGCCATTGCCGCTACATTCATGCAGCTGCAGGCGGAGGATCTCGGACTGGGCTCCTGCTGGGCACAGATGCGTCAGTACAATGTGGATGGTGTGCCTTCGACGGAAATCATCCGGGGTATTGTAGGACTGCCGGAAGGTCATCAGGTGGATTGCATCATCGCCATCGGCCATGCTGCTGATGAAATGCCTGAGCATAGTGAGGATGATCTGAAGTGGGAGAACGTAACGGTCTACGGAGAATAATGATCAACTACGATTTAAGTCGCATCCGGCTCATTATTTTCGATGTCGATGGGGTGCTCAGTGCTTCTACCGTCGGCATGGACGGTGAAGGCATGCCCTTGCGCACGCTGAACATCAAAGACGGCTATGCCATACAGCTGGCCGTGAAGAAAGGGCTGCCCATCGCGATCATCTCTGGCGGCCGTTCAGCGGCTGTCGAGAAACGTTATCAGTATCTAGGCATGACGGAGATCCACATGGGTGCCGGCATGAAGATGCAGACTTATGAGGCTCTTCTGGAGAAGTATGGCGTCACCGATGCTGATGTGTTGTATATGGGCGATGACATCCCCGACCTTCAGGTGATGCAACGGGTGGGATGTGCCTGTTGTCCCAAGGACGCAGCACCGGAGGTGCGTGCTGTCTCTTGTTATATTTCTGATTATAAGGGTGGCTATGGCTGTGCCCGCGATGTGGTGGAGCAGGTACTCCGTGCACAGGGCAAGTGGCTGAGCGACTCTGAAGCATTTGGATGGTAATGAAGAAGAAACTGATTCTTGCGAGCGGGTCACCCCGCCGTCGTGAGCTCCTGGCCGGGCTCGGCCTCCCTTTTGAGGTACGTGTCCTGCCGGGTATAGATGAGAGCTATCCTGACGATCTGCCGGCTTCTGAGGTGGCATTGTACATTTCGTCGAAGAAGGCGGCTGCTTATAGCGTGGCTGAGGATGAGCTGGTCGTTACGGCAGATACGGTCGTGGTCTTGGGTGATGAGATCATGGGAAAGCCAAAGGATGAAGATGACGCCCGACGCATGCTTCGTGAGCTGAGCGGACGCACGCACCATGTGATCACGGGTGTCTGCATGAAGACGGCTAAGGATGAACGGCATTTCAGCGTCACGACAGAGGTCGATTTCCGGAAACTCACAGAGGAGGAGATCAACTATTATATCGCGCAGTACCATCCTATGGATAAGGCTGGCGCCTATGGCATTCAGGAGTGGATCGGTTACGTGGGCGTCACCGGTCTGCGTGGAAGCTATTACAATGTGATGGGCTTCCCTGTTCAGCGCTTCTATCGGGAACTTGTCGACATGGAGGGACCGATAGTATAAGGTAGCCTGTTACGTCATCGGGTATTATGGAATAGAATACAATAAAGGGAAGGACCTGTAACGTGAGGTGCTTCCCTTTATTGTTTATTTGCAGTCTGGCCAATGGAACGCTCTTTGTTAGCGTATCTACCCGATACAAAGAGTGGCATCCCTAGAGAATAGCTGTTTATTGCCCAAAATAAAATTCTGAGTCGCCGGATTGAGTCTCTTGTTTGCGTTGCTTGGGCGGATTCTTGAGACGGCCTTTTTCATCGAACATGCCGTAAGTGGTGCGAAGGACGGAGAATTCTGTCCGTCGGTTGAGTTGGTTACAGATTTCCTGTTGCTTCTGATCTTTAAGGGCTGTGATGAACGCTTCGGTCAGCTCTGTACCTTCTTTGAGCCACGGATAGCGTTCCGTCTGCCGTTTCGATACCTTCCAGGGCTTGTCCTTACCATAGCCGACAGGCGTCAGGCGGTCGGCAGAGATGCCATGCGCGATGAGATAGTCGACTACGGACTCGGCCCGTCGCTGTGAGAGGCGCTTGTTGTATTCAGCCGAGCCTTTATAGTCACAGTGGGCGGCCAACTCGATAGTGACATTAGGATTTTCTTTCAACGTAGCGACGAGCTTGTCGAGAGCTACCTTTGACGTATCACGCAGAGTCGCCTTGTCAAAGTCGTAGAAAATATTGTCGATCAGCACAGGTGCGGAGATGTTGGCCAGTGCAAACTGCAGTGTCGTGTCGCTGGACTCCTTAGGATGTGCGTCGAGGGTCACTTGCTCCTGATGGTTGAGGAATCCTTTGCATGATGCCATCAGCAGATAGCTTACTCCTGGTTTGCCTACAATGCGGAACGAGCCATCGGAGCGTACACCTGTCTTCTGGTTGGTACCGTCATCGCCGACGATACGTACCTCTGCTGCCGGCAACTCATAGCCTCCGGCTTCATAGACCCATCCGGTGATGGTCTGGATGATCTCAGGATTGTCAAACGAGTAGATATGATCGTAGCCACGGCCGTCGTTGCGGTTGGAACTGAAGTAGCCACGGTTATGCACATCTATAAAAGTCATACCGAAGTCGTCACCCGATGAGTTGAGGGGATAGCCGGGATGGGAGAGATGGTATTGTCCGTCCTTTCCGATCTTGGCAATGAAGATGTCGAGTCCGCCGAGTCCGCCGTGTCCGTTGGATGAGAAATAGAGGTCGCCGTTGGGCCGGAAGGTGGGAAATTCCTCATCGCCTGCAGTGTTGATGGGCGCTCCCAAATTCTCCACTCCTCCAAAACCGGCCGACGTGATGCGTACGCGCCAGATGTCGAGTCCGCCTTTTCCTCCGGGCATATCGGATGTGAAGTAGAGCCATACTCCATCGGGAGATATGGCCGGATGGGCATAGCTTGACAGCGTGTCAGCCGTCAGCTTGATGTCCGAAGCTTTGCCCCATGAAGCGTCAGAACGGGCCGACTTCATAATTTGGGCATAACGGGGATAGTTGGGATCGGTGGTGCAACAGGTAAGATACATCTCGCTTCCATCGGGCGAGAAGGAGCAGGTAGCCTCTTCGTAGGAGGTGTTCACGCCACCGGATACTTGTTCGGGCTTACCCCATTTGCCGGTGTTGTCCATCGTGCTGACAAAAAGATCAGCGGCTTTCGTGCCGGTGATACCACTCAGCTCGTCACCCAAGGCCTCATTGCGTGTGGAGGAGAAGTAGAGTTGCGTGCTGTCACCGGGCAACAACATCGGTGAGTAGTCGGCGCGTCGCGAATTGAACACGTCCATGCGTCTCACGGTGTAGCGTGATCCCAGTTCCTTAATCTCCGGTGCTGTGCGGGCAGCTTCCAGTCCTGTCCGTGCTATTGGATTGTCGGGCATGGAATCGAGTACGGCCTCAAACTCCTTTACCGCTTCCTTGTAGTTACCGTTTTTCATCAGCAACTGTGCCAGGTCGAGGCGGTTGTCGGCTGTGGCCTGCTTGTAGCGTATGGCGTTGCGGTAAGCTCCGATGGCCTTGGCTGTCTGGAGGCTTTTGCTGTATGCTCCGCCCATCTGCAGGGCTATCTTTCCGCGTGTCGCACGCTCTTTAGCCGGTGTCTTACGGTAGGCGGCACGGTAGGCGAGTGCCGCATCGTAGTATTCGCCCAATGCCATGGCTTTCTCCGCCCGTTTGATGTCGCGGCCGGCACCGCAGGAAGCGAGCAAAGCTATCACGAGAAGCAAGAGAAAAAGTCTGTGGAGCATCAATCACGGATTATTCGTATCGTCCGCCTTTCCGTCTCTCTTTGTACGGCCACGGCGGGTATGTGGCCGAAAAAGAGACCTCCCCGTCGATGAGGCGGGGAGGATTTCTGAATTATTGGTTGTTTACGTGCACGCGTTGCGTCTTAGGTAAGTCTTTGTTGCGATGGTTGACCACGGTGACGACAGCCTGTGCGAGGGTGAGGAAAGCACGCCCTGTCGCAGTGTCGACCTTCGTGGCTGCGGGTGCTCCGTCGTCACCGGCCTCACGTATGCTCTGCACGAGAGGAATCTGTGCGAGCAGTGGGCAGCCTGCCTGAGCGGCCAGCTTCTTGCCACCGTCTTTTCCGAAGATATAGTATTTGTTCTCGGGAAGCTCGGCCGGTGTGAACCAGGCCATATTCTCCACCAGTCCGAGGATGGGGACATTCACCTTGTCGTTGCTGTACATGTCGATGCCCTTGCGTGCATCAGCCAGTGCTACTTCCTGTGGGGTCGTAACGATCACGGCACCAGTGATGGCCAGTGTCTGCAGGAGAGTGAGGTGGATGTCGCTTGTCCCCGGAGGCGTGTCAAGGATGAAATAGTCGAGGGCACCCCAGTCGGCATCGGCGATGAGCTGCTTAAGGGCTGAGGTGGCCATACCGCCTCGCCAGAGCGTTGCGGTGTCAGGATTGACGAAGAAACCGATAGAGAGCAGTTTGACGCCATATTTCTCAACCGGCTCAATGAGCTTGCGTCCATCTTTCTCCACGAGATAAGGGCGTGCATCCTCCACGCCGAACATCTTGGGCATGGAGGGACCGAAGATGTCGGTATCGAGCAGTCCCACACGGTAACCCTGCTGTGCGAGGGCGATAGCCAGGTTGGCAGCTACCGTCGACTTGCCCACGCCACCCTTGCCGGAGCTGACGGCAATGATATTCTTCACTTCTGGCAGGAGCTTGTCTTCCGTAGGCCGGGGAGCTGACCGGTATTCCTTATTGATCGTCACTTCCAGGTCGTTGCCGAGCTGGTACTTCAGTGTAGCTTCGGCAGCTTTTACGGTAGATTGGATGAAGGGATCGGTGTCGCGGGGGAAGATGAGTGAGAAGCTCACCTTGCGGCCGTCGATGCGTATATTATCGGCTACCATCTCGTTCTCGACGAGATTTTTCTTATTTCCGGGGTAGATCACCGTTGACAGAGCGTCGGTGATCAGTTTGGGATAAATGGGATCCATAATCTGTATTGTTTGTATTCTATGTATTCTTATCAGAATGCAAAGTTACGTATTATTTTCCGCACAAGCAAGATTCTTTCTTCCCGTTGTGGCTAATTAAGTCTAAAAGAGAGGCAGTCCTACTTCCTTATTATAAAGAATTAAGAAGCCGTTGTCCCGTGATGTTGAGGTATGGCATGGCGGTCTCCTTGGGTATGGTCACATGGAGTATGCCGGCAGCATAGGGTGCGATCTCATAAGGTTGCCATACAAGATGGAGTCCCTCCGGAGTCAGATAGATCCGTGACTGGGGCATGGGAACAAGGGAATCTTCGATAAGAAGCATTTGTGTCAGCTCCTCGTCCGTAGCTGCATTCAGCTCCTTTTGCAGCTGCTGGCGTACGATGATGTTCCATGCGTCCCTTTGCTGCTCATCCTTAAATGGCCGGAATATCTCATTACCGAGAATGCGTCCGTCGCTTTTACGCACGGTGAACCCTTCCGTGGTTCTCATGCCGTGTGCGCCTCCGTCAAAACTTTCTGAGCTGATCGACATGGTTATGTAGGATGCGGTCTCTGCCATCTTCGTCATCTCCAGACTACGGAAGAGCTTGATCCCATCGCGTAGGTAGGGTAGGTTGGGATGGTGGAGAAGCTCCTGATGGAGAGAGTCGGCATAGTAGTCGAGCATCTGCTTTGCATCGGCGGTGGGGTTGCCTGCAAAGGTGCCGCCGGCTGTCTCACTGAAGTGTTCCATAATGGAATAGGCAGCCGGACAGTGCCCGTCAGTGCTGCCCACTGCCAGTATGGAAAAGGCTAAGGTGTCAGTATCGCTGGAGCGTGTGACGGACAGAGAATCGAATGTCAGGGATGGGGCAACTTTTACTGTCGGACTCGTCACTCTTTGTTTGGCGTTGCAAGTTGTGAGAGCGAGGAGTGAGGAAATTAAAAGGATGGAAGTCTTCATATCTGTTATGGTTTAAAATGAATAATTGCCTTCAAGGCAGAAATACGATAAAAATGTTGGTTGTTTTGGGTTTACGTCGCAAATATACGGTTTCTCGTCGATTGGTGCAAATAAAGGAACTTTTTTATTATTTCTTGTAAGATGGTTCTTCCCCCGAATGGGATAAGTCAATAAATGAAATGTCTCGGCCTAATGCCTTTTGGATTCATGATTGTCATAGATTGTAGTAAGGATAGCCTTGGCCTGCTCTTAGGCCGTGTTCGGAGATAGACTATGGTCTTGATATGGATGGAATGTATTTGTAGGGTGTAGACAGGAACCCGTGTGTCCATATACGAAAAGCCCGACGGATCATCAGTGTCCGTCGGGCTTGTTATGTATAAGGTCAGGAGCGGTTGACGCTCCTGACAGAGATTCTCAGTGAATGATTAGATAACCTCGCTCCAGTCCTCCTGTGACTTACGTACGTAAGACTGGTAACGGCGCTTGGCAGCGTTCTCTGCAGCCGTGAAGAGCTCATCAGCCTCATCGGGATAAGCCTTCTGTACAGACAGGTAACGTACCTCGCCGAGCAGGAACTCGCGGAACTTATCCCACTGCGGAGCCTTAGAGTCGAGCTGGAACGGAGTCTTGCCCTCCTTAGCCAGATCGGGGTTGTAGCGCCACAGATGCCAGTAACCGCACTCAACAGCCAGAGCCTCCTCGTGCTGTGAACGGCCCATGCCACCCTTACGCTTCAGACCGTGGTTGATACAGGGAGCGTATGCGATGACGAGTGAAGGTCCGTGATAAGCCTCGGCCTCGCGGATAGCCTTCAGTGTCTGTGCGTTGTCTGCACCCATAGCCACCTGAGCAACGTAAACGTAACCGTAGGTAGTCTGCATCAGACCCAGATCCTTCTTCGTTACGCGCTTACCCTGGGCAGCGAACTGAGCGATGGCACCCAGAGGAGTTGACTTAGACGACTGACCACCCGTATTAGAGTAAACCTCGGTATCGAGCACGAGGATGTTGATATCCTCACCGGTAGAGAGAACGTGATCGAGACCACCGTAACCGATGTCGTAAGAAGCACCGTCACCACCGATGATCCACTGTGAACGCTTCACCAGATAGTGGCTGAGTGTCAGCAGCTCCTTGGCAATGCCACAGCCGGCAGCAGCGTCACGCTCGATGAGCGGCTTCAGCTCTGCAGCGGCAGCCTTAGAACCGTCAGCGTCATCCTTGTTGTCGATCCACTGCTTAGCGGCAGCCTTGAAGTCAGCGGCTGTAGCCTCATTAGCGCACTTCTCGTTGAGCAGCATCACGATACGCTCCTTCATCTTCTTGTTGGCGAGTACCATACCCAGACCGAACTCGCAGAAGTCCTCGAACAGAGAGTTGTCGAAGGCAGGACCCTGACCCTTCTCGTTCTTGGTGTAAGGAGTAGAGGGGATAGAAGCAGAATAGATAGAAGAGCAACCAGTAGCGTTGGCGATCATCTCACGGTCACCGAAGAGCTGAGAGATGAGTTTCACGTAAGGAGTCTCACCACAACCAGTGCAAGCTCCAGAGAACTCGAACAGAGGCTGTGCGAACTGAGAGTTCTTAGGCGACTGCTTGATGTTGACGAGATCCTGCTTTGACTTCACATTGGTAGTCATAGCTGTCCACAGCTCGGCCTCCTGCTTCATCTCGGGAGTATCTACGTTGAAAGGAACCATCTTCAGAGCCTTCTCCACCTCGCCGGTCTCCTTGTTCTTCTTGCCAGGGCATACATCGGCACAGTTGCCGCAGCCAAGACAGTCGAGTACAGATACCTGCATGCGGAAGTGCATGCCCTTGAGCTCCTTCGGAGCGATGATAGGCAGCGTCTGAACATCGCCAACCTTAGCCAGTTCCTCGTCGGTCAGAACGAACGGACGGATGGTAGCGTGAGGACAAGCGAAAGCACACTTGTTGCACTGGATACAGTTGTCAGCATTCCATACAGGAACGAAGGCCTCTACACCGCGCTTCTCATAAGCAGCGGTACCGTTCTGCCAAGTACCGTCAACGGTGTCGTTCTTTACGAAGTCGCTCACCTTAAGCAGGTCACCAGCCTGAGCGTTGATGGGGCGAACGAGGTTCTTTACGAACTCAGGAGCATTGTCCTCTACCTGTGCATCGTCCTCAAGGTTAGCCCAAGCGGGATCAACAGCCAGCTCCTTGTACTCGTTACCACGGTCAACAGCCTGGAAGTTCTTGTCAACAACATCCTGACCCTTCTTAGAATAAGACTTCACGATGAATGCCTTCATCTGCTCTACAGCGAGATCCAAAGGAATGACGCCGGTGATACGGAAGAATGCACTCTGCAGGATCGTGTTGGTACGGTTGCCCAGTCCGATCTCCTGTGCGATCTTGGAGGCGTTGATATAGTAAACTTTGATGTTGTTCTTAGCGAAGTAACGCTTTACCTTGTTAGGAATGAAGCTTACGAGCTCCTCATCGTCGAAGATCGTGTTGAGCAGGAAGGTACCGTTCTTGCGCAGACCGCGTGTCACATCATACATGTGGAGGTAAGCCTGAACGTGGCATGCCACGAAGTTAGGCGTGTTAACCTGATATGCAGAGTGGATAGGCTCATCACCGAAACGCAGGTGTGAGCAGGTGAAACCTCCAGACTTCTTAGAGTCGTAAGAGAAGTATGCCTGGCAGTACTTGTTGGTGTTGTTACCGATGATCTGTACAGAGTTCTTGTTGGCACCTACAGTACCGTCAGCACCGAGACCGTAGAACTTAGCCTCGAAGAGCGAATCGCCACCCATGGGGATCTCCTCAACCTCAGGCAGAGAGGTGAAGGTAACATCGTCAACGATGCCCACGGTGAAGTGGTTCTTGGGCTCAGGGAGCTCGAGGTTGTTGAATACGGCGATGATCTTGGCAGGTGTGGTATCGCTTGATCCCAGACCGTAACGTCCGCCAACGATCAGCGGCTTGCGAGGATCGTCGTAGAGGGCCGACTTCACGTCGAGGTAGAGAGGCTCACCTTCTGCACCGGGCTCCTTTGTGCGGTCGAGCACGGCGATACGCTTTACAGTAGCGGGGAGAGTCTTCTTCAGGAAGTCTACGCTGAAAGGACGATAGAGGTGAACAGCCACCATACCTACCTTCTTGCCCTGCTTTACCAGGTAGTCGATAGCCTCGCGGGCAGCCTCTGTAGCTGATCCCATGAGAACGATGACATTCTCGGCATCCTCTGCACCGTAGTAGTTGAAGAGGTGATATTCACGGCCGGTGATCGTCGAGATCTTACCCAGCAGATCCTCAACAACAGCAGGCACCTTATCGTAGTACTCGTTAGAAGCCTCACGGTGTGTGAAGAAGGTCTCGGGGTTCTCGGCAGTACCGCGAGTAACAGGACGCTCAGGAGAGAGAGCCAGGTCGCGGAAAGCCTTTACATCAGCGGGATCAAGCAGCTTGGCTACCTCGTCCTGATCGATGGCCTCGATCTTGTGATACTCGTGAGAGGTACGGAAACCGTCGAAGAAGTTGATGAAAGGCACACGTGTCTTCAGTGTTGCCAGGTGAGGCACGGCAGTGAGGTCCATCACCTCCTGTACGGAGCCTGAGCAGAACATGGCGAAGCCAGTCTGACGGCAAGCCATCACATCCTGATGGTCACCGAAGATGCACAGTGAGTGGCTGGCCAGTGAACGGGCAGACACATCGAAGACGCAGGGGAGAAGCTCACCGGCGATCTTGTACATGTTAGGGATCATCAGCAACAGACCCTGCGAAGCAGTGAAAGTGGTAGTCAGTGCACCAGCCTGCAGTGATCCGTGAACGGCACCGGCGGCGCCACCCTCAGACTGCATCTCCTGCACTGAAACGGTCTGGCCAAACAGGTTCTTACGGCCTTTGGCAGCCCACTCGTCCACGTGCTCTGCCATGGGCGAAGACGGAGTGATGGGGTAGATGGCAGCAACCTCAGTGAACATATAGCTCACATGGGCGGCAGCGGTATTACCATCACAGGTCATGAATTTCTTTTCTTTTGCCATTTTGTTTAAATGATAAGTAATATACTGTTTTTGTATTTCTACAGATAAATCGGTTTGTCGTGCGGGTGTCTTTTTTGTCGGGACTGCCCGGTTAATAGAGAAATCCGAAGAGCCAGAGGGGTATCTGGTTGCCCTCACCGGTATCGGTACCGTAGCGCGCATAGATGGTATCGCTGTTGATGCGCATCTTGGATAGCGTTTGTCCGTCGCAGACCCGGAAGCGTCTCCGGTTGTCAACGATGTAGCATCCCGGCTTGTTGCCTTTGTTCACCACGTGATCTTTCCAGACGGTGTTGACAAAGAAGGTTTCCATCTCGTCCTGATCGGTCACCTGTGCGGGATAGATGGCGTGCATGAGATTGGAGTTATGAAGCATCACGCGTGCCGGCTTCTTTGGAAACTGTTGTCCGGGAGGATAGATGATGTTGATAAGTCGTGCATCGGAGAGATCCTTGATATAGTTCATTACCGTAGCACGCGAGGTGTCGATCTGCTGTGCCAGCTGGCTGATGTTGGGTGCCTGCGGTCCGTTGACAGCGAGAAGATAGAAGAGTTTCTTGATCTTGGTGAGATATTTCAGTTCTATTTGCTTGATGAGCAAGATGTCTACCTCTACCATCATATTCATCGTCTTCAGCAGATTCTCCGAATAGTTCCGTTGCTCCAGATAGAAGGGGTAGTAGCCGTGGTGGAGATAATCCTTGAAGTACCTCAGCGGCTCAACGTTGGGCAGGATTTGCCGGTTGATGATGGTCTGATGGTATTGGAGAATCTCATCGAGAGAGTAAGGACGGAAATGTTTTTTCGTTTCCAGGTTGAGAAACTCCCTAAAGGAGAAGCCTCTGAGGTTATAGCTTTTCACGATGCCATTGAGCTCGGGGTTCTCCTCCTTGAGACGCATGACGCTCGAACCGGTAAATACGATTTGCAACTCAGGAAATGTGTCGTAGCAGCGACGTAGCTCGTGGCTCCATGTGGGGCGCTTAAATACTTGGTCAATGAGCAATACGCGTCCTCCTTGTCGCACAAAATCAGCTGCGAAATCGTAGATGCCCACACCTTGAAAGTAGAAGTCATTCATGTTGACATACAGACACGTTCTGTCATTGATGCTGAACTTCTCTTTGGCGTATTGCAGCAGAAAGCTGGTTTTTCCGACGCCCCGTGAGCCTTTGATGCCTATCAGACGGTCGTTCCAGTCGATCTCATCCATCAGGGTGCGGCGGATCGGTGCGTGGGTATGCTCTACCAGGTAGGCGTGAGTGCGGAAAAATGCCTCCATGTTATCGGTTTATACGTATTGATTTATGTTCTGCAAAGTTACCATTTATTTTTATATTTGCAAACCGCAGATAGCAGAAAGTTGTGTTTTTAGTTTTTTTTGCACCTTTCGCCCTAAAGGATCAAGAGGGTCTGATTTTTTCTTCTTACCTTTGCATCCGCTTACTCAAGTATCCTTTTTCGGATGCGTTGTTTCTTCAGAGATTAATGGAATTTTAAAGACAGGGATATTCAAATATGAACATTCATATCTTCAATCCTGAACACGAGATGGCACTTGCTGCGAATGTCAAGCGCTTCACTGCACCTCATGCAGGGCGGGAACTGCGTCATGACCTTGGATATTTGCCTATGGTGTGGGCTGATGAGGGTGATTATATATTAGTTGATGATCCTGAGGCCTGCATGGAGTCTATGCGCCATTTGCGTGTCCCCCTTCATGGGAGGCTGATGAACTACAATGATTTTTCACGCTATGTGCGTTATTTATCTTCCGAGACACCTGTACATATCAACCCGTGGGGTTGGGATCTTCCGTTGCGCGAGTGGCTTAGGGGGCATGGAGTCAATCCCCGCTGGCTTCCCACTGATGAGGAACTGCGCCTTTGGCGTGTGATGAGTCATCGTTATTGGGCGGCTAGGAAGCTGCTCAAGCCGTTGCGCGAAGTGGAAGGTACTGTGGGCGAGGCTGTTACGGTGCGTTCGTATATTGATTTGCAACATTGGGTGCAACGTTGGGGAGATGTGGTGTTGAAAGCTCCCTGGAGTTCTAGTGGCCGGGGCGTTCGCTATCTGCATCCTTCACGTAGCTCGTTAGAAAAAGAGTTGACCCCTTCGTTGAAGGGATGGCTGCGCCATACGGTCGAACAGCAGGGAGCGGTCACCGTAGAACCTTATTATAATAAGGTGTTGGATTTCGGCTTGGAGTTCTATGTGCATGAAGAGGCTGTGGTGGAATATTGTGGTTTGTCACTCTTCCGTACGGTGCATGGAGCTTATACTGGCAATGTGATAGACACGGAGGAAGAAAAATGGAAAGTATTGGGCCGCTATATTGACACGGGGCTGGTGCGAAGGGTCATCGACCGTCTCCTACAACTGATGAACTATGAATTGTTGGATCATTATGTCGGTCCGTTAGGTATTGATGCCATGGTGGTTCGTCCGTCAGATGGTTCTGACAATATAGACAGTCATCTGTTGCATCCGTGTGTGGAGCTTAACTTGCGGAACACGATGGGGCATGTGGCGCTGGGTATTCAGAAGTCGCTGACAGGCCAGCCACATACGATGCATATTGCCTACAACGGCAAGTATCGGTTACAGATCACCAAGGAGGCCCTTGACGATTCAGAGATAAACGACGCCTGATGAATTTGTACAATATCTCTCTATACGACGGCGCGCCATCCTTTGCACTTCGCAAGGGATGGCGCGTCGCTTTTGATTATGTAGAGATACTGTTCGGGGTTTAGAACCGGAAGTCAAGTTCTGCGTCGATCATACTGTAATTGTGTTCAGCAAGGGCACGGTTATTGATCAGGGCATATTCGGCATTCAGTTGGATGTTCTTGGAGAACTTATAGTTGAATCCGGCTTCCCACTGTGTGTTGCTGTCGCGCCATGAGGCTGACGGGCGGTAGAGGTCATAACGAGCCTTGAGGTAGAATTTGTCTTTTACTACAGGAGCGATGACGAGAGCATAGTAACCGTCACTCTTGGAGCCAATGGCATCGTTGATGGTCACCGTCTTCTTGTCTTCACTGTCTTTAAAGGCTTTGCCTGTAGCGTGTACGTATTCGGTACGCACTGTCCAGTCGTTGAAGAGATATTCTGCGGAGAGGGCATAGCGGTGTTGAGGCAGTTTGACAATGCCGTCAGCGCCTGTACGGCTGTAGCTTCCTTCCCATCCGAAGGCACCGATACGCATGCCTTTGACTGGCATGATCCACAAGCCGCCGATAATATCCTTCTGCTGGTCGACATCTTTGGTATTGATGCCCTGGCCGTTGAAGACACCCACCTGATAGTGCACGAGGTTGCGGCCGGCTGCGTTCTTGAGGAAGTCGCCCTGCAACTGCAGACCGATATCGCGTCCGTTGCTGGCACGCATGCCGTTACGGTCGGCGAATCCTGCCAGCTGGTTGACATTCTGGCTATAGCTCATAAAACCTTGATCGATGGGGTTCATCGGGTTTTCGAAAGTGAACGGGCGCTTGAATTGACCGGCCTTCACCTTGAGGAATTCAAGTTTCTGCCATTCTGCAAAGACGTCAACCAAGCGGATATCATTGGAATAGTTGGAGTTGTCGCCGTTCATCTGGAATTGAATTTTCCAGTACCAGTCTTTCTTGATGCGCCCGTCAAGTGCCATGCGGGCCATGCGGATATTGAAAGAGTTGGCTTTGGCACCTTCTTTACCAGAGTACTGGTATTGTGTCAATACATAGCCGGACAGCTTGACGTTGTTGAGCCAGGCTGGGGCCTGCGGTTCTCGGGCCTGAACTGTTGTCAGCGAGGTGGCAGCCAGCAGGAGGGATAAAATTTGTTTTTTCATAATCGTTTGCTTAAATCTTTAAAGGTTGTGCCATGTTACAAAATTACGGATTTTGTACGAACTTTTTGCGTTTTTTCGCAGTTTTTTTATTATTTATATCTTTCGGGGCTGTAACTTGAAAAAAGATGTCCTTGCAAATGGCGACGTACTTCTTGAAGAATGCTTGATGTAGGTTGTTATGGGGTCGGTAGAAAAGAAGCCATGGATCTGACTGCTTGGAAAGTCAGGAAAGGGAGTGGAAAAAGGGAAAGTGGGACGGAATTTAAGAAAAATATAACAAAGCGTTCTGATAGGTATTGCGAAAAAAACGTTATCTTTGCATGTAGGAATATAAATCATCTCAATATATTTATGAAACAGACCAAGATAGTATGCTCCATTAGCGACTTGCGTTGTGAGGTTGACTTTATCCGTCAGCTGTATTTAGCAGGAATGAACGTAGTACGTATGAATACTGCTCACGCCACTCCTGACGGTATTCGTAAGATCATTCGCAATGTGCGTGCCGTTTCGCCTCATATCGGTATTCTTATAGATACAAAGGGTCCGGAGGTGCGTACTACCGATGTTAAGGAGCCCATTTACTATAAAGTAGGTGATGTGGTGAAGATCTTCGGCCGCCCGGAGATGGACACGGAGCACGACATCATCAATGTTTCCTACCCGGATTTTGTGCATGATGTGCACAAGGGTGATCACATTCTTTTTGACGACGGTGCCATCTCCATGGAGGTGATGGAGGATAATATAGGACCGATGCTCATTGCCCGCGTGGAGAATGAGGGTGTGCTTGGAGCGCACAAGAGTGTCAATGTGCCGGGTGTGCATATCGATCTGCCTGCCCTTACGGAGAAGGATAAACGCAATATTCTGCTGGCCATTGATGAGGATATCGACTTCATTGCCCATAGCTTTGTACGTTCTGCGGCAGATGTCGAGGCTGTACAGCAGATACTCGACGAGCACCATTCTGATATTAAGATCATTTCGAAGATCGAGAACCAGGAGGGAGTGGACAATATCGATGAGATTATTGATGCCAGCTATGGTATCATGATTGCACGTGGCGATTTGGGTATAGAGGTTCCCATTGAGCGCATTCCCGGTATTCAGCGCACCATCATTCGCAAGTGCGTGCAGAAGGCGAAGCCTGTAATCGTGGCTACCCAGATGCTTCATACGATGATTAATAATCCGCGTCCTACACGTGCGGAAGTGACGGATATTGCCAATGCCATCTATTCGAATACCGATGCGCTGATGCTCTCGGGAGAGACGGCTTCGGGTAAGTATCCCGTTGAGGCCGTGAAGACGATGGCTTCCATTGCGGAGCAGGCTGAGCGTGACCGTAACCACTTTGGTCACACTGAGGAAGTGCCGATGTCGGAGACTCCCGATCAGCGCGAGTTCCTGGCTCATGCAGCGATCGATGCTACGCGTATGTTGGGAGTGAAAGGTATCATTACCGATTCCGGTACAGGCGAGACGGCACGTCGTCTGGCTTCTTTCCGCGGACCCAACCCTGTGTTGGCTATCTGTTATTACGAGAAGACACAGCGATGGCTTAACCTTTCTTATGGTATCATCCCTGTTTATCAGAAGGATTCAATCAATGCACAGGTGTTGTTCCTCGCGGCACTTCGTATGCTTCGTCAGAAAGGCTATCTCTGTGATGACGACCGTCTGGCTTATGTGTCGGGTACACTGGGTGAGGAGAGCGGAGCCACTTTCCTGGAGATCAATCTGGTGAGGGATGTGTTCTCAAAGAACTATACATTCCATCTTCCTCCTGAAAAACGGGGCAAGGAGACAATGGGTAAGTAATCAGATTTCTATCGTATAATAATGAAAGCCCCGCGCATCATGTCAGATGCAGCGGGGCTTTCATGTTATTGTTATGTAGTGACGGTTTGGGATATGTGGGCTCACCCGATGAATATAGGGGATTGTTTAGCTTGGGCCCGA
>ULSH01054232.1_pt1 | contig 21258 bp, 9 predicted proteins | sample 1956151 | NCBI WGS metagenome assembly ULSH01 (sample SAMEA4835702, study PRJEB28245) | human gut metagenome | biome: gut microbiome; material: fecal sample | place: Denmark | collected 2008 | reverse complement strand
GGGGGGGGGAAATCCTGACCCGACCGTTACGATCGCCATCGGCGACGCCGCATTCAACGCGCTGAAATTCACGCTCACACTCAAGGATGCGGACAAATGCAGCTACATCTGCACCAAGGCGTCCGAAGCCGTGCCTGCGGCAGCGACGATCATCGCCGAAGGCCAGTCCGTAAGCGCATCGGGCGTCGTCGAGATCGCCGGCCTCGAACCCAACACGGCCTACCGCCTCTCCGCCGTCGCCCTGAAAGGCAACATCAACGGCAAGGTCAGCTCGATCGAGCACACCACCTCGGCACCCGGCGTACATCCCGCGGTCGTCCTGACACCGGGCCAGTCCACCACAACGACTCTTACGTTCAACGCCGCCCTGACCGACCCAGAAACCGCAGCCTATGTCTGCCTCGAAAAGACCGAGGGGCTGACCCTTCCCACGGCCGAGGAGATACTGCGTGACGGCAAAGCCATCGCACAGACGGGCGACATCCTTGTCGAAAACCTGAAACCCTCCACCACGTATGTCATTGCGGCTGCCGTCACCAACACCGGGATCTACTCGGAAGTCAACAGCATCGTGATGGCAACCGGAACGCCGACGCCCGTGGTGACGCTGACAGCGGGAGCCACAGCCCCGACGACACTCACCTTTACGGTAGGCCTCGCCGACACGGAGAAGGCCGCCTACGTATGCCTCGAAAAAGCGGACGGCACGCCCGTCCCGACGGCCGAAAAAATCCTCACCGACGGTACAGCCATCGCACAGGCCGGGGAGATCACCGTAGACAACCTGAAAGACGGCACCACCTATGTCATCGCCGTCGCAGCATCCAACAAAGAGGTCTATTCCGAAGTCAAGTCGATCGAAATGGCCACCGACAAGGATTTGAGCGGCCCGGCCGTCTTCGACCGCCAGGTAGCCGGCGGCTATTATGGTATTCCCGAAGGTGGCCGATACGGTGAATACCTCGTCATATTGGCCGACGGCGAGGCCGTAGGTGCCGACGGAGTGTATGCGACCATCGGAGCCGGGCGTACCATGAGCCTGAACCTCTATCAATTTGCCCCCACGAATATGAATAACATCGTCCTGCCGGATCGCACCTACAAATATGCCACCGACAAATCCATTTCGACATTCCACCCGGCCAAGACCTACTGCATGGTCAACGACGGCAAGGGGAATATCACGAAAGTGGAATTCAAGGCCGGAACGATCGCTGTGACAAAGTCCGGCTCGACCTTTACGGTCAAGGCCACGCTGACCACGACCGACGACAAAGAGTTCACGGCCAGCTACACCGGCCCGATTACGATCGAGGACAAGACAGCCGTCAAAATCGAGCCCCTGCCCGACCTCGAAAACGACGTCACGAACGCAACTTTCATCCGCGCACTGGCTAAATACTATAACAACGATGCCGGCACGGCAAACGACTGCGTCGTAAACCTCTACGATGTCCAGCCGACGGTCAACGACGATTACGACTACCTCATAGGGGCCGGGCATATGGTATCGCTCTACCTGACGACCGCACTTTCCGAAGAAATGGTACTCCAGGAAGGAACCTACACGGTGTCCGACACAGGCACGCCGGGCACCTACGCACCGGGCGAGCAGATAGAGTTCATGGACTCCATGCTAGCCATGGGAACCTATTGCGAGGAACGCAACGCCTCCAACGAATCGGTTTACGGATTCATCACGTCCGGCACGGTGACAGTCACGAAGGTCGGCACCAACTACCGCTTCGTACTCGACTTTACGACCGACAAAGGCCGCAAGGTCAGCGGCACTTACGAAGGCGCCGTGGAGATGAGGGACAAACGCAAGTAGAAATAATCCCCTTGCCACAACCCGGGATTACCGGAAACAGCACACGCAGGATGTCCGTGGGGACATCCTGCAGTTGTTTATACCCTTTCCCGCCGGCATGTATCATAGGCCGCACCCCCGCCGCACACACAAACGCCTTTCCGACACGGCGCCGCGGCACGGGATTTGCAACATACCGGGTAACTGCGGAACAGCAACCGCAGTGAGGTTTCTTCATTTATTTAAGTTTGGGTTAGTAGTTTCAGGAGGGCAATCCTCCGGAAGGCAGCAGGCAATCGTGAGATTCCCTGCTGTTTTTTTGCGCCCCGTCCGCAGGCGGTCAACACGCAGGCGCAGAGGAGCCCGCGGGGCGCGGAAACGCCCGCATAAACCATGCACACGCCCGAAAAAACATCAGCCCGGCCGCGTTGCGGCACAGAAACTGATTGACGGCCAGTTGTAAAACACAATTCCACATCATGGCAAAACGTAAAAATATCACCACGACACAGCTCGCCCTGATGACCGCGGCGGCGGTTATCAGCCTGCGCGGACTCCCGATGATGGCGCAGGAGGAGCTGACGATGTTCTTCTACATCTTTTTCGCCACGTTCCTGTTCCTGATCCCGGCGGCGCTGGTAGGTGCCGAACTGGGAAGCGCCTTCGCCTCGAAGGGCGGCGGGGTCTACACCTGGGTCAAGGAGGCGTTCAACAAACACCTGGGGTTCACGGCCATCTTCCTGCAATGGATCCAGAACGTCGTATGGTACCCCACCGTACTGGGATTCGCAGCGGCATCCATCGCCTACATGATCGGAATGCCCGGCCTGGCGCAGAACGGGCTTTTCGTGGGGCTTTTCTCGATCGCCATGTACTGGTGCGCCACGCTGGTCACGCTGCGCGGCACCTCGGCCATATCGGGCATTACGAGCAAAGGATTTCTGATCGGCACGGTGCTTCCCGGCATCGTCGTAATCATCATGGCCGTCATCTGGATGGCCGGAGGCAATTCCGTCGCACTGGAGCACATCCCCGACACCGTCAGCCAGGTCGTCAATATCGACGCGGCGCACCACGTGCATCCGCGCCTCTTTCCGCACATCACGGGCATGAGCGACATCGCATTCCTGGCCGGGATACTGTTGCTCTTCGCCGGCGTCGAAGTACACGCCGTGCATGCCCCGGAGCTCGACAAGCCGCAGACCCAGTTCCCGCGCGCCATGTTCCTGGCGGCGCTGATCTCGTTCGGGCTCTTCACGCTGGGTGCGCTGGCCGTGGCGATCATCACCCCCTACGACCAGATCAACCTCCAGTCGGGGCTGTTCACCACGTTCCAGATCGTCTTCGACCACTACCACATCGGCTGGCTCTCGAACGTCATGGGGCTGCTCGTGGCATTCGGCGCACTGGCCGGCGTCATGTCGTGGATTTCGGGCCCGAGCCGCGGCCTGCTGTGGACGGCCCAGGAGGGTGTACTGCCCTGTTTCCTGCAAAAGACCAACAAAAACGGCGTGCAGGTCAACATCCTCGTCATACAGGGCTGCATCGTCACGCTGCTCTCGTCGCTCTACATCGTCATGGACGACGTGAGCGTGGCGTTCTTCCTGCTGAGCGCACTGACCGTAGGGCTCTACCTGGTGATGTATATGATGATGTACGCCGCGGGCATCCGCCTGCGCTACACGCAGCCCGGCCTCACCCGCAGCTACCGCGTTCCGGGCGGGAACGCCGGCATGTGGGCCGTCGGGGGCATCGGGTTTCTGGCCGTGCTCTTCTCGTTCATCGTCACCTTCTTCCCGCCGTCGCAGCTGCCCGTAGGCAGCCCGGCCACCTACACGTGGCTGGTAGTCGTCGGCACGCTCGTATTCCTCTCCATGCCGTTCATCATCAGCTTCGCGATGGATCGCAGGAAAGGCGCGAATACCACGGGCAGCGGGAAATAGCCACCGGCACGCCCCGGATCGCACGGAACCGCAGGGGCCGGCATCTCCGCCCCCTGCGGTTCCGTATTTCTCTCCCGACACCTCCCTGCCTGCCGCAGCGGCAGGTCGGCTTCCCAGCCCCGCCCCGGTTATCGCTCCGGATCCGGATATCGCCCAAAGACACGACCCCGGATTCTCTAAAACTCAACGGTGATCCCCAGCGTAGGGATAAGCGACCCGCTCTGCTGCCCGATATACTTCATGCGGTAACGCTGTTCCGCCGCCGGGGCCTGGGGGTTCTCCACCACGCCCGTCGACATCAGCACGTCGGGACGGCGGAGTTTGCTGCCCGTCACGTTCTGCAGGTCGATGTAAAGGCCGAGCATACAGCGGCGGAAATAGAAGGTTTTGTCGATACGCAGGTCTACCTGCGCAAAGGTGTCGAGCCGCCCGTCGTTGTAACGCCCATAGTCATAGTACGGGCGCCCCTGGGCGTCCCAGGCTTCGACCAGCGACGATTTTTCGACATCGTAGGGCGTATAGGGCGTCCCGCCCACGGCGCTCAGGCGCGCCCCGACGCTCCAGTTGCGCGGCAGGTCGTACGTGCCGCTGAGGTTCGCCACGAAACGGCTGTCCCAGGCCGATACGATATACTCCGATGCGGCATCGGCACGGTACTCGCTGCGGAACAGGGTCACCGAACCGACGAGGTTGACCCTCCCGGGTATCTGCCAGCGTGCCATCGCCTCGACCCCGTACGACCGCCCGACGGCCGTCGGGCGCAGCGCTTCGTTGCCGACCACGCCATAGTCGTCGCCTTTGCACGAGAGCGGGATGCCGTCCGAGACGGAAAGCGGGATATTCCCGTATTTCTTGTAGAACCCCTCGACCGAGACGACCAGGCGGTCGCGCAGGCGCCATCCGCCTCCGACGCTGATCATTCCCACGCGCAGGTAGTCCAACGCCTCGTTCACCAGCGCCCCGTCCTGCTTGAACCCCAGGGCCGTATAGGGCGGCAACTGGTAATAAAGCCCGGCGCTTCCGCTCAGCGACCACCCTTTGCCGAGCTGGTATGAGACCGACGCCCGAGGCGAAAGCTGACGCCAGAACTTCGCCATGCGCGCGGAATAGTCGGCCCCGTCGGCACGCACGCCGACCGACGCCGTGAAGCGCTTGTCCGCCGAGGCATAATCCGCGCCGGCGAACAGGCCCCAGCCCACGATCCCCAGCCGGGTACGGTAGTCCGAGAGCACCGCCTCATCGGTGAAAAGCCGCTGCTCGGTACGGTTCGTATAGCCCGAATAGCTCAGCTCGGCACCTTCGCGCACCGTCCAGCGCCCCAGATAGCTGCGGTTTTCAGCGCGCAGCGTGGTCTTCTGCTCCACGGAGCGCAGCCGCAGTGTCAGGTTGTCCTCCGACGAGTCGTCGTTACCGCGGTATTTGAGGTTGCGGTTATTCAGGTAGGTGTGCCCGAGCGACACGGTCTGCACATGGCGGCCCGCATAGTGGCGCCATGCGGCCCCGACGGTGAAGGTCTCCTGGCGGATGCGGGGCAGGTAACTCAGCAGGTACTCGGCGTCTTCGCCCTCCTCGTCGAGGTTGAGTTTCATGTTGTCGAAGCCCGCCAGCCCCAATACCGTCAGCTCGTCGTGCTCCGAAAGGCGCGTCTTGACCTTCAGCTGCCCGTCGATGTAGTTCGGCAGGAAAGGCAGGCCGATCATCTTGAACAGCAGTTGCAGGTAAGACTGGCGCAGCGAGAAGAGGTAGGATGTTTTCTCGCCGATATGGCCGCTCCCGCTCAGCGACACCTCCGAAGCCCCGAGCGTCGCCTTGAAAGTCTGTTTCTCGGGGTTCCCGTCCCGCAGCCGGATGTCCAGCACCGAGCTCAGCGCCCCGGAACGGTCGGCCGGGAAAGCCCCGGTATAGAAATCGATCTCGCGGATCAGGTCGGCATTGAGGATGCTCACGGGGCCGCCCGTGGCGCCCTGCGTGGCGAAATGGTTGATATTGGGGATTTCGATGCCGTCCAGATAGAACTTGTTTTCCGACGGGCCGCCGCCGCGCACGATCAGGTCGTTGCGATAGCCCACGGGCGAGAACGACACGCCGGGGTACGAACGTACGATACGCGACACGTCGCGGTTGGCGCCGGGGCTCTTTTCGATCTCCCGCACCCCGATGACCTGCAGCCCGACGGGGCTTTCGGCCGTGGCGCGGAACGGCGAAGGCACGACCGTCACGGCTTCGAGCTGCGTGGCATCCTCCTCCATTTCGATTTCGATGAACGGCGTGGCGGCCGAAACGAGGTATTCGGGCGTGACGACGGTCTTGTACCCCACGGACGAGGCCGAGAGGCGGAAAATACCCGCCCGCACCCGCTCGAGGCGGAAGCGTCCCAGCGAATCGGTCGATGCGCCGCGTTGTTCCTGCCCGACGGGCACTACGGCGGCATAGGCGACCGGCCGGCGCGTCAGGCGGTCGATCACCCGGCCGCTGACGGCATAGGCGCCGTCCTGCGCCCTTACCGCAGAGGCGAGGCACAACGCCGCAAGGGCGAAAAAAAGTTTTATCCGCAATGCAGGAGACATGATTTTGCAAATGTATAAAATTAAGGCGGCTTCCCGCCGATCGGGCGAAAAAATTTCGTATGTCCCGAATTCTCCGCACCGGGCTTCCGCTCCAATAATAAAGCCATTTCCACCAGGATGCAATTCAGAACATTATTAATCCGATAACGGAACAAGCGAAAAGACATGAAAAATCGCTCCGGATTCTTACCCCTTCCGGCAAGGGTATTATTATATTAATATAATAATAAAATCCGATGCAAGTTTTTTTCGATTTTTTGCATCAAAAAAACATCACAAAAAGCTTGGATTTCAACATATTGTCCCTACCTTTGCCGACACGATCGCGGCAGTGAACACCCCTGTCGGCAATACAGCCGGATTCGAAAATAGGCTGTACCGATTATTTTCGACGCAACATATACCGACCATTTTCCCGCCGGACAAGCCGGCAAAATTGCAGTGCATACACACGCTGTCAGGGAGCCGATTCCGAATACTTTGGGTCGTTTAGAATTGATGAAACAAAACTTCAATTATAAAAAAGATAAAAGTTATGAAAAAGCAACATTACACAGCCGAAATCCCAGTTTCCAACCCGTACAATTTTGCCGCGTTCGAAGACCTGATCGCCAACATCCAGTCCGGTTACAACGAAGAAAAAAGGCTGAAGAACGCAGCTTTCGAATTCATGATCAATAAAGGCATATACGTCGACTTCCACGAATGGCTGCACAACCCCGCCCGGCAGCCCCAAAGCGAAAATATCCGGGGACGGTTCCGCCTGGGTGCTGCCGCGACCACCCGGATCGCAAAATTTTTCGGGCGGTAAATGCCCCCCCCCGCGTCCGCAATGACGCCCGGCCCGCATTTCAGAGGGCCGTTTCCATATAGCGCATCCCCGGCTACGGATCGCGTGACTACTGAAAAAGGGATAGAGAATAAGCCCGTTCCGGATGTTCCGGAGCGGGCTTATCGCATATAGACTGTCTTTCCGTTATTCAATCACGGGCAGGGCACGCGGCTCGCAAGCCCACCGCGTACCGTCGATCCGGTTCCCGGAGACCGTGATGGCGAAAATATTGATGTCGGCATCCTCGGGCAATGTCAGCTTTCCGGCTCCGGAGGCGATATCGAACCCGAGCCTATAAAGGTACGTGAAGGTATAGGCATCGTTCCGGCCGTTCATCTTGTGCCGGTGGTTCCCGATATGGGCGATCGTTCCATCCTTGACGAACGACTTGGTCTTGTCGGCCCAGGCCCACTGGGCGCGGAAGCCCGAGTAATAGGGCACGACAGCCTCGTACTTGCGGCCGTCGACGTCGAATACGGCCTTGCGGTCGCCCCTGGATGACGATGCGAGGATGTAGACCTTGTTATAATCGCCCTGCGGCAAATCGACCGTGACGGCCTCCCTGCAGTTCAGCACGTTTTTCACGTCGGGTTCGCCACGGCGGTATTCGATGCCGCCATGGACGATCACTTCGGGCATGAGCTCGGCAGCATAGGAGTTGCACTCCTTATCCACCTTGGCGACGGACTTGAACGCGTCGCTCGAAATGGAGTTCTGGTTTACAGGAAAATCCACAAAGGCATTCTCGATCGCGGGGGCGGCCACGGGAGCCTCCGCCAGCGTAACCTTATAGGTCTTGGGTGCGAAACGCCCGGCATCGACGATCAGCCGGTTGCCTTCGAATCGTGCCTCCCCGACCGGTTCCTCGATTCCGTTCACCTCCTCGGCCGAAACGATCCGCACGGGGAAAGCCAGCTCGGCGCCGCGCACCTCCCTGCCCGTCGTCTCGAATACACGGACGATATAACCGCTGCCGTCCTCGGCCTTCTTAAGCGCCTTGACGGCGATCTGCGGGGTCGAAGCCGCGACAAAAGAGAACCTGCGTCCCAGCTTCCCGGGATGCTTCGGCGTCGTGAAGCTGAGGAGCGGCTGATTGAGCAGCTCGCCTTTCTCCACCACCCCGGCGCGGTTATGGTCGCCATCGTGCCCGACGAGCGAGTAAGTCATCGTATGGCGTCCGAAATCCAGATCCCGTTGGTCGGCATAGCGTTTCTCGGTCGAAGGCGTATGCAGCAGACTCAGGCGCAGGGTATTGTCGGCGGGTTTGTCCCAGCCGTATTTCGAATCGTTCAGAACGGCGATGCCATAGTCTCCGTCCGAGAGGTCTGCCCAATGGTGGGCGAATGTTTCGTGCGCCCGCTGGTGGTTGGTGGGACGGCGCTGGTTGCCGATGCCGATGTCGTAGACAGCCTCCTCGGCGGAAACGGACATCGGGAATTCGGCCTTGAGCAGGGCGTCGGGCGTCTTCCAGTCAATGTCGGCCACGATATCGATACGCTCGTCGTCCCCGCCGTCGGTCAGGCGGATATACTGCACCAGCCGGGAATCGCCGTACCGCCGTTCTACTTTCAGGGAGGCCCGTGCGGCGCCGCACTCCGCCACGCTGATCCGGACATCCGTATCCACGGGTTCGGGTGTCTGGTCGAGCGTCGCCTTGTGGATCTCCCATGCCGGATAGCGGTTCGACACATTGGGGGTCAGCACCGCAAGGCGGAAGGCCCTGCCTTTTTCGACCAAATCGCGGCCGTTGCGTTTGTCGATGACCGAGGCGATGTCGCCGTTGGCATCGAGCGTCACCTTATAGACCCGGTTCTCGAGCGTATTGCCCGAAGCCCTGAGCACCTTGCCCTTGCCGGCCTTGCCGGCCCTCACGTCGTATACCGCATAGCTTACGGGTTCCATCGCGGCGGCAAACAGCACGGTCGCCCTGGCACCGTCGCGGGCAACGATCTGCGCAGGAACGGTCTTCCCGTCCGGCGCATAAACGGCCACCCCTTCGGCCTCCGCAGGCAGGTCGACCGTCGCCTCGACAAGGCTCCTGCGCGAATAAGCGGCGGGGTTATAAACCAGTACCGGACTTCCCTTCGCGCGGGTGTCCATTACGGATGCCGCAGCCCCGGCCGAGGCGAGGATCACATCGCAGAATTGCCCCTGCGCCAGGAATTCGTCGTTCCAGGAATAGGTATAAGCCTCCCAAATGCTGGTTCCCGTAAGGTCGTCGTGGAACTGGTGCCAGAGGAAACGCTTCCAGGCATCGTTAAGCGCCTCTTTCGGATAAGGTACGGCTCCCATCCAGTCGGCGATCACGGCCGAACGCTCGGCGGCATCGGCCAACTGTTCGTTACGGCGGTTGTAACGCTTCATCTCGGCCTGGGAGGTATAACAGCCCGGAGCGTGGACGTCGAGAGGCATCTCCCCGACGAACACCGGGAGTTCCGGATGGTTCCCGTAGGGCATATAATCCTCGTAGAGCTGCGAGGACGTGGCGCTGACAAGCTGCACGGGCCCCTTGCCGTTCGTAATCCCCTCCTCGAGCAGCTGGATGCTGCGGGGCAGGGCCGAGCCGCCGTGGTCTCCGGCTCCGTTCGCCAGTTTGTTGCCATAGTACCGGTAAGCGATGCCGAAAGGCGACTTCCGGGCGCTTTCGGCCAATTCCTCGTTGGCGCTCAGATCCCCTTCGGGAAACTCGTTCCACGAATAGCGTCCCGGCTCGAGCGCCACCATGATGCGGGCGCCGTCGACCCCTTCCCAGAGCCCGATCGGAAACGGGGTTTTGGAGTCGCCGACAAGCGGCTCGGTGCGCCACGACAATTTCTGCGTCGAGAAACCGATCAGGCCGCAGTGGTGTCCCAGCGTCGGCATGACCTGGCTGAATCCGAAGCAGTCGGGCAGGAACATATCCTTCGACTTGATGCCGAACTCCTTTTTATAAAACTCCTGTGCAAGCAGGATGTTGCGGATAAACGACTCCGACGACGGCATGTTCGGGTCGTTGGCCTCGAACGAAGCCCCCGAAATGTTCCATCGCCCGTCGGCTACGAATTTCCGGATGCGCTCGAAGAGGTGCGGATAGTACTCCTTGATCCATTCGTACTTGACGGCACCTTCGAAATTGAACACGTAATGCGGATATTTTTCGAGCAGCGCCAGATTCTGCACAGCCGTATTATATAGGTAATCGTCGATCGTGGCTTTCACGTCCCACCGCCACTGCGTGTCGAGATGGGAATTGGAGACCATATAGACCTTGTATTTTTTCCCGGAATCCTGCGCCGACGTATCCGACGGGCTTCCCGCCGAAAACAGCGCGAAGACGATTCCGATAAATCGCATGATTTTCATATTTGCTTGCTTTAATATTGAATGATGGAAAGAGGATGGAAGTTGACCGGACTTCGACTACGTTGCGGACAAAAGTAATAAAAGGCAAGATAAATAACAACATAAACACAACAAATAATCAAAAATAAATTTCCTTTTAATCTCTTTTTAACACTTGTATTAAAATTAAACTTATATATTTGTCATATCTTAAAGCCTAAAAACGATGGAAAAGAAATTCCGGACTCTTTCGGCCTACCTCCCCAGCAGGAGACCGTCCATACCGCCCGCCCTGCCGTTCGCCCTGCAAAACGGGTACGGCACATCCGCGGCCGGTCAGGGTATCGTCGTCGGCACCACCGGCCGTACTTGTCCTGCGACAGCCTCCGGCCGGGTGACTGACGCAACCGCACACCAGGCATCCGGGGATGCCCTAAGCGGCGACTGCAATTGCGCCCCGATGGCCCGGGCCGGCTTTACCGCAGCAACAAGGCTGACGGCGGCATACTGAGACAGCACCAAAAACGCCGCCGCCCGGGCACAACCCGTACAGTCTCGATTTTATAATGTATATTTGTAGTACCACAACCTAACCCTCGACCAGACATGAACCGTCATTTCGCTCTGCTTACCGGCCTTCTGATCTGCTGCTGCGTCCCGAAAAACGACGTTACCGCCCGCACAATGCGTGGGGGGGGGATTTCCCTCTTTTAATTTCGGGAACCGGCAACATCCTGCCGGAGCAAACAATCCGCTACGCCCCGAACGGCGACCAAGCCGGCAAAAGCAACGCTGCCCCCGAGCCGGCAACGGCAGGGGGCACCCACATCCGAAGCCCGCGAAAAAGCAAGGCCGCACTGCCGGCCATCGCAACGGGCGCACTTCTTCTACTGGCGGCCGTCTCGCTCGCCTTCAGGCAAAAACACCTGATCAAACAGTTGCGTACGCAACACGCGCAAACCTGCGCCCGGCTGCACGAACTCAGCGAACAGCTCGCCGCCAGCAGCCTCCGCCACGAAACAGCCACCCGGGCACTCTCCCAGGCCAATACCATCAAAGACAAATACCTGCGTTACTACATGCAACGCAGCACGTTCTACATCAACAAATTAGAACGTCACCGCACACACCTCTACAAGACTGCGCTCTCGTTCGGGCAGGAGCGCCTTTTGCGTGAGCTGCGCTCGCCTACGCCCATCGAGCAGGAATACAAATCGTTCTTCCACGAATTCGACCGGGTATTCCTATCGCTTTATCCCGATTTCGTGGAAAAAGCCAACGCACTGCTGCGGGACGGGGAGCAAATGAAAACGCCCGGCCTCAACACTGAATTCCGGCTGCTGGCCGTGATCCGGCTGGGCATCACGGGCAACAGCGAAATCGCCCAGTTTCTGCATATCTCCATAAATACGGTCTACACCTACCGCAACCGGCTGCGGAACGCCGCCAAATGCCCGCCCGCCGAATTCGAGCGCCGGATCATGGAGATCGTCTGACAGCCGGAAATCGCGCGCCGGCGATTCATACGGGATTCATATAATAACACCCGGGTATCGGAAATAACATGCTTTCCACCAGCTCATTGTCGGAAATACGCATTCATATTTCATTTTGATGCTGTTGACACACATTTTCCAAAAGCATACTTTTACAAACAACAAAGCGGAATTTCTTCTGAAATAAACACAAAAGAACACAATAAGAAATCCATTATAGTTCTATTTGATTTTCATTTATTTCTCATTCAATATCTTTTTCCCAACCTTTAAAATACAAAGATGCCTATGACAAAGTAAAAACTACGACCGGACTTTTACGAACCATTCATTCATCCAAATATTCAACCCTAAAACTTTCATTTATGAGAAAATCTCTTCATTTTCTTATTTACATGCTTTTTGCCGCACCGCTATTGCTGTGCAGCTCCTGCGGCATCGAGGATGTAGAGGCAGAAGACGGTGCGATCGTATTCGAACTCTATGACACGGAGGGCAACCTGATCGAGGGCCTCCAGAGCATGCGGTTCGGCACGACGGCCACCTATACCTTAAAGAGTGCATTCGTCACCTACACGGTGGCCACCCCGCCCACAGGCTGGAAATGCACCGTGATCCCCAGCTCGCGGAGCTGTTCGGTCACCGCCCCCCCAGCCTCCGACCTGGGAGCCAAGGCCAGCGGCGACGTGGTCATCGAAATACAGTCGCAGGCAGGCCGCACGGAGACCTATACGCTCGCCGTAGCCGCTCTGGAAAACGACATCACGCTCACATTCGACGAAGAGACGACCTCGAAGACCCATGTCTTCTCCTACGGGAAGAGCATGGAATTCGAATTCACCAGCGAGAACACCGCGTCGCTCGACGTAAGCGTCCCCAAGGGATGGACTTACACGGCCGATGTCGATGCGGGTCTGCTGACCGTCACCGCGCCCACGCAGGAGGAGGCCGACCCGGCCATGGAAGGCAGCGTCAAGGTTACGCCGCTGAGCGTCCGCGGAACGGCCGGCGAGGGTGCGTCGATCCCCGTCGAACTCTCGACCAAGTTGCCGATCATCTCCTTTGCCGAGGCCGATTACAAATTCGCCTTCGGCGAGCAGCGCGACATCCCCTGTACCGTCACCAACGTAGCCACGTGCGACATCACGGCGCTCAAAGGCTGGGACATCGCACTCGACATCAAAAATTCGGTGCTCAAAGTCACGGCTCCGGCCGACGGTGCGGACTGCACCGGTGCGGGCACGATAGAGTTCGCAGCCGTTTCGGCGGAAGAGCTCACGGCATCGTTCAGCGTCCGCCTGAGCTGGAAGGGCATCTCAACCCCCGAAGAGTTCGTAGCCTTCGGCAACGCGGTGACCGAAGGGGCGCCGCTCGACGCCTACACCAACGGCGGCAGGATCGTCCTTGTCAGCGACATCGATCTGAGCGCCCTTACCCAAACCAGCTTCGTAGGCTCGGCCGCCAATCCGTTCAAAGGGACTTTCGACGGTCTGAACAATACGATCACCGTCAAGCTGGCGGATCAGGATTCGAAGGAACTCGGCCTGTTTCACACGCTCGACGCAGCGGCCGAGATAAAGAACCTCTCGCTGGCGGGCAGCATGTCCGTATCGCAAGCCACCCCCGTAGTCGCCGGCACGCTGGCCGTCTATAACGACGGTGCGGCACTGACGAAAGTCACCAACAAGGCCACACTGTCCTTCTCCGGGGCGAAAACCGTTGCCACGGCAGGTTATCTCGGCGGACTGGTCGGCCTGGCGAACGTCGGTTCGGTCTACACCGATTGCCACAATACCGGCGAATTCATCGTCACGGGGACAGCCCGGACGGAGTTCATCGGCGGCATCGTCGCAGGCACCGCGGACAAAACGGAAGGATCGCTCGTGAACTGCACGAACAAAGGCAATTTCAGCTTCGACTTCCCGGGCGCCGTCGACACCGGCCAATACGGAGGATTGTTCGGCCATGCCGAGAAATCGAACTGGACGTTCAGCAACTGCACCAACGAAGGCACCTTCACCGTCACCTTCGCCGATCCCGGGCACCAGTTCCACTCGCTGGGCGGTATCCTGGCCACCGGCTACGGCGTATTCGACAATTGCGTCAACAAGGGCAAGATCATGTTCAACAACTCCAACGGCACGAAATATCGCCGCACGGGCGGTATCGTAGGCTGCGTCGGATCGGACGCAGGCCTGGGTTATACGCTCAGGATGACCAACTGCCGCAACGAGGCCGACATCGCGGCGTCGACGGCATCGGTCGGCGGTCTGATCGGCATTGCCGAAAAGGTGGCGTCGCCGGCCCTGATCGAAAACTGTGTAAACACGGGTAACATGACCAGCCCCACGATGGCCGACTACGACCTCTTCTACATGGGCGGCATCGCCGGCAAGGTCGCCGGAGCCTTCACGCTGAAGAACTGCATCAACCGCGGTAACCTCACGGCGGCCGTCGAGCGCGACATCGCGGGTATCGCCGTAGCCGGTGACAACAATGCCGTGTTCGACGGTTGCGAGAACTACGGCAACATTACGGTAGTGGCCAACCACAAAACCGACAAGTGGCGCCCGATCGTGGCAGGTATCGTCGCCATAGAAAATGACAAGGTCACCACAATCACCAACTGCACCTGCAAGTGCACGATCGATGCGACGCTCTACCAGGCGACCAGCATCGGAGCGGTCTATGTCTTCCAGAAAACCTGGGAAAAGGGTGTCGAAGATACGAAGACCGTATGCGACGAGGCATCCAAAACCAACTCCGCGGAAACGACAATCAAAATCACGACAAGAGAGTAAAACCCAATAAGAATACAATACGGTTATGAATAAATATCATATTATAACACTGATATTGTGTCTGTTTTGTCTGGGAGGGGCCGCCACGGCCTCTCCGGACAGGACGGCAGCCGCCCCGGACACCCAGGCGCGTTCCTCGCAGCTGAAGGTCTCGGGTATCATCAAGGATGACGCGGGAAGCCCGCTGATCGGCGTGACCATCGTCGTCAAAGGCACCTCCTCGGGCAGCGTATCGAACTCCGACGGCAGCTATACGATCACGGTTCCCTACGCCGAAGCGACGCTGATGGTCTCCTACATCGGCTATGCCCCGCAGGAGATAGGCGTAAACAACCGCACGAGGATCGACATCACGATGGTCGAGGACAGCAAGGCGCTCGAAGAGGTCGTGGTGGTAGGTTACAACGTACAGAAGAAGGAGACCATCACCGGTTCGATCTCGACGATCACCACCAAAGACCTCAAGCAGTCCCCCACTGCCAACATCAACAATGCGCTGGCCGGGCGCATGCCGGGCCTGCTGGTCAACCAGTTCAACGGCGGCGAACCGGGTAACGACGCCGCGCAGCTCAACATTCGCGGTAAATCGACCTACGGCAAGTCGGACGTCATCATGATCGTCGACGGCATCGAGCGCGACATGAGCTACCTCTCCCCGGACGAGATCGAGACGTTCACGATCCTCAAGGATGCTTCGGCAACGGCACCCTACGGTATCCGCGGCGCCAACGGCGTGATCATCGTCACGACCAAGCGCGGCCGAAAGGGTGAAAAGCCGACCGTCGATTTCAAGGCGTCGGTCGGTGTCAGCGAACCGATCCGCTACCCCGACTACCTGGGTTCGGCAGGCTATGCGACCCTCTACAACGAGGCGATGCTCAACGACAACCCCTCGCTGGATCCCGGCTCGGCATCGCTCTTCTCCCAGGAGACGATCAGCAACTTCCGCCGCGCCAAGGGCGACAACTCCGACGGCCTGGGCTACAACTGGGATTACTTCGACTACGCATTCAAACCGTCGATCCTCCAGGATTACAGCCTTTCGGTACGAGGCGGCACCGACCGCGCCCGTTATTTCATCCTCGGCAGCTACTACAACCAGGGCGGCAACTACAAGCATTCGAACTCCGACAACGTCAACAAGTTCCTGCGCTATAACTTCCGCGCCAACGTCGATGTCGATGCCACCAAGCGGCTGAAGATCTCGGTCGACCTGGGCGCCCGCGTCACGGAATACAACTACCCGGGCGCCACGGCGGCCAACATCATCTCGCTGGCCAACACGCAGCCCCCCTACCTGCCGATCATCCTGCCCAACAACCACAACGACGTCAACCAGGCCGATTTCGAGGAGAACGGCGGCTACCTGCTCTATGCCGACAACGACTACCGCTACAACATGCTCGGGCAGCTCAACCGCACCGGCTTCAGCAAACGTACGCGCCGCTACCTGCAGGGATCGTTCAAGCTGAGCCACGACCTGGACTTCATCACCAAGGGCCTGAGCGTCGCCGCCCAGTTCTCGTACGACACGTTCAACCAGCACACCATCAACAACAGCGTGCCGACCCACAGCACGGGCAACCTGACCTACCCGGGCTATTCGACCTGGATGCTCCCCACCGAATACAGCATCGACGAGTGGAAGAACAACGCCGACTACTGGATCAAGAACGGCACCTATGTAACCGCCAACCAGCGTACCACGGACGATGCGCAGAGCAACAGCATCAGCCACGGCTCGCCCGAAGGGACGTCGCGCTTCCAGGCGCGCCTGGACTACGCCCGCAAATTCGGCGACCACAACGTGTCGGGCATGCTGCTCTTCTACCTGCAGAACAAGGTCATCAGCAACCAGGTTCCCTTCCGCTACATGGGATTTTCGGGCCGCGCAACCTACGACTACCGGAACAAGTACCTCTTCGAGTTCAACATCGGCTACAACGGCTCGGAGAACTTCGCCCGCGGAAAGCGCTACGGCGTATTCCCGGCAGGTGCTGTCGGCTGGGTCATCACGCAGGAGCGATTCATGAGGGGCGTAAAGTGGCTCGACCACCTCAAGCTGCGCGCATCGTACGGTCTGGTGGGTAACGACCAGCTCTCGGGCAACCGTTTCTCCTACCTGCAGTACTATAAGTCGTCGGACGGCATGACCACCTATTTCGGCGAGACCGAGGCCGGCTATACCAGCTACCTGGTCGAGGGCGTGTTCGCCAACCCGAACCTGACGTGGGAGAAGGCCCGCAAGTTCAACTTCGGTATCGACGCCCAGTTCTTCAACCAGCGGCTGACCTTCACGCTCGATGTCTTCAAGGAGCACCGCTACGACATCCTCACCTCGCTCTCGGCAGATGACAAGGTCGGGTTCCCCTACATCGTCGGGCAGGTCGCCCCGATCGTCAACTCGGGTATCGTCGACAACCACGGCGTCGAATTCGAAATCGGCTGGAACGGTCATATCGGGCAGCATTTCCGCTACTACATCCGCCCGAACTTCACGTTCGCACGCAACAAGATAAAATACTGCAACGAAATCTCCTACATCGACAACAACGGCCGTGACTGCCCGTGGCGTTACCAGACCGGCAAACGCCTCGATGAGAATTTCTGCTACATCTTCGACCACTTCGTGGCCGACCAGGGCGAGGCCGACCGCCTGAACGCGATGAACGGCGGCAGCGGATTCGCCATCTGGGGGCCCGTACAGCCGGGCGACGTGGTCTACAAAGACCTCAACGGCGACGGTGTGGTCAACAACTACGACCGCGCAGCCATCGGCAACCCCCGTACGCCCGAGATCCAGTTCGGCATTCCGCTGGGACTCTCCTACAAGGGCTTCGACTTCAGCATGCTGTGGCAGGGCTCGGCGCTCTGCTCCGTACAGCTGAGCGGCCCGGCCGTATGGGATTTCCCGCTCTACGACCAGTCGCGTATCGGCAAGGTGCGCCGGATGCACCTCGACCGCTGGACGCCCGAAACGGCAGCTACGGCGAAATACCCCGCCCTGCACTACGGCATCCACAACAACAATAAACAGCAGTATTCGAGCCTCTTCCTCTACGACGCTTCGTACATCCGCCTGAAGAACGTCGAGATCGGTTACACGCTGCCCAAAGCCTGGACTTCGAAAGCCGGCATCCAGAACGTCCGCATCTACGTGCAGGGACAGAACCTGCTCACGTTCGACAACCTGGGCGACGTCGACATGGATCCCGAGATCAAGAACGGCGACGGCAGCTGGTTCCCCGTACAGCGTGTCATCAACATCGGCCTTAACATGACCTTCTAATCCAACAAAAACCAATGACAATGAAAAAAATCTTATATCTGCTCTGTAGCTGCTTTGCAGTCACGCTGATGGCTTCCTGCGAGGATTTCCTCGACAAGACCCCGCAGGGCGACAAAACGGATCAGGACATATTCTCGCGTTTCAACGAGACAGAAAGCCTGATCAACCGGCTCTACTTCTACGCCCGCGCCGCCGACCAGCCGCTCGTACACATCCGTTTCTTCAGCGACTCGGCGCTCACGGACGAATGCGAAGGCTCTTCGGCCGAGAACGGGTGGTCCAACAAGTTCAACGACGGCGACTGGGAACCGGGTTCCCAGCTCTACACCTCGTGCAACGCCACGACCAACTCCGGCGCCTGCCACACCTTCTGGCCCAAACTCTACGAAGACATCCGCTGCGCCAACGTCATCCTCGAAGGTATCGAGAAGTACAACACCCCGGATTCCGAGGCACGCCCCGGCACGCTTTCGCAGCGTATCGGCGAGGTGCTCTTCATCCGCGCCTACCTGCACTACTGCGTGCTGAAAAGCTACGGCGAATGCCCCTACGTCGACTATACGGTAAACCCCAACGCACTGCCGCCGTTCGAACGCGAGAACATCCATACGATCGTCGAGAAGATCTGCCGCGACTGCGACGAGGCCTATGCCCGCGTCCCGGCGCAGAACCTGATGGATCAGTTCGGCCGCGTGGAGAAAGGCGCCTGCCTTGCGCTGAAGGCCATGGCGCTCTGGATCGCAGCCACGCCGCTCTACAACGGGTCGACGCTCAAAGGCGACACCCGCAACTATGCGTCGGTCTACCAGTCGTACGACCCCGCGCGTTGGGACGCCGCAGCCGCAGCCGCCAAGGCCGTGATGGATTTCGAGGCCGAGGGGCAGAAACGCTACTCGCTCTACCAGGGTTCGCCCAAAAGCCAGACGACCGACTCGGGCGGCACGGATCAGAGCAACGGCGCGGTTTACAGCCGTCTTTGGGAGCTGTTCCACCGCACGATGAACGACGCCAAGAAGGCCGAATGGATCTTCTTCCACCTCCACTGCAAGACCGTGGGTTACCACAACGACATGTACCCGCCTTCGGCGCAGGGACAGGCACGCGAGGTACCCGTACAGGATCAGGTGGACGAATACGAGGTGATCGGCCCCGACGGCTACGGCTATCCGATCTATGCGCTCAAGCAGAATCACAAGGCGCTCTACGGCAGCCTGATCTCCGAGCAGGACATGGCCAAGGCCTATGACGACGGCAACCCCTATGTCAACCGCGACCCGCGTTTCTACCGCGACATCATCTACCACGGATCCATGTTCAAGGGCAAGTGGATCAACACGGCCACCGGAGCCGACGCCATCAACGCCGCCAACTCCACGTCGACGGGCTACTTCACCCGCAAATATTTCGACGGCTATTACACCAAGGGCATGTCGGGCAACTGGAACTTCGACGCGCCGCTGATCCGCCTGGCGACGATCTACCTGGTCTATGCCGAAGCGGTCACCCGCTCGAAGGGCGCCACCCCCGAGGTCTACAACCTGATGAACGAGCTGCGTGCCCGTTCGTTCATGGCCCCCATCCCGCCGGCCGCGCAGACCAACAAGGAGTTACTGCTCGACTACATCCTGCGCGAACGCCGCGTAGAGCTCTACCACGAAAAGAGCCGCTTCTTCTCGACGCGGTTCTACCTCGAACCGACCAGCCCCGAAGAACTGGCCAAGGATGCCCAGTGGAGTTCGATCCAGGGGACGAACGACCAGAAGGCACAGTTGTATTTCGACAAATACGGCGCCTACCCCAAGACGCAGCACCGCATCTGCGGCATGCGCCCCGTGGAAGACCCCAACGGCAAGATATCGGTGGGCGGCAAAACCTACCGCATGGAACGCTTCTGGAAGGAGGACCGCGTATTCCTCGAGAAGCACTACCTCTTCCCGATCCCGACCGAAGAGTTGCAGCGGGCCAACATTCCGCAAAACCCCAACTGGTAATTGACAATCACCGGCCCGACCGCCCGAACCGGCGGTCGGGCTGACAGTAAAACAGACTATGAAAAACGATTCAATCTTCACACGGCTCCGCAGGACGCTCAGCCTCGCGCTCACGGCCCTGATAGCCGCAACGATGATGGCGTGCGAGGGAGACGACAAAATGCTCACCGAGCTCCCCAAGCCCGACGACGGCAACGGAAACGGCACGACGGAGATCACGCCCGACAAGGGCATCACCCTCTACGGACTGGTAAGCGACAAGGAGGGCAACCCCCTCGAAGGGGTCGTCGTGAGCGACGGGTACAGCGTCGTGGCGAGCGACAAGAAGGGCGTCTACCAGATCGTGCGCGACCCCAGCGCCAAGCACGTATTCATTTCGGTACCTTCGGGCTACGAAATCCCGGCACAGGCGAACTTCGGCTCCTACCAGGGTGCCTACCAGGCAGCCAACTCCGTCACCGGAAGCAGTTCGAAACCCTACCGGGCGGACTTCACGCTCACCAAACTCACCCAAAGCGACAAACGGTTCCTGCTCTTCGGGCTGGGAGACCCGCAGCCCGACAACAGCGACCATATCCAGCGGTTCCGCACGGAAGCCGTACCCGATGTGAAAAAGATCAGCGCGAAATACTCGATCCCGCAGGTCGGCATCGCTCTGGGCGACATCCTGGGTAAAGGCGACGCCCAGACCTTCACCTCGATGAAACGCGCCTTCGGTGAAACGGGCGTCCCGTTCTTCACCACGATCGGCAACCACGACAAGAGTTCGGTGGACTATACGGGCGACACCTACCGCGACGTGCTCGGGCCGCGCTGGTACTCGTTCAACCGCGGCGACGTGCATTTCATAGCGATGGACAACATCATCTTCACCGGCACGGAATACACGGGCGGTTTCACCGACGAGCAGGTGGCATGGCTGGAGAAAGACCTGAGCTTCGTCCCGACGGATAAAATGGTAATCCTCTACTACCACATCCCGCTGCGCGACAACACGGGCTACCTCAACCGCAAAAAGGTGCTCGACATGATCTCCAGGTATAAGAACCCCACCCTGATGTGCGCCCATACGCACTATTTCCAGCCTTACCACATGCGTTCGCACAATATTTTCGAACGCATTCACGGCGGCACGTGCGGTTATTTCTGGCGTTCGACATGCGGAGGCGACGGCACGCCCAACGGGTTCATGGTCTACGAGATCGACG
>ULSH01005039.1_pt1 | contig 21261 bp, 20 predicted proteins | sample 1956151 | NCBI WGS metagenome assembly ULSH01 (sample SAMEA4835702, study PRJEB28245) | human gut metagenome | biome: gut microbiome; material: fecal sample | place: Denmark | collected 2008 | reverse complement strand
ATAGGGAAAACACCTGAGGAAAAGGGGAAAGTTGCATTAAAGTCTAAAACGCTCACCCTATAAATACGCCCGCTCAGGCTCTCGGCGTTGCTTGCTTTCAAGCGATGCCGTTGCCGCCATGACGGCTTTTGTTCAAAATCGCCACTACCGCGCTGCCGCTGCCGCTCATCAGCACGTGGGTGTAGCCTTTTTCTTTCAAGCCGTCATAGGCAAGACGGATGTTGGGGTTTAGGATGCAAGCCGCATCGAAAAGGTCGTTGCGAAGACAGCTCAAAGCCTCGTCAACGGTGGTCGGAATGAGATTGTCGCAATCTTTTTGCGCAAGCTCGTCATACATCTTGTAGCATGCGCCGCTGTCCGAGCCGCCGTCTGCCACAACGATTTCAAAATCGAGATTTTTGTCGTTTTCAAGCGGCGATACAATTTCGCCAACGCCCTGAACTCTGCACGTTCCGCCATGCAACATACAAGGCACGTCACTGCCGAGAGAAAGCAAAAAACGGTCATCTAACGCTGTGGATTTGCCGTTTTCTCTTGCGCACTCGCTCATGGCTTTTATTGCGCCCACGATGCAAGCGGTTGAGCCGCCAAGCCCTGCGCCGAGTGGTATGTTCTTTTGCAAATCCACTCTGCCGCACACTCCGAGCCTTTCCGCAACGGCTTGAATCTTGCCGTCTATAAACTTTGCAAAACGCTCGGGCTCGAATGAGTCAAAACTTGCCGAACAATTTATCTGCAAATTGCCCGTATCGCACGGCGTGAAAGTCACAACGTCAACAAACTTGTCGCAAGAACAAACAATCATGTCAAGCGTATGCAAATTGTCCCTGCGCCCGACTATTGCAAGCGAGAGATTAATTTTTGCAGGGATTTTGGCTTGATAGATTGCTTGTTTTGTCATAATTGCCGTTTTTTTGCCGATTATTTTTCGTCATTAGCGATATCGCTCTTGACCTTGGTTTTCACGGATTTGTCACCTGTTTGCTCTTTTTTGTCGCCTTGCTTAACAAGGGGCAGGCGGATCACAAACTCGGTGTTGAAATTGTCTTTGGGAGTCTTGGCAAGGAAGATTTCACCGCCGTGCATATCGACAATTCTCTTGCACACGGCAAGTCCCAATCCCGAGCCTTGCTTGTTGCGTGACTTCTCTCCCACAACGAAAGCCTCGAAGATGTCGTCGTCCTTGATTCCCGGACCGTCGTCCATAAATCGCACAACCGCAAAATCGCCTTCTCTTTGAGCCTCGACAAAAAGCGTTGTTCCCTTGGGCGTATATTTGAAGAAGTTGCCCGTGAGATTTTCAAACACGCGGCGCAGGTTTTGTTCGTCCACGTCGCAAACGAGCGGTTCTTCGGTGATGTCGGTGTCAAGGTTGTATCCGCCAAGATCGAACTCGTCATATATGCCGGCAAGGAAGGTGCGCGCCATCTCGGCAACGTCACGCGGTTTCTTGTCAAGCGCAAAGTCGGGATGCTCCAATTTGTTGTATTCGTAAAACTGATTGATAAGCTCGCTCATTTGCGCGGATTTTGTAAGGATGATTTGCAGATATTTTTGCTTGTCTTCATCGCTCACAAGCCCGTCGTTGATCGCCTTTGCAAAGCCTTGAATGATTGTTATCGGAGTTTTCAGATCGTGCGAAAGACCTGCAAGCATACGCTGCTTGTCTTGTTCAAGAGCCACCCTTTGCTTTTCGCTTGCGCCGAGCAAGTCCACCATTTCGTTGAACGCGTCGCACAACTGCTCGAACTCGACAGAGCCTTTGTAGTCCACGTGCGTGTGATAGTCGTTGCCCGCAAACGCCGACATGGCATCCGTCATTGCCGCAAGCGGCTTTTGCACGTGCTTGCTAAGGTACTTGACGTACAAGAACATCACAAACGCGAACAGCGCAACGATTGCAAGCACCACGATGATGACAAACACGTACGTTGCCACCATGCCGCGCTCGTTTGCGTCAAGAAACACTGCATAATAGGAATTGCCGTCCTGAGCGGTGAACGTGATCTTGTTGAGCGTCTTGCCGTCATGCGTTGCGTCATAGGTGAGCAAGACAAATTCCAAATCATTGTACTTGTCTTTGTTGGTGGGGATTGTATGTTCGATGACGTTGTGGTTGTAGTCAAGCAACATAAATTGCTCTTGCTTTGCGCCGCTGTCGTCGACGAAAGTCCTTGTGATAAGGCAATAGCTTTTGTCGTCCACCATCTTGAATTCGTGCACGGTGAGCGTTGTATTCTTCTCAAATTTTTGAATTGCGTCAAGCTCGCCGGCGGAGTATTTGGTCACTTCCGTGCGCGTGGAGTAAACAACGTTGCCCTTTGTGTCCACGATGTCCAACCACCCCTTTTTGCCAAACAGTCTTGAAGACGGCACGGCGGAATACTTGCCTTGCACAAGCTCGTCCACGTATTCCAAAATGGTTTTTTCGCCGATGTGTCTTGCCGCGTCGTTGACCGCCCAGCTGACCACCGAGAATATTGTCACCACACCCAAAATGATGATAAGAGAAAAGGAAACAAAACTGCGCACAAGCAAGGCAATGAAACTGCCTCTTTCCCATTTTGCTTGTTTTTTTGCGCGTCTTGCTTCCTTTTGAGATTGTTTTTCCGCGTGGCGAGATTGCTCGCAATTTTGCGTGCAATCTTCACTTTCGGCACTTAAACTGCCTTTTTCGATGTCATAAACATCGTTTTGTGCGGTTTTATTGTTTTTCAATTTTGTATCCGAGACCACGCACGGTCTTTATGTATCTTGGATTTTTCGCATCGTCTTCGATCTTATCGCGAAGGTTGGATATATGCACCATCATGGTGTTGTCGTCCGTTGCGTAATAGTCGCCGTTGACTTCTTCATAGATCTGCATCTTGGTGAACACACGCCCTGGGGACTGCATCAAAAGCGCAAGAATCTTGTATTCGGTGGCGGTGAGATTGACGGGCTCTCCGCCCTTTTCGAGCGTGAGCGTTTCGGTGTCAAGCACAAGATCGCCTATCGTGATCTTGCTGTCGTGTTTCTCTTGCACGTTGCCCAGCTTGTAGAATCTGCGAAGATGCGCGTTGATTCTTGCGATGAGTTCAAGCGGATTGAAGGGCTTGACCATATAATCGTCCGCGCCGAGATTGAGTCCCAAGATTTTGTCGCTGTCAAGCTGCGCCGCCGACAATATGATGATGGGGATATTGCTCTTGTTTCTTATATATTTTGTCAGCTCGTATCCGTTCATTTTGGGCATCATGATGTCAACAAGCGCGAGATTGATTTTCTCTTTGTCGAAAATCTCGCACGCCGCCACACCGTCCTTTGCCCATTTGACGTCAAAGCCTTCGTTTTCAAGATAAAGTTTCAGGAGTTTTACAATATCTTCATCGTCTTCTGCAAGCAATACGTTGAAATTCATCGTTCACCTCATATACAATTATAGATATATTATAACATACTATATCAACAATTCAATATAAATAAAAAATTAAGAAAACATAAATATATGCAAAAGCAATCTCGGCTGAGATTGCTTTTGATCGTATTTTATGCGAGTTTTGCATTTTTAGGTTTGCAAAAGGACGTTGCCGCTCTCAATAAAGTTTCGCGCCTGCGGGAATGTGCGGATCGACCATAAGGAGATTGAGCCCTTCGTGTCCGTCTTCTTCGTGCACTGCAGAGATAAGCATACCCTCGGAGTCGATGCCCATCATTTTTCTGGGCGACAAGTTGACGATTGCGATGCAAGTCTTGCCGACAAGCTCTTCGGGCTCGTAATACTCATGGATGCCGCTCAAAATCACGCGATCCTTGCGCTCGCCGTCGTCAAGGGTGAATTTAAGCAGTTTTTTGGACTTGGCAACCGCCTCGCACGCAAGCACTTTCACCGCGCGGAAATCGGACTTGGCAAACGTTTCAAAATCCACCGTATCTTTGAAGATAGGCTCGATTTTGACGTTGGAGAAATCAATTTGCTCGATCTCTTTCTTTTCTTCGACCGCTTGGGGTTTTGCTTCCGCTTTCTTCTTTGCCTCGCCGATGGGTTTCATCGTGGGGAACAAAAGCACGTCTCTTATTGATGCGCTGTCCGTCAAGAACATGACCATACGGTCTATGCCGATGCCCAGACCGCCCGTTGGGGGCATGCCGTATTCAAGCGCGTTGCAGAAATCTTCGTCATAGGGTTGAGCCTCGTCGTCGCCCTTTGCCTTGGCAAGCATTTGTTGCTCGAAACGAGAGCGTTGATCGATGGGATCGTTGAGCTCACTGAACGCGTTGCCGCCTTCGCTTGCGCAGATGAAGAACTCAAATCTTTCCGTAAGGCGCGGATCGGACGGTTTTCTCTTTGCGAGCGGGCTGACTTCGACGGGATAGTCCATGATGAAGACGGGACCTGTGAGTTTTTCTTCCACAAAAGCGTCAAAGATGTTGTAAAGCGCGTTGCCCCAACTTGTATCCGCCGCCATATCCAAGCCCATTTTGTTGCCTGCCGCAATGAGTTCGTCAAGCGGTTGATTGTCAAAGTCAAGACCGGTGTATTTCTTCACCGCTTGCACCATTGTCAGACGCTCCCACGGAGTTTTGAGGCAAAGCGGAGTGCCTTGATAGGTGATGTCAAGGCTGCCGCACACTTTTTGCGCCGCCGCAACGTACAACTCTTCGGTGATGTTCATCATCTCGTTGTAGTCAACGTACGCTTGATACAGCTCGATTGTGGTAAACTCGGGGTTGTGCTTGGTGTCCATGCCTTCGTTGCGGAATTGGCGGCCGATTTCGTACACTTTCTCGAATCCGCCGACAATGCAACGTTTAAGGTGCAACTCGGTGGCTATACGCATGTACATGTCGATATCGAGCGTGTTGTGGTGCGTGATAAACGGGCGCGCGTTCGCTCCGCCTGCAAGAGTGTTGAGCACGGGCGTTTCCACTTCGATAAAGCCCTTGTTGTCAAGCACTTCGCGGATCGTGGAGATGATTTTGCTGCGTTTGACAAACACGTCCTTGACTTCGGGATTGGCGATAAGGTCAACGTAGCGTTGACGGAAACGGAGATCGGGATCTCTGAGTCCGTGGAATTTTTCGGGGAGCGGCAAGAGCGATTTGGTGAGCAAAGTCACCTTCTTGACATGAACGGAGATTTCGCCCGTCTTTGTCTTGAACACGACGCCTTCTATGCCGATGATATCGCCCACGTCGAGCTTTTTGAACGCCTGATATTCGTCAACGCCCATATCGTCGCGGCTGAAATAGCCTTGCATTCTTCCGTCGTTGTCCATTATGTGTCCGAAGCTCGCCTTGCCCATAATGCGTTTTGACATAAGTCTGCCCGCAAGGGACACGGTTTTGCCTTCGAAATTGTCATAATCGGCAATGATTTCGCCTGCGGTGGCGGTGCGATTGTAGGACGTGATCTCAAAAGGATTTTCGCCTTTTGCCACGAGTTCGTTCAATTTTTCGATTCTGACCTTGCGCACTTCGTTGACGTCTACTTCTTGTTCGACGGGCGCTTGATTGCGTGTTTCTTCACTCATTTGCTTTTCTCTCTATAAAAAGACGTGCGCTTGCCGAAAAATACGACAAGCGTAGACGCGCCTATGGCGCGGAATGCTATATTGCCAATGCTTATTTGATGTTGACGATTTTGTACTCTTCAAGTCCGCCTTGGGGAGTTGTGAATCTGACGACTTCGCCGCTCTTTTTGCCGAGCAACGCTTTGCCGAGCGGAGATTCGTTGGAGAGTTTGCCTTTTGCAAAATCCGCTTCCGTCTCGCCGACAAGTTTGAAGGTCATTTCTTTGTCTTCGTCTTCGTCGAGTTCGCCGAGATACTCAACCGTGATGGTGTTGCCGATGGACACTTTGTGCGTGCCGCTCTTTTCGATGATAACCGCATTTTTGATACGCTCTTCGAGTTCCTTGATTTCGGCTGCGACTTGGCTTTCTTCTTGTTTTGCCGCATCGTATTCTGCGTTTTCGGACAAGTCGCCGAGTTCTCTTGCGTGTTGCAATTTCTTTGCAACGTCACCGCGCAAATACACGATGAGATAGTCAAGACGTTGTTTGAGCTCTTCAAGACCTTCTTGAGTGAGATAGACTTCTTTCATTTATACTCCTTATGCGCAGCAACGGCGCACTTTTTATCTTTATTCTTCGATTTCGTTTGTATCTTCTTCTTTGCCGGCAACTTCTTCCGCCGCCTCGTCCGCGACCGCCGCTTCTTGCTTGTCCGCTTCGTTTTGCTCTTGGGCAACTTCGCTTATCTCGCTTGCCTCGACTGCGTCGTCTTCGGGCTGCACATCGGCTTGCGCTTGCTCGCTCTCTTGCTCGGCGCACTCGCTCGGTTGCGATTGCTCGTCCGTGGTTGCCGCCGCGTCTTCTGCCGCTTGCGCTTTTGACGCCGCCGCTTGCTCCGCTTTGAGTTCTTCAAGTTTCTTTTCAACCTTATTGTTGACGTCTGCCTGATCCACTTTGAAGTGCGGCGTGAGTGCCATAACCTTCACTTCGATCGAGCTGAATCTAAAACCGAACTCGCCAAGGAACGTTTCTTCCAAAATCGTGCGGATGTAAGTTTCCGCTTCCACAACGTCTTTGTCCACGACTTTGACGTTGAGCTTGAGCCTTACGCCGTATTCGTCACTGACAAGGCTCACCTTTTGGCAGTTTACGCCTTCAACTTGCTTGCAAGTGTTCTTGACAAGTTTTGTGATGACGCTCGAAGACACCTTGACGCTGCCGCCCTTCTCTTGGCGCAGAGTGATCTCTTTCACCACGTCGCTGTTGACAAAAATCAGCACGAGCGACACCACCGCAAGCGCAATGTACAACGTCGCAAGCGTAAGCACAAGCCCTTTGACGAGCTTGCTTTCAAACTCCTTGGTCTCGATGCCGCCAAATGCCGTGACCACAAGCACCATGATGAGAATGAGTGCCACGACTATGGAACAAGATGCAAATATTTTTTCAAGATTTTTTTTCATAAAATCACCTTTCTTGCAACGATTGTAGATTTCGTTGTTGTTTATATAATATAAACTAACTTTTATAATTAGTCAACCGCGCGCAAAAAATTTTCTACAACTATATCCTTTGCAAAGACGTATATTTTAATCAATATTTGCATAGATCATCAGTTTTTTGCCGTATTCTTTTGCAAATCGTATGCCGTCACTCGATAGGAATGAGAATTTCTCGGTGTTGTACGAAAGTTGACAGGTGTGTGAAACCGATCTCTTTGAGCATGGTCATGGCTTCGTCATAGTTTTTGCAAATGTCGCCACGATGCGCGTCCGAGCCGTAACTTATTTTTCTTCCGCCCAACTCGTAGTATCTTTCAACAATGTCGCGCCCGGGTGCCATCTCGTGATGAAAGTTGATTTCCATTGCCTTGCCGCGCTCAATGATACCCTTCAAAACGGCATCTATCTCATCGGGAAAATCCTTGTAGCGCAGCAGTTTGTCCCTGTACGGCGCGCCGTGCGCGATATAGCCGATGTGCGCCACGATGTCGTATTGATAGGGTGCGTCAAGGCTTTCGAGAATGGTTTCCAAATACCTTTTGTAGACGTGTTTTTTGCGTTTGAAAAGGAATGCCATCTTGAAATACACGTCGTAACCGTCCACGCAATGCACGGAGTTGATCACAACGTCAAAGGGATATTTGGCAATGGTTTCGATGTACTTTTGTTTTGCCTTGTCGCTCTTGTCATAACTTGCTTCAATGCCAAAACAAAGGTTTAACGTATTGTTTTTGTCATCGTCAAGTGCTTGTTTTGCGATTTGCCACTCTTTGTAATATGCGTCGAGATCGAGCGGCGGCCAGCTTATCGGCGCGCGATTTTTGCCATACTCGAAATCGTAGTCAAGGTGGTCTGTGGTGGCAAGATAGCAAAGACCTTGCGCTTTGGCAAGGTCTACAATGCTTTGAATCGGCAATTTGCCGTCATGTGAATTTTTGGTGTGAACGTGGGTGTCGCACTTCATATTCGCTTCTCCGATTTTGCGGTTTTAGTATTCGAGCACCGCTTTGATACGTCTGACGCCTGCGGATGAAGACTGCTCTTTGACGATGTGGAAGTGTCCCATTTCGCCCGTGCGTTTTGCGTGCGGTCCGCCGCAGATTTCTTTTGAAATGCCGATGGTGTACACCTTCACCAAATCGCCGTAGCGGTTGTCAAACACGCCGACTGCGCCCGCTTTCTTTGCGTCTTCGACGCTCATTTCTTCAAGTTTGACTTCGCTGTCTTTTGCGATCTCGTCATTGACGATTTTTTCGACTTCGGCGATTTCGTCTTGCGTGAGCGGACGGGGGAAATTGAAGTCAAAGCGGAGTCTTTCGGACGTTATGTTGCTGCCGCGTTGCTGAATATTATCGTCATGAAGCACGATTTTGAGTGCGGCGTTGAGAAGGTGCGTTGCACTGTGCAATCTTGACGTAAGTTCTCCGCCGTCTGCAAGACCGCCCTTGAATTTTTGCTCCGCACCAGCCTTGGAGAGAGCCTGATGGTCCGCAAACGCTTTATCGTAACCTTCCCTGTCAAGCGTGAAGCCTTTCTCTTTTGCAAGCTCTGCCGTCATCTCGATGGGGAAGCCGAACGTGTCGTAAAGTCTGAACGCGGTTTTGCCGGGGAACACGCTCATGCCTTGCGGCAAATGCGCCACGATTTTGTCAAACTCTTTCAAGCCTTGCTCGATTGTCTTTGCAAACTTGTCTTTTTCCGCTTCGAGCTCGCTGATGATTCTCGGCTCGTTTTGCTTGATATACGGATATGCCTCCTCGTATTTTGCAACGTAGAGTTTTGCAAGTTCCACAAGCGCGGAGTCGTCAACGCCGAGAGTTCTGCAATATCTCATTGCTCTGCGGATAAGGCGGCGCAACACGTAGCCTTGATCCACGTTGGACGGAGAGATGCCTTTCACGTCGCCGAGAAGGAAGGTTGCGGTTCTCGTATGGTCGGCGATTATGCGCATTGCAACTGTCATCGCCTCGTCTTCGCCGTACTTCTTGCCCGAGAGCTCTTCGAGTTTTGCGATTGCAAAACTGAACAGGTCGGTTTCGTACACGGATTTGTAGCCGTTGAGAATGCAAAGCATTCTTTCAAGTCCCATGCCTTCGTCAACGTTCTTTTGTTTGAGCGGCGAGAAAGTGCCGTCCGCGTTCTTGAAATATTGCATGAACACGTCGTTGCCTATCTCCACGTACTTGCCGCAGTCGCATGCGGGCGAGCAATCGGGAGAGCATTTGGGCTTGCCGGTGTCGATAAACATCTCGGTGTCCGGGCCGCACGGACCGGTGACTCCGGCAGGTCCCCACCAATTGTGCTTTTTGTTGCAGAAGAAGATGTGATCTTCGGGGATGCCTTGCGCCTTCCAATAGGACGCGCTTTCCTCGTCTTTCGGGCAATCTTCGTCGCCTGCAAAGACGGTTACGGCAAATTTGTCCTTGTCAAATTCAAGCTGATTGAGAAGGAAATCGTGAGAGCACTCGATTGCGTACTCTTTGAAGTAGTCGCCAAGCGACCATCTGCCGAGCATCTCGAAGAACGTGCAGTGAGTTGCGTCGCCCACTTCGTCGATATCACCCGTACGCACGCAGATTTGAACGTCCGTAAGACGATTGCCTGCCGGGTGCTTTTCGCCGAGAAGATAGGGCACGAGCGGATGCATTCCCGCCGTTGTGAAAAGCACGGTGGGATCGTTTTCGGGGATAAGGGACGCAGAGCCGATGACTGCATGACCTTTTGACTTGTAATAGTCGAGATAGAGTTTGCGAAGTTCGTTAGAATTTAGTTGTTTCATAGTACTCCGATATATTTTGGTTTTGTGGATTTTTTATAGTTGCGTGATGTTTACGCCGTTTTCTTGCAACGTGGCGAAGAAGGTGTCGGGCAAAGCCGTCTCTTTGATCGCTCTTGTGAAGCACAACACCGCTTTGCCGTTGGTGGTGATTGCGCCGAGATTTTGCGTGTTGTTTTTTGACACGTTCATATACAGCTCGTATTTGTCAACACCCATGCTGTCGGGGGATTTGACGTTGCCGAGATTGCTGAATATGATCGTCTGGCGAGAGCGCATAAACAGCCTGCCGAAGCGGATAATCGCGGTCTTTATGCAAAGGGGCACGACTTTCAGCACCCAATTCTTTTGCGCGCGCACCGTTGTGGAGATAAACGCGTCCAGCTTGTCCTTTGCGGTCTCGATCTTTATCTGTCTTTGAGCCTCGATTGCGCAGTCTTTGACGCTCTTGCACGAAGACGGCAAAATTATCACCCTGATAAACGTGACGAAATTGCGCATGGTCTTTGACGGATACACCGCGCGGAGATTGACGGGGATCATGATGGCAAGCGGCTTTTTGTTGCGGCAATTCTTCTCTATCGAATAGGCAAGCACGCCTGCAACGTACGCCGTATACGACACGCCGATTTCTTTTGCTTTTGCAAGAATCTCGCTTGCATCGGCTTGTCCCGCGCTCTTTTGATAGCCGTCCTTGTTGAGCGTGCCTTCTATCCTGTGCGGCACTTTGCCTGCCAAGGCTTTGAGATTCATTTGCCCGAACGATATGGGCTTGTAGTTTTTCTCAAAACTGTCTTCCATCTCTTCTTCGCAGCCTTCGCTCTTGCAGTCTATGACCGCGTCGTCCACCACGTCGAAGCCGAGAAGTTCTCTGTATCTTTTGACAATGCTCTTCAAAAACGCAAGCGCGCCGTTGCCGTCCGCAAGCGCGTGGAACATCTCGAGCTGTATGCGTTTGCCTATCGCGCTGAGCCTAAACCAATATCCGTTGGTGTCATCGGGATTGATGGGTTTTAGCACGTCTTGGTTGTCAAACACTTTTGCGTGAGCGTCGTTTTGCTCGAAAAAGTGCCACGCCCAACCCCTTTTGAGCTTGACTTTGTAGGCAGGAAAGCGGCAAAGCACATCGTTGAGAGCGGTCTCGAGAACGTCCTTTTGCACATCGTCAAACATATCCGCGGATATACAAAACAGACTTTGCGCCTTTTTTGTGGACATAATCGGATAAAATTTTGCCGAATGGTCTATTGCAAAGCGTCTTTTGACGCGATTCTTCTGTGTTTTGTCGGATTGCTCTGGCATTTCATCGTCCGCTCGCTTGCGCCAAATCGCGCTTTGAGCACGCCTTTTTGTTTTTTGTATCATATATTCTATTCTTTTTTAATATTATTGTCAATGAAATGCGCGAATGCGCAAAAGGAGATATATGCAATTTTCAACGCCAAAAGCAACCGCCCACACCACCATGACGGACAAAAAGACCGACTTTGCGCCCGTCAAAGAGCAAAAATCGCCGTCCGCCACGCACAAAATCGAGCTGGATCACCTTCACTTCATGTCCGTGACGGGAGTTGCGGACGTGCCAACCTTCACCGACAAAACCGTCACGATAAAGCTAAAAGACGAAACTTTGCAAGTGTCGGGACAAAATCTGTCCGTCAAAAACCTTGACGTTGAAAGCGGCAAGTTGCAAATCCAAGGGAGAGTGGACGCGATAAAATACGTCACAAAAACCACCCCGAGCTCCATTGCCAAACGCATATTCAAATGAACGTGTATCTCGGCGCAAACGCAAAGGCGCAAGCGATATGTTTTGCGCTGTGCTTTGCAATAGGGCTTGCAGGCGGAGTGTTTGCTCTGCTGTTTCTTAGAAAAGCCAACCCGATAGAGCGCGCGCTGACGGATATTTTCGGTTCTGTTCTCATCACGGGCGCGTTTTTTGGCGCGTTTTATTTTGTCATGCAAGGCGAGCCTACGCTGTACGGAATCGCCGCTTTTATACTTGGAGTCGCTCTTGTTCCGCTTTGCGTGAGAAAAATGCGCAAAACCTTACGGAGAAAGCAGGAAAACAAAAAGAAGAACACTCAATCGGACAAGCAAAATCTTCAAATCGCTCAAACTGCGCAAACGGAAGAACAAAACGCAGAAAAACCTAAAAAATAGCGCAAATTGCCGCTTGATTTCCACAAAAAAACGACTATCTTTGTCGAATAACCGCTTATTTTCGCAAGGCTCTTTCTTTTGAGAAGAAAAGTGCTAAAATGGCACAAGGAGACAAAAATGAGCAACACAAAACATTCGACTTGCGCAATGCGCGCTTTGGCAAAATCCGCAAAATCGAGGCTTGGGCTGGGATCGTACGACAAAGACGAAATCCTTGCGCCAAAAAGCGTCAGCCCCGATCAAAAAGAATTGTACGTCAAACTCATCAAAATGAGAAGAGACGGCAAGGAAGTGGCAAACCCCATTCAAGAGTTTTCGGACAGGGAGAAAATCAAGAGCCTAAGCCACGAAGAAAGACAAAGATACATACTCAATCTCGCCGCCGACTATATGCTTGCAAAAAGGCTTGTGGACGAAAGATTGAAAAGGGACAAACACGCTTGACATGCATTGTTTTCAAAAACGGCATTATGCGAGATTTTGCACATATACGCACTTTATCGTGCGTTTTGGCGGCATAAAATGCGTGTTATGCAAAAATCATCTGTTTTCACATATTGATTGTCGGCATAAAATGCATTGGATTTTTTGCGATTTCACCGCTTTGTCCCACTCAAAATATGCGGCGATAAATCATACAAAACGCAAGGTATCTCATCCGCTTATCTTTTGCCGCTTTTGCAAAACCGAGCGAAAAACACTCTGCGATTTGCGTCGATTTTTGACGTACAAATCGGACGTTTGCCCAACTTCTCAAATATTTTTTCTTTTCAATCATTGACTTTATCGCGCAATAATAATATAATAACAAAAGAATAGTTTGTAAGGAGATTGAACTATGTATACAAGATGTCCCAGTTGCAGAGCGGAAATCAGTTTCGAGCCACCTGCCAATATGGAAACACTTCCCGATGGCTATAAACACCGCATCAAATGCCCGAGCTGCGGAGTGACAATCGGCGTTAAAATCAACAAAATCGATGCCGCGCCCGCCACTTTGGTTCAACAATCGTCAGCATATAATCAACAAACCAGCTTCGAACCCGTCTATGCTGAAGACACGGCACAAGCACCTTCCAAGAAGGCGGCAAAACAAGACAAACGCAGCGGCGTTGGCAGAAACATCACCATGATGATCATGTCACTCTTGTTCATCGCGGCAAGCGTGGTCGGATTCTTGATCAACAGCGGAACAATCAAAAACCCCGTTCTCGGTTTTGGTGTGTTTGACGGCATCTCTTCATGGGCGTTGATCGTCACGAATTTTGCTTCTTTGAAAGACGCTTTTGCAACAAGCATAGCAGCCGGCATTTCGCTCATTTTGCCTGCCGCGCTCTTCACTCTTGCTTGCATCAACTTCCTTGTCGCATTCATCTCCGCTTGCGGAAAGAAATTCGGCAGAGCGTGGAACTTGATCTCGAGCATTCTCATCGCCGGCGTTGCAATCTTTGCAATGTTTGTCAATCTCATCGGCTATGAAGGCGGCATTGCGCAATACTTCAAGGCTCTCTTTGATGGCGGACTTTACGCATACGTCATCGTTGCGGCACTCGGACTTATCCAGCTCATTCTCGGCTTGTGCTTCACCAAGTCCTTGAAAAAGAAACACAACTGATTGAATTGTTACTCACAAAAAGGCAGGCGTCACGCTTGCCTTTTTCTTTTTGTTTGACAAAGTTTTTAGATAAGAATTTACCTTGCTCGATTGCCCCCTGCCAAATATTGCGCACAGTTGGATATTGCCAAACATTCGTTGACGCAAAATCACTCTATACGGCGTAACCGTTTTACAAAAGTTTTGCACCGTCGTCTATCACATACAGAATGTTCACTTCTTCCCCGGTGTGCGCGTCAACGTAGATATAATACGTGCCGTCTTGTTGACACTCAAACTCATACGCAAGCACTTCCGCCGATTCGCGAAGGGGTATGAGCGCAAGGCGACCTTGTGAAACGTTGTCGAGAGATACAATGCCGCGTGCGACCGATTGCGGCACTCTCGGCGGCAAAATGTGACGGGTGCGGTGATTCATCGCATAGTGGGACGAATTGAGCCCTATGGGCATGCGGTCGCTTTCTCTGATCTTGACTTTGACAATGTCGGGATAGAGTATCGCTCCGTCTTGCATGGGGACAAGATTGACCACGCACTCGCCGCCCTCCGATGACGACCACACCACTTGCATATCGCAAAATCCCGCTTGACTTGCAAAGTCTATGGCGGCGCGTTGGCAAGTGACGTGCGCCTCGGTTGCGCTTGCGTTTTGCGCCTGCTCGGGTGCGGTGACGTAGTTTACGAGCATGCCGCCCTTTCTTGCGATTTGCGCAAACGAGCTGCCCGCATCGCTTTCAAAGGTGAAATCAAAGGTCTTTATATCGCCGTTGCCCTCGCCCAAAAACGCCACGTTGCGTATATGTTGCGGCTTGAAAATCTCTTGCAACACGGCTTGCGCTCTATCTTGCGAGATCTCGTCCCCCACAAGCCCTTGCGGCTCTCTGCCTTCGAGCGCGGACGAGAACGGACCGTCATATATCATCTCGGGATAGTCCAAGCTCGGCTCCGAAAACGTGTCGAACGCTCCGCCAAACACATCGAGTGCGCCCGACGTGAACGTTTTGCCGTCCTTGACGGCATTTCCCGCATTTTCAAGCGCGACTCGGTATACGTCGGCGACTTTTGAGAGCTTGAAAAGCGTCTGCTTGTCGCTTGCCGACAATTTTTCACCGCTTGCCAACTTCAAAGCCAGCGAGTGAGAAAAATCCCCGAGCTGATTGATGAATTTGCGCGCGTTCATCACTCCGTCGCCTTGGATCTCGAAGGCGGACAAATCGTCTTCGGCAAGCTCGGCGACAAGGCGCACCTGACACAGCATATCTTGTTGCAGTTTTGCCGAATTTGACACGCCTATCTTGCGAAGGGTGACTCCCAAATCGGTTGCGCCGTCAAGAAGGTCGTAGTAGGCTCTGAAATACACCGCGTCCATTTGCTTTTGGTACGCCTTGTGCGTGGCGACGGTCTGCTGCGAAAAGTACAGCGCAACCGACAGCCCCACCACTGCGCTTGCCAATATGCCGATCACCGTTGAAAGAGCCGCCGTCTTGACTATTCTTGACTTTCGCTTGCTCATGGTTTGAGCAATGGGTTTTTCGGTTTTTGCTTTTTTGTTGTTATCTTTTGAATTGTTCATAATCGCTCCTTAACAAAACGCGTGATTGCCGATGCTGAGCTTGACGGTGCGAGAGAGCATCCACTTGCTCGTTGCCGTGCGCGGATTGTAATAAAACAAACATTTGTAGGTGGGATCCCAACCGTTGAGCGCGTCCCGAGCGGCATTGTACGCCGACTGATTGGGCGTGAGATTTATCTGCCCGTCCGCAACGCAATCAAACGCTCCCGGCTGATACACCACGCCTGCCACGGTGTTGGGAAAAGACGCGCTTTTCACCCTGTTCAGCACAACGGCGGCAACCGCCACTTGCCCCGTATACGGTTCTCCGCGCGCCTCTCCGTACACAACGCGCGCAAGAAGATTAAGGTCTGTGGACGTTGACGATGACGCACTCGTTGCGCCCGTTGATATTTTCAGTCCCATAGCCTGCGCCGTGGCTTTGCCCACCACTCCGTCGGCAATAAGCCCGTTCTTCTTCTGAAAGCTCACCACCGCGCTCTTGGTCTTTGCGCCGAACACGCCGTCCGCCGAGCCTTTGAGATAACCCCAGCGTATGAGCTTTTGTTGCATGGTCTTGACGTCACTGCCCCGCGAGCCTTGTTTCAAGACGGCAGCATCGGCAACTTCGCTATCACCCAAAAAACCGCTTGCCCCGACAACCACAATCAAAAGCGCGCACGCAAGGCACACGCATAGGCGCATCTCAAAATCGCGCCGAGATTGCCTCTTGTCTATACCTTCTGAAAAAACAGTGTTCATGTTTGCTCCTTTTTGGGATAGTCTTTGTCACGCGATTGTTTTTATGCGTATAAAGCAAGAAAAAGCCGTCAAAAATAGTCGTATGACAAGAAAGAAATTTGTATCCGTTTTGCTTTTTGCGCTCACGCTTATTATCGCCGCCGTCACGCTGTGCGCCTGCGACAACACGCAAGAAAGACTTGCAAAAGAGTGCGTGCGCATACATATACGAGCCAACTCCAACCTTGACAAAGACCAAGCGGTCAAACTTGCCGTGCGTGACGAAATCACCGCCTATCTATCATCTCGGCTTGAGAATTGCAAAAGCAAAACCGATGCTGTCAAAACGCTTGAAAAAGAAGAAAACAATTTGGTCGAAATCGCCAATTCGACACTTTATAAGCACGGATTTGAATATAAAGCGTCGATTGCGCTGAAAAGCGAGCATTTCCCCGATCGCAAATATGACGGATACACATTCCCCGAAGGCGACTATGACGCACTGATAATCTATCTCGGAGAGGGCGTTGGCGACAACTGGTGGTGCGTTGCTTTTCCGCCGCTATGCTTTGTGCCGGACACAACAAGCGGAGAAAAAATCGTGTATAAGTCGTGGGTGAAAGAGTGGCTTGAAAGGCTGTTCGGCAGCAAGGCGCAAGCATAAAAACAAGGTGATATTAAGAATATTACAACTTAAATATAACGAAATGAAAACGCAAATTTACACCTGCACTCTGCCGCGCATAAACACTGCCGAATACACGGGTGAGATAAATAGCATACATAAAAACGTATAAAAATCAATACACAGAAAAACAGCACACAAAAAACGGCACGCATAAAAATCGTCGTGTTGCGGACAATAAGAAAAAACACACAAGGAGAAACAATGAAAATATTCAGAGAAATGGCGCGCAACACCGCAATGGGCGTGCAATCGATTGAAGATATGCTCGACTATATCGACTGCGACAAACTCAAAAATCTCGTGCTGTCGCAAAAAGAAGTGCTTGAAGATTTCTATCAAAAAGCCGCAAGCGAACTCAGCGAAAAAGAGCTTGAAGACGCAAAGACCAACCCAGTGCAACGCATGATGCTCAAAGCCGGCGTGAAGATGAACGCAGGCATCAACAACAAGCCGTCTCACCTTGCAAGCATGCTGATTGACGGCTACAACATGGGCATAGAGAGCGTGCAAAAGTGCGTCAATCAACTATCAAAAGACGGAACGGAAGTGCCTGACGTTGCAAAAGACCTTATGAAAATCTACGACAAAAACATCAAAGCATTGCGAGCTTTTTTGTGACGGACGTATAAAGTTCAAACGGTTTGGCAACAATAAAGACACAACCAGATGCAAACCTTTGCAAAATCTCTCCCTTATCTCCCCCTTTGCAAAAAGCGTACGCCGTGGCGTACGCTTTTTGTGTGTCACAAATTGTACCGAATATCGTGCTTGTCAGCTTGCATACACGACGTACTGATTGTCGCCGAGTTTGACGAACGCATAGCCGTGTCCGCCTTGCGCGGCATATTCGATGTACACGCACATTGCGATATTGCCGTTGGCTCTGCTGTATGCAATGAGAACGTCACGCTCCACGCTCGATTCGATGTAGAAATCGTACGTCACTCCATTGTATGTAAAGAACGTGTTCTTGTAGACGTTGTACTCGGTGTTCGCCTTAGGAGTTGCGATTTTTGCCTGATGCGTCGTTGCAACCGCCTCATCGGTGACAAGGAAATAGCTGTAATTGAGATATTCCGTTCTGCCGCTTGCGCCGCCCACTTCCACGTCGCCCCAAGTGGTGTCCACAACGTACCACTCTCTCACGCCGTCGTTGTCGGCGTCAACAAGCACCTTGTTCCAAGCATGTCCGTATGCCGCTTTTTCGGAATCGGGCACGGCGGCGATATTGCTATTCGCATATCCGCTGACTCTGATTGCCTTGATGTTTTCCATGCCGCAAAGCAGCGCAAATGCCTTTGATTTGCCGTCACACACGGCTCTATGATCGTCAAACACGCCTTCAAGATAGAACGCGTTGTAACCGGACGTTCCGCTGCCCGTGCCGAGAGATGCGACCTTATAGTCATAGTCCACTTCGTTGACGATCCAATCGTATATTGCGGCGACTTTTTCAACGTCCGTCATATCGGCGGATATATAGTCGATAAGCACTTTTCTTGCCTTGTTGTAGAGAGCCTGCAATTTTTGTCCGCTCTCGTCGGCAGCAAACACGGGCTTGAACCCGCAAGACACGACTCGGTACAAATCGTTGGAGTTTGCAACGGTTGCGGTGTCCGTCTTTTCGTCAATGGGCAGAGATTCTCTCTTGTTTTCCACTTCCGAATATCTCAAAAACGCGGCTGCTTGTTTCACTGTTGCCTGAGGCTGATATGCCCCGGACGGAATGCCGAACTCGGTTGCGTCGCCAAATGTGAATCTTCCGATTGCTCCGCGCTTTTCCATAGAATAGGAATAATAGCCCGACTCATCGCCGCCCTGCTTGATTGCAAGCGACATGACGTCCGCAAATTCCGATTGAGAGACTGCCCAGTTTGCAACGGGCATATACATCTCAAAAGCCTTGTTTTTCTGATGTTGCGATATGGCGTATCCGACAAACTCGTCCACTTCTTGCTGACACGTCACGTATCTGTCGCAATAGTTGCCGTTCCACAAAAACTTGTCCGTGATAGCGTTCTTTATATCTGTCGGGATTGCGTCAACGTCATAGGTCATATAGTAGATTGTCACTCTTCTGCTCACAACGTTGCCGACTGTTGCCGTCACGATGTTTTTGCCTTCGTTCAAGCCGACGTTTTCGATATGCGTGGACTTCTCGCCGATTATGGACTTGCCCGAATGATCGAAACTCCACTCGCAATCCGCCGCCAAATTTGCCGTGGCAGGCGCAATCGACGCGCTCAATGCAAAGTGCAGCTTGTCGGACGTCTTTTGCACATAGTAGGTGTCCGTGGCAATCTTTGTGAATCTTGCGTCGTCTATGTTGACCGTCACGCTGTCCACAAGATCGTATTTTTCAACGAAAATCAGGCTGACGATTGTGGATTTTGCATCCATTCCGTCCGCGCTCACCTTGCAAGTGACGTCAACCGTCTTGGGCGCGCTTATGCCCGACACGGAATAGGTATATCCTGCGCCGTCTGCGACTTTTTTGTCGTTTACAAACCATTCGACCGTCACTTTGAGATCGGGATCGAGATCGGCGGCGTTCCAACTCGCCGAAAGTTTTACGTCTTTAAGTCCGCCGATTATGTTTTGTTGGATCTTGCCGTCAACGATTTTCAACTCGTCTTGGCAAGCGATTGCGGGCGGATCGAGCTTTGCTTCCGCCACTCTGACTTTGATGCCTTCCGCGCGCACAAATTCGTTGACTTTTGCGTAATAAGAAAACGTCTTGCCGATGTCTTCTCTTTTGTGCGTGTAGGTGAGAATTTGCTCGTTTTTGAAAAGCGGAAGAGTTGAGTCTTTGCCGTCAAGCACTTCGTGCCATTCTATAGACGGATACAAAGCTCGTTTGTTGTTCCACACAACCGCAAGCGTAAATTCTTTGCCTGCCTGCACTTCGTACACGCCGTCCGTCTTCTCTTCCAGTCCTATGCGCGCAACCACGCTCGCAGACGTGATTGTGTTGAGCGAATTGAAAAGACCGCAAGACGTCAAAAGCGCGCAAAGTAGCGCGATTGCAACCGCAACAAGCAGGATTTTGCCGATGTTTCTTGATTTTTTCATAATGTCCCGTTGGGGCTGTAAAGCCGATTATTATGTTTATATTTTATTATTATTTTTATATAATGTCAATATGCTTAAATCCTGCTAGTTGTTGCCAAACTCGCGCGGTTATGCTAAAATTCAATTTATGGACAACAATTCGATATTTTCGCTGACAACTCCAATAAGCAAGCAAGACGCGCTTGCCCTGCATCCGATGGCTCTTGCTTTTATAGGCGATGCGGTGCAATCTTTGTACACTCGCACGAGAGTCACCATCGGCTCAACGCAAAAGACGGGCGCGCTGCACCACGAAGTCATCAAGGTGGTCAAAGCCGTCTCGCAAGCCGCCGAAGCGGAAAAATTGCTCCCGCTTTTCGATGAAGACGAACAAGACGTTTTCCGCCGCGCGCGTAACTGCAAAGTGCAAACAAGCGCAAAGCACGCCGAGATGAGCGAGTATAGACGCGCAAGCGGTTTCGAAGCGGTGCTGGGATATCTGTATCTTGTGGGCAACACTGCTCGCCTTGAAGAATTCTTGTCTATATGCTTTGAAGACAACATCAACAAATGATTCTTTCCGTTTCGGAAAGCGGAAAACCAACAAAAACGGCGCAAGCCGATAAAAAACGGCGTAAGCCACGCTCGCAAAGCGCGAGCAAAAAAGGAAGAATATGTACATCTACGGTCGCAACCCCGTCAAAGAAGCCTATCGAGCAGGCAAAACAATAGACAAACTTTTCTTGCAAAAAGGAGAGTTCGATCCCATGCTCTCTCAAGTGTACAAACTTGCAAAAGAAGCGCGCACGGTCACGAGTTACGTTGACAAAAACATGCTTGACAAACTTGCAAACGGCGGCAATCACCAAGGCGTCGTCGCCGCCGTTACCGACTTTGAATATTGTGACGTTGACGACATCTTGAACCTTGCCAAGAGCAAAGAAGAGCCGCTGCTCATCGTCCTTCTCGACGGCATCACCGATCCACACAATCTCGGCGCAATCATAAGAAGCGCGGAGTGTTTCGGCGCACACGGCATAGTCATCCCCAAGCATAGAAGCGTCGGCGTCAACGACACCGTTGTCAAAGTCGCTTGCGGCGCAACCGAGCACATGCTCATTGCAAAAGTCACCAACATCAACGACACGATAAGAGACCTGAAAGAGCAGAATGTATGGGTTTATGCGACGGATTTTGACGGTAAAGCCCCGAAAGATGCAAATCTCAACGGAAATCTTGCAATCGTCATCGGCAGCGAAGGCGAAGGTATTCACCGCCTGACCAAAGAGCTTTGCGACGATACGCTCACCATTCCGCAATACGGCATGGTCAACTCTCTCAACGCATCCGTCGCCGCCGGCATAGTGCTGTACGAGGCGATAAGACAACGCAGGAATTAACACAAAAGCCGTCATAGCGGCAACGGCATCGCTTGAAAGCAAGCAATGCCGAGAGCCGCATTAGGCTTTTGCTTAGCTAACCGCGCCGAAAATCTTTGACAGTTCAGTCACGGACAAAACCCCCTGCCGCAATTTCGCAAGATTGTCGGCTTGGTGGTTCGATTGGGTGGGACACCCACACCCGAAACGAAAACCTATTCGAAGTGTTCTTATAAAAGGAATGTGCGACTTCGAATACGGAACACGAGCCGCAACGGCGGCGAGCAAATAAGCGCCGAG
>ULSH01016247.1_pt1 | contig 21772 bp, 18 predicted proteins | sample 1956151 | NCBI WGS metagenome assembly ULSH01 (sample SAMEA4835702, study PRJEB28245) | human gut metagenome | biome: gut microbiome; material: fecal sample | place: Denmark | collected 2008 | reverse complement strand
AGACGTGCCGACGGCTCATCGGAAGAGGTCCTCTCACTGCTTGGGGGCAAGCCCGCTGTAATAGACCTGTGGGCATCGTGGTGCGGACCGTGCCGAAGACACTCCATGGAACTCATTCCTCTTTATGAGAAATACCGTGGCGACGGCTTCAAAGTCATAGCCGTGGCCCGCGAGAGCGGCAACACAGAAGAGATGGAAGCGGCCATGAAAGCCGACGGATACCCCTGGGAATCGTTCGTCGATCTCAACGACCGTGACTCCATCTGGCGCCGCAACGGAGCGGGCAACGCCGGCGGACGCATAATCCTCGTGGACGGACGCGGAATAATCAAGGCTGTAGATCCTTCGGCTGAAGAAATCGAAGGCTTTCTCAAGGAAGAATTCAAACATTGAGAACCCGATTCAACCATATTTAGCAAATAAAAGTTAAAAACGAGTCTTAATACACCTCCGTAACAGCATTGTAATATCAAAGTAACTCAAACGTTACATCTTCAACGTATTTTTGCAATGCAAACAGGAAACATTCTCGTTTAGATAATAAACAAAAAAAATATACAACACTTCTATACCAATCAACATTTGCAACAATAGTAATTAAGAAACAATCATCATCCAGTTCACGCAGGCGTCGAAGAGATAGCTTGCGTGATATTTTTTATGTATAACGCATCGTGACATCGAAAGGGACTATCATAATAATGGATCAGATGCAAAATCCGGTTGAATTGTTAAGAATTATGGTATAGCAAATCAACGTACTCAGTCACACAAGCAACCTATTGGGATGATCTTAACTATGAGAGACATTATAAGCAGGCTTAAACACATTCCATTTTATACATGCGGATGCATCAGTAGAATCATAAACAATCCCTTTGCGAACAATTCCATCTACTAAAGGGCAGTAATATCTCACTCTACCTTAATCATCGACATCTACAAATTGTTTATTTGCACACTCAGCACACATTCTAAAACCTTTAGTATTCATAACATTAAATTCAAATAAATCTAATAATTAATTTTTGCTAAATTAGCAAGAAATTTCAAACTTTCCAAGACCCATTAAAAAGAGACAAATGTCACTAAAGTATGGCACACTGAAACGAATAGTTTCTAATTGTGAATTAGTCTATCAATGCCATTCACAATTTGAGGATAATGAGACTCTTATTGATAAAATACGGACTTGGGAGAATGAATGAAAATTTTTTTGTAATTTTGCATATAGACAACCCATAAATCCAAATGATAGCCAAAGAGGATATATTGGAATTGCTGAAGTCCACCGAATCATATCGTGTGGAACGCACTGTCAGTACAGGCAACATGGACAAGTTCTGTGAGGCCATCTGTGCGTTTGCCAACGATATGCCCGGCTCCCGCAAGAACGGCTATCTGATTATCGGAGCTAAAGATGATGGCAGTATTGCCGGTATGAAAGTTGACGATGCACTGCTTAAGAAGATTGCGGGCATCCGTTCAGACGGCAATATACTCCCGTTGCCGACCATGTCGGTTGAACGCTTTTCGTTTCCTGAAGGTGATTTGCTGGTTGCTGAGGTCAGACCTTCCGATTTGCCTCCGGTTCGATATCGTGGCAGGGTATTTATCCGTGTCGGACCTCGCAGAGACATTGCTACTGAAGCGGAGGAGAGAATCCTTGCTGAACGTCGCTGTTCATTCATGGCAACCTTTGACGCGACACCTTGCCTAAACGCCAAACTGGAAGATTTGGATATTGATTACATCAAGACCAGATATCTCCCTATGGTGTTTGATGAGGAAACGCTTGCAACGGACAAACGCGATATCAAAGAGCAACTTGCATCAATACATCTCTATGACCGCGACAATGACTGCCCAACTTACGCCGGCATAATCCTTTTCGGCATCAATCCCACATATTTTCTTCTCGGCGATTACGTACAGTTCGTGCGGTTTGCGGGGAAAGACAAGGGAGGCGACATCCTCAACGAACGTCAGTTTGCCGGACCACTCTATAAGATGTTGCCGACATTGGAATCATTTGTTCGGGATGGTATCATAACCCAACGACCCGTTCCGGAATCTCTTTTCCGGGAAAGAACTGTCTGGAACTACCCTGAAGGGGCTATCCGTGAATTGCTGATGAATGCCTGTATGCACAGGGATTACCAAGCGAATATGCCTATCCGCCTGTATCAGTTTGATGACTATATCGAAGTGATGAATGCCGGTGGACTGTATGGCGAAGCCCGTCCTGAAAACTTCCCGTCGGTCAATGACTATCGTAATCCACTCGTGGCAGAAGCCATGAGGGTGATGAAGTATGTCAATAAATTCAACCGAGGTGTAACCCGCGTTCAAGAGATGCTGAAGGATAACTGCAACCCACCGGCGGAGTTTGACATGAACACAATCACTGCCTTCCGCGTCAATGTCCATGCCACGAATGGAGCCGACTTGTCGAAGGGCACAAGTCAACCCCTAAGTCAACCCCTAAGTCAACCCCTAAGTCAATCGATTGAGGAAAAGATTGTAGAATTCTGCAAGGAACCTCGATCGGGAGCAGAGATAGCGGCCTATTGCGGATTTAAAGATGTCAAGAATTTCCGCGAGCGTTATCTCAATCCCCTCCTCGGCACTCGCATCCAAATGACAATTCCGGACAAACCCACAAGCCGTTTTCAGAAATATATAACGAAATAATAAATACTATAATATGGCAAAACCATGAGTTTTCATTAGCTCAACCTTTTACGATTTACGTCAGATAAGAGCTGATATTGACCAATTCCTTAGAGGCGTGGGCCATGATGCAATTCGTAATGAATAGAACTCGATATCTTATGGTAAAGATGAACGATTGGAAGAGTAGTGTATTCAAGAAGTACGTCATTCTGATATTTTGATTTCAATTATTGGAGGTCGATTCGGATCAGAATCAAAAGATGATAGACAGACAATCGCAAAATGTTAAAACTTTCAGTAAAATTTGGTTCCGCGAACGAAAATAGCTATCTTTGTGTTGTCTATCAAAGACAATGCCCCTCTTGGACGAGAAATGCAAAGACCCAACCGCTCAATTTCGGGCGGTTTTTTTGTTAGAACAATGGAAAAACAATTTGTCATCTTTGTTTGCCAACAGAATCAAGTTGGTTTGTAATGCTTCCAAGCGTGTTGATAAAGAGTCGCAGATGCGATTTATTATTGACAGACTTAAGAATCAAGCCGCATGATGTCACCGACAGGAAATTCACCATCTTTAAACCCTGCGATATATACGCCTATATTCAGTTTTATACTGTATGCCGAAAGTCAAACGCAAGGATTAAAAAAAATTACATACCAAACCAATTGCGTCCCGAGGGCGTAATTGAATTTATGATTATAACTGAAACCGACTCACTATACAGAATATGAATAAAATATATCACGCAATATTACTCGCCTCAGTGCTGATCCCGGCCCCGACCGCCGAAATACTCGCTTCCCATCCCACTCCCCTCGCCGCGGTCAGAAACCCCAAAGTGCCGAAAAAGATGAGTTTTGCGGGCCAGGAGATAGATCTTGACCGCATAGACATGTTCGAGCGTTTCGACCGGGAACTGACCTCGATGGCCTATACCCACGGCAATACGCTTCTCACCATCAAGCGTGCCAACCGCTATTTCCCCGCGATGGCTCCGATTCTAAAAGAAGAGGGGTTGCCTCAGGACCTCCTTTATCTCGCCTGCATAGAGAGCAACCTCAACCCGCGTGCGCTCTCGGGAGCCAAGGCTGCAGGATTCTGGCAGTTCATGCCGGCAACCGGCAGAGACTACGGACTGGAAGTGAACGAATATGTGGATGAACGCTATGATCTGGAAAAATCCACTCGTGCGGCGTGCCGTTATCTGAAAAACGCCTATAAAAAATATGGCAACTGGGAATCGGCGGCCGCCTCCTATAACGGCGGTCCCGGAAGAATATCCTCGGAGCTGTCGTCGCAGCAGGCCGAATCGGCTTTCGACCTCTGGCTTGTCGATGAGACCACGCGCTATATGTTCCGGCTTCTGGCCATGAAGAAGATCATGGAACATCCGGCTGACTACGGCTATATCATCTCGGCCGACCAGCTTTATCAGCCGCTGGACTACAAGGTCATCGAAGTGTCCGGGCCGGTTGCAGACTGGGCCACATGGGCGAAAGACAACGGAACAGACTACCGCACCGTCCGCGAGCACAATCCCTGGATCAGGGCCCGCTCGCTGCCCAACAAGACAGGTAAAACATACCTCGTGAAAATCCCGACGGAGAAATCGCTCCGCCGTTCAACCATAAAGACCAAAACCTATAACAAGAACTGGGTTAACAGATGAGCCGAAAAAAAACAGGAACATCACTTGACGTCTATGGCGCGCGGGTTCATAACCTGAAGAATATTGACGTCACCATTCCCCATAACGCGCTTGCCGTCATTACCGGACTCTCGGGATCGGGCAAGTCGTCACTGGCGTTCGACACGATCTATGCCGAAGGTCAGCGACGTTATATCGAGACATTCTCGGCCTATGCGCGCAACATGCTCGGGAACATGGAGCGCCCGGACGTTGACAAAATAACCGGCCTGAGTCCGGTCATAGCCATAGAGCAGAAAACGATCAACCGCAATCCGCGAAGCACCATAGGAACAACGACTGAAATCTACGATTTCCTGCGCCTTCTCTATGCCCGCATCGGCCATGCCGTCAGCTATCTCTCGGGGGAACCAATGGTAAAATTCACGGAAGAGAAAATACTCAGGCTGATACTCGAACGGTTCGCCGGCCACAGGATCTACGTTCTGGCTCCCCTGGTGAAAAACCGCAAGGGACACTACAGGGAACTCTTCGAAACAATAAGAAAAAAAGGATATCTGACGGTCAGAGTGGATGGTCATCTGAAAGAGATTACGCCCGGAATGAAACTCGACCGTTACAAGAACCACTCGATAGAGGCTGTGATAGACCGTCTGAAGGTAAACCCGAAGGATGAGACACGACTGAGAGACACCATTGCCGAAGCTTTGCGTCAGGGTGAGAAGCAGCTTATGGTCTATGACGTGGATAACGACGAGGCGTTCCAGTTCTCGCAACAGCTGATGGACCCGACGACCGGTCTCTCCTATCGCGAACCCGCGCCCCATAACTTCTCGTTCAACTCGCCTCAGGGCTATTGTCCGCGATGCAAGGGGCTCGGATATGTATCGCTGGTTGACAGGGCGAAGATTTTTCCGGATGAAAACAAGTCGATCCACGAGGGAGGCATCGCTCCCTTGGGCCGTTTCCGCGACTCGATGATTTTCCATCAGATAGACGCGATATGCAAGAAATACGGCTGTACGCTGAAAACTCCCATCAAGGATATCCCGCAGGAGGCGATCGACGACATCATCAACGGAACCGACGAACGGCTGCGCCTCGACAACGAGACTCTTTCGGCGCGATATTCTTTTGCCTATGAGGGGCTCGCCAAATATCTGGAAATGCAGCTTGAGGAAGATGCGGGAGCCGCCGCGAAAAAGTGGGGCGGCCAGTTTTTCAGCAGGGCCGTCTGTCCGGAATGCGGAGGGAAAAGGCTGAACAAGGAAGCGCTGCACTTTTTCATCGACGGACATGACATAGCGTCTCTTGCAGCCATGGACATCAACCGGCTTCACGAATGGAGCCTCACGGTCGAAGAGCGTCTTGACCCTAAAGAAAGGACGATCGCAGCCGAGATATTGAAGGAGATTCGTTCAAGACTCGGATTTCTCGTGGATGTGGGACTCGAGTACCTGTCGCTCAACAGGGCTTCGGCCACACTCAGCGGAGGCGAGAGTCAGCGAATACGTCTGGCCACCCAGATAGGATCGGAACTCGTCAACGTGCTCTATATCCTCGACGAACCGAGCATCGGCCTACATCAGCGCGACAACCATCGCCTGATCACATCTCTTAAGAAACTGCGCGACGCCCGCAACTCCATCATAGTGGTCGAGCATGACAAGGAAATCATGCTCGAGGCCGACTACGTTGTTGACATAGGCCCCATGGCGGGAAGAAAGGGAGGAAACGTGGCCTTTCAGGGAACGCCTGCGGAGATGATGAAAGCGGGAACGCTGACCGCCGACTATCTCTCGGGCAGAAAACAGATAGAGATTCCCGCCGAAAGACGCAAGGGAAACGGAAAGACTCTGAGCCTGCGCGGCGCCACAGGCCATAATCTGAAGGATGTGGACGTCGATATACCTCTGGGCACGCTCACCGTCATTGCCGGGGTTAGCGGCTCTGGCAAATCGACGCTCATAAACCACACGCTGCAGCCTATTCTCTCGCAACATTTCTACCGTTCGCAGAAAGAGCCTCTTCCCTACGGAGCCATCGAGGGGATCGAGAACATAGACAAGGTCGTGACGGTCGATCAGACTCCGCTCGGAAGGTCGCCGAGGTCGAATCCTGCCACTTATACCGGTGTATTCTCGGACATACGCAATCTTTTCGTCAATCTGCCCGAAGCGAAGATACGCGGGTATAAGCCGGGGCGGTTCTCGTTCAACGTCAAAGGAGGCCGCTGCGAAACATGCGCCGGCAACGGCTATCGCACCATTGAGATGAACTTTCTCCCCGACGTGCTCGTGCCGTGCGAGACATGCGGAGGCAAGCGGTATAACCGCGAGACCCTCGAAGTTCGTTACAAAGGAAAATCCATTGCCGATGTCCTTGACATGACCATCAATCAGGCAGTGGAATTTTTCGCCGGAATCCCGAATATCCTGAAAAAAATAAAGGTACTTCAGGAAATCGGACTCGGATACATAAAACTCGGGCAGCCGTCGAGCACCCTGTCGGGAGGAGAAAACCAACGCGTTAAACTCGCAACGGAACTTGCCAAACGCGACACGGGAAAGACGCTTTTCATTCTCGACGAGCCTACAACAGGTCTGCATTTCGAGGACATAAGGGTGTTGCTGAAGGTCTTCAACCGTCTTGTTGACAAGGGCAACACAGTGCTTGTCATCGAGCATAATCTGGACGTTATAAAATCGGCCGACTACCTCATTGACATGGGACCCGAAGGCGGCGAAAACGGCGGCAGAATAATCGCTCAGGGAACGCCTGAAGAAGTTGCCCGGACCTCATCGCCGACTTCATCGTTCCTGCGGGAGGAACTCCCGAAAAAGAATTGAGAGCCATAAACAGAGGCAGGTTGCGTTTTTTTAAGTAATTTTGCAGTCAGAAACAATTACTTATAACCAATCATGCGCATTCTGTCAAAACTCGCCCTCACGGGTGCGGTATTTTTCGCTTTTTCACAACCGGTGGTTGCTTCCGCATCCGATTCGATATCCTATATTCCGCAGATTCACGGGACACTGCGTCCACGTCTTGAAGTATCGACCGAAGACAACGCCTATCGCTTCCAGCTGCGAAATGCCCGCGTCAGCCTCACCGGAATGATTGCTCCGCAGATCGACTATTTCATGCAGGCCGATTTCTGCGACCGCGGATCGGTGAAATTCCTCGACGGTTGGATCAGGATGAAGATCGTAAACGGACTGAAACTCCAGGCAGGTCAGTTCAGGATGCCCTTCGGAGTCGATGCGTTCCGCGCGCCTCACAACTACATTTTCGGCAACCGCTCGTTCATGGGGAAGCAGATGTTCAATTATCGCGCCGTCGGTGCGAAACTATCCTACACCCTACCCTCTCGCCCTTTGACAATCGAGGCCGGTGCCTTCAACCCGAAAACCATTCAGGACCACACACCGTGGAACACCACGGTTGCATATTCCGCCAAAGCGACCTACCGAGTGCATAACGTCACCTTCGCCACCGGTTACGCCTCGATTTCGCCCGACTCCGTCAGACTTAACGCTCTGGACGGCGCCATAACCTGGGCCTCCGGCCGCTGGACAGCAGAAGCGGAATACATGCACATGCACTATTGCAACCGAGACCGAAAAGGGAGCCACGCCTACAACGCATGGATAGATTACCGTATGCCTGTCAGCGCCGGCATCTTCAACCGGCTTTCATTTCAGGGACGTTTCGACGGCCTGACAGCCTTTTCCAACGGAAAAAGGACGAAAGAAGGCCTTCTTACCGTCAACGAGCAGCCACGCAACCGCGTGACAGTCGGCTCAACGCTGACAAGCCAACCGGTAAAAAACATCTATATGGATCTACGACTCGATTATGAGAAATATTTCTATCACAGCGGATTCAAGCCTTCGACCGATAATGCCGACAAAATACTGCTTGAACTTGTTCTTCGCTTCTGACCCACAAACCGCAGGGCCAATCCGGAGAGAATGAATTAAACTTTAACACATAAACACCTATATATAAGCTGCATACACCCATTCCACAAAATCATCAGGCTGTCAACAGGACTTTAAATTCTTAAAACATGAGAATTTTTCGCACAACTTTTAACCGAAAAATTTGCGTAGTTCAAAAAAACTCCCTACCTTTGCATCGCTTTTGAAAAACAAAGCACCTCAAAAACGGAGATTCGCTAGCTCAGCTGGTAGAGCACAACACTTTTAATGTTGGGGTCCTGGGTTCGAGCCCCAGGCGGATCACCAATAAAATAAGCTAAATTGCTAATTAACAGCAGTTTGGCTTATTTCTTTCCTCAAAATTGTCTGCAAAATCAAAAATTGCGTCAACATTCTGTCAACACCGTAGCGTGGCAGCGCAAGGTAGTCGTTTATGATTTTTTGCCACCGAGTCGCTTTCTTTCGGCTTCGAAGGCTTCGAGGAAGTGGATTTCGACCGGGGATAGCTGGTATTGGGTGCGCTCGCGGAATTTGTCGTATTCATCATTGGCTTTGAGTTTGGCAACTTCGGCTGAGACGCTTCCAGCATGATTCAGCAATTCCTTACCCGACAGCTTCAAAAAATCATCGAGCTTCTGAATCCAGTCTTTCATATACATGGGGACATGGCTCTTTGCTTGGAGCTCGGCAAAGTCCAGATAGAGGTTGACAATGCGGTTCAGCATATCGACTTCCTCTTCCGAAAGATAATTCTTCGCAATCTCAGCCTCATGTTTAGTCGGCATGGCTCCTCGCCACGATGTCAGGCCCATGAAATCATTTTCGGCATTGGCACGGTCATAGATTACCTCTGCCGCTGTATGCCCGTGGGCGGCAAAGTGCATCTTGTTCTGCACGGTCTTGAAGAACTGTTGGGTGATGGAGGTACGAGGGTCATAGTCGATACTGAGGGCATAAATCTCCAGCACCTTACGATAGAATACCTTCTCCGAACTGCGAATGTCGCGGATACGCGCCAACAACTCGTCGAAATAATTCCCTTGTCCGGCGTTTTTAAGTAAATCGTCATTAAGCACGAAACCTTTGATCATGTACTCCTTCAATACCTGAGTAGCCCATTGGCGGAACTGCACACCACGATGAGAGTTGACACGATAACCTACGCTGATAATCATATCAAGATTATAATATGCGACTACATAGGTTTTCCCATCAGAGGCAGTAGTTGCATTTTCTGCAACAACTGAATTTCGCTGTAATTCACCACTTTCAAGCACGTTTTTAATATGTCGTGAAATAGTCGATTTATTGCGCTGAAACAGCTCTGCCATCTGGTCGGCGGTGAGCCACACAGTCTCATTGGAGAGCCGAACCTCAATCTTGGTCTCTCCACCCTGCGTCTGAAATAATATAATCTGTCCGTTATCCATTATATTATCTTAGGCATTAATGCCTATAGCCTTAGCTATTGTTAGGATTTGCTTGCGTTTGGTTGCGGTGTCGGAACAAGTCATCAGGAGGCAGCTGTTGCCGAGTGGCTTTTATGCTGTTTGGTATTTCTTATCTACCGTGTTGCTAACGAGTGGGATTTTATTGGCGATTAAACCGACGGCACGAACTTTCTCAACACCGACTCGGAGTATAAATTTTTGCAGTGATTCCCATGCAGTTCGTTCTTTGATGATAGAGTCGTCGGGCATAGATATACGTAAGCGAGTACGAGGATTTGTAACAACTTTCTTGCCTCCTTTTTTCATTTCCGTGTGTTCAACAACCGGATCCGGTTTAATCCCCACAGCGTCTGGGAGTACATCAGCGATGTTGCGTTTACAAGATAGGCTTACTTTAAGAGGGGTTCCGGGCACGTAGTCAACTACTAAAACGAGTTCGCGTTGGACTTGGGCTAAAACCGGTTCTATCTTTTCAGTGAGGGTCGGAAGAATCTCAGTGCGGATGAGATCCTCTTCCAGTTTGACGGCTTCTTGTTTCAGCCGTTCATCAATGGGAAGATTGAGTTTACGCAGATTCTCCATTGTAATATATAATTCGCTTAGCGTTGACATTATTGAATCATTTTGTAGGAGGTATAGAAAAGAAAGATTGATTTTTGTTTAGTTCTGCGGTATATGTCAAACTCATCAGTTTTTTTCCCATAGTTGAGGCACCTCTTCTATAAACCTCATTGCTTATAGAGGGACGCCTTTCAGAAAGAAACTTTGAAATTGAATCTTGATCTGGCGATATTGCTCCGTTTGATATACCCATTTTCAATTCGTCGATTAAAGTTTGTTGTACGATATTATTATTATCGTTTAATAATTCAACTATCTCCTGATATTTTTCATTATCCGGAATTGCAACATATATGTGCTTCTCAAAATCTGAACCCTTAGGATAAGTTCCATCCGCAGAGAAACTACTGATATTATTAGGTTTTAGAACAGAGAATATCTGAGATCCAAAAGAGAAATCTTGGAATTGATCTTTACCTGGCGTGATAAAGTTTACCTTTTCATCTTTGAAATATAAATTTAATATATATAGGGCGGCTAACGCACGAAGGAAATGTTTAAGATTCCCTCTTTTGAGTTCTCTTACTCTATTATGTTTTACTGCTTGATATGCCTTACACCAATCGGCGGACGAAGAGCCACGTTTGTTAGATTTATGTAAAGGCGTGAGGATAAGGTTTTCATCCTCTGTTAAAAATATATTAGGCGAGGAAACTAAAACTACTTTTTTGTCTATATCCCAGATATCAACAAGATGTGCCATACAATCAGTATCGAAGTACAAATCTTTATCATCAGGTTTGGAACCTCCATTAGAAAAATACAGATTCTTTGCTAAGGACTCAATTTCAACAACGGTTCGAATGAGCAATTCTGCAATTTTCATCGAGTACACATTGAGCTGCGAATCGTCAATGTGTATTATATCGCAGATTGAAAGAAATTCTTTTTCTAGATTCTGATAAACCGGCCAATATAAGTTATGACTCATGAGATATACTGGTTAGAGTTTGAATTATTATATTCTTCACGAGATATTGGTGTTTGTGGATCTATGATGAGGACTTCATCGTAAGTTAAGTTATAGAGATGATACACAATATCATCAATATCTTTTTCTATAGCAGATACATCCGATTGGGAATCAATATGTTTCTGTTCCATGACATCATAAACTTTTGTCGTTATGATTTCTTGAATTCTTTCCGGAATGTCAGGGATTGGAAAGTCTTTGATGTCCTGCACTAAGATTTTGGGGAATGTACCTTTAGTTGCCTTTGGAGAATGATTAAAGTGGAAAAAAGTAGCCACCTTGGAATTTAGAATTCCAAGAACTGCTTCAATTGCCATTAAATCATTATCCTTGACCACAATAATTGCTGGATCATGATATAGTTCCTTTTCCGTCAATGCAGCAAAAATTGAAGGATTTGTGATTTCTCTAATAAGAATACGTTTCCCTCTAAAGAATTTTGGATTACGAGGATTCGCAATGCCATCGCAATAATCAATATATTCTTTTCCATTCCAATGAATTCTGAATCTTTGCACATCCTCTCCCCATAACCACTGTTTAAGCCCCAGACGGTATATAGAATGATGGTAAGATCTATTCTTTATTACTTCAGGAGATTGCCCACGATATTTGTCATATGCAATTAGGCCTTGACTTATTTCGGGGTAAAGATCAGAAATAGTCTTGCCTATAGAACTAATCTTATTTATAATTTGAATCTTTTCTGGAGTTAGAGAAAATGCTAAAGCCCAATTTTGATTCAACTTGATTAAGTCATTTATATCAATCGATAGCGCATCTTTCGCAATTAAATCATCAAATGATTTAATGCCAGCAGTATTCCTATATCCAACTTCACTATGATTTTTCTTTTTTCTCCACAAATTAATAGTATTCCGTACTACAGCCGACTTAAAAATTGGGAATCTAGTACAATCAAGTATTTCTACTATAGTCCAATCATTAAGAATGTTTAACCTATAATTTGTAGCATAAGTATTGAAAAGGTATGTATTTGGAATAATGTAACTTAATACTCCATTATTATGAAGAAGCTTATTCGCAATTTCAATAAAGTAATAATATATTTCATAATCTGGGACTTGTCCGAGATTTTCAACTACGTTGGTCCTATATGTGCCTTTTATCGAAACCCCGTATGGCGGATTCCCAATAACAATGTCGAAACCGGAAGCGTTACCATCGTCACTAAAGATATTGCTGAATATAATTCTCCAATCAAAGAACTTTATATCAATCTGTGCCCTATCTGCTAAAGATGTTGCCGTAGTGGTCAGAGACGTAAGCAGAGAATTAAGCAAGAATAGACTTTTACTTTTATCTTCTTCAATCGCTTGGGCTTGCTTGACTTTTTTTAATGCTTTTCCTGATGATCCCTTATAATTGAAAATATCCAACTCCGTCTTAATATCATCCTGTGCGTTTTGTCTATCTATACCAAGTTGCACCTTTATGATTTCAAGAATCTTGCATTTAACGTCTATCTCACATTTCAATTTTTCATCTCCGTTCAGATTAAATAACTTATTCTGAAGTTGATGAAGTTCTTTCTTGAGTCTTGCGAGTTTCGTTCGGCCATCAGGATATTCAGGAAGTTTTATATATTCGTCATTGAATGTCGGAATTAAAGAATTGCCACGCACTATTCTGTAATCAAGATTAGGGAGCGGGAGCATTTGTTGTTCCTCCAAAAGAATGGCAAGCCAGAATCTTAGACGAGCAATGTCAACCGCACCTTCTTCAATATCCACGCCGTATATATTATCCCGAATGATTGTTTTCTTTACTTCAAGAGGATTGAATGGTTCTGACTCTTTTAGGAATCCGTACAAGTGCTGACGTGCTGAAAAAAGAATGTTTAGAATACACATTGGGAATGCACCAGAGCCAATGGCCGGATCACATACCGTTACCTCTTTAAGAAACTTATAGAGAGTTCTTGCATTATCCTTATTTTGGAGAGCGTGATTGACAAATCCTTTATTGATCAATTCTTCGATATCCGTGTGAAGAGATTGGTCGGTATGAGTTTTAAGATATTCAATAATGCTCTGGCGGCACATATATTGAACAATTTCTTTAGGAGTATAGAAAGCACCCTTGTCTTTATTATCTTCAAGAAGGCTCTCGAATACGCGACCTAACATTTCCGGGTCAATACCAATCTCAGCATCATCCGGATCATTCTCGTCAATAGTGAAATTATATTCTCCTAAAAACTTAAATAGCTCTTGGAATAGCTTTTTGGGGAACTTAACTGTAAGTTTATCTTCCTTGCTCTGTTCAAAAAGGCCTCCATTGAGATATGGTATTTCTTTCCATTCGTCTGCCAAATCCGTATTCCATTCGTTCTTTACGAATATTTCTTTACGTTTTTCAGCAGGAGTATTCAGAACTCCAAAGAATAACGGCTCCAAAACAGCATCAAGAAAATCATCCTGAAATGAAGATGTCTGATAAAGATTCTGTAAAAAGTTTCGGTCGCTATTCATCCAACCTTTCCTTTGCAGAAAACAAAGGAATGTCAGACGACCCATCATCTTCTTGATATAGTCTCTTACTCTTTTATCATCGTTATTAAATTGCGAGAAAATTTCAATGTTCGGTTCTTCTTTTATAACTTCCTTCCACTTGTTTTTAACTTTCTCGTATCGCTTTCCCGTAATATACTGAACGAAATCAGCATATTTCTCACGATACTCTTTAAAAAACTCATCACTAAGAATAGCTACAGAGAATGCCTTTTCGAAATCTTCGTTATTTCGTTGACTTTTAGCGAGTATTTCAAATCGTTCAGCTGCGGTACGACCACGATAGCCTTTGCCAAAAACATAAGTATAGCGCTTCGCTGAGGTGGAATCCTTTAAAGAATCGCCTTTATATGCGTATGAAAATCTCCACTGCTTATTTGTTACATCCTCATAATGGAATACAATCATAAGGTGTTGATGGTAATCCATTATGGAGCGGATAAGTTGCTGAATGTTTACGCGGGAACGCTCTATGTTCTTTGAGTCATCAAGAGTTACATCAAGAAGAGCAATGTTATCGGCATTATAATTCTTTTCCGTAAGGTCGCCAATATATTTGATATGCTTGATGCCTGCATTTTTAGCTTTCTCGGCATACTTTTCCCTCTCGGCAAGATCATCGCCTATATATTCGATTTCATTGCCGAAGATTGGTTCAATAACATCTTCTATGAAACGGTCAGTTCCGGGATAATCATTGTTGAATATATTTTCTAACTTATGCTTAAGTTCCATAGTCAGTTGTTGTTTTTAGTTTCAGAATAAATTACGAGTTTAGCGTCACCACGTTTTGCTTGAGCTCGGTTAGCTAAATTTGATAGAGCTGCATCAAGCAAAGCATTAATGTCATCATCTGCGCCAAAGAGTGAACCCTGGTAGTTATCAAATCTCATTACCTGTTTAATGACATAGTTATCTTTTGCTCTGACAAGTTTCTCTATTTGCTTCAAAAGTTTTTTTGATTCTTGCGTCACATCCGAACGAGATCGTAAGGAGGATAACACAACAAGTGCGTTCGCAGACTTTCTGCTTGAATCAGCGGCTGTAATATAGTGGGCTACATGCTTTTGATAGGCACGTTTAGATATTTCAACCAATGCATTATCACTTGGACAATGAGTGTACTCGGTATCCGGCTCGCATTTCAATCGCTGCATAGTAGACAATGAGGAGATTATGTTAGAAGAAGTATCTTCCTGAGTTTTCTCTACATCTACTGAAATCAATTCTTGCGAGTTGTCTGTGAATACGAAAATACCATGAGCGTTTTCATCACGAATCTCTAAAACACCTCCAAGTCCGTTAGCATCAACAGAGGCGATATAATCATATCGTTCCGATGAATTATCCCGAAATGCTTTCAGTTCTTTGATAAATGGACCAAACGGAGATTCATCACCATCAACGAAATGTTGCAGGTCATGCTCAACAAGTTCTTCGCGCTCACTGAAAACCTTATTATCCTCGCCAAACATCTCATGAAAAGATTGGAGTTTAGCATAAGCCTTTTCAATCAGGCGTATTTGGCTATTTCCTTCGTCTGATGGGAAGAAGTTGAAGACATGAACGAAATCTTCTGTAGAGCCTATGCGGTTCACTCGGCCAATTCGCTGCATTAAGCGAGTTGCATTCCACGGAGCATCATAGTTGAGAATAACATTAGAGCGATGTAGATTCACACCTTCGGCAAGAACTTCGGTTGTGACGATAACATCATAATCATCACGGCGATTATCCGACTTACAGTTTGCGTCAAAGTTCGCCTCAATAGCTTCCTGCATTTCTGTCCTGTTCTGTGCCGTAATGCTAAGCACCTTGTGCCCCTTTGCTTTTAATGCTCGTTCCAATGATTTGAGTGTGTCAATAGCTTCGGTAAAAATAACCAAACGAGGCTTGTTTAGTCCGGACGGATTATTAATCTCTGGATTGAAAAGTTCAGGATTTATAGCTTCTTTGAAACGGTCGAATTTGGGGTCTTCTGTGTTTTCTCGCCACCGTTCAAGCAAATCGCCGATAAGCAATCTATCATTTTGGAGGTCTTCGAGATATGATTCTTTGAAATCAGAGGTCTTGAAACATCTGTTGTTTCCACCTTTACGAGCTATGATAGCTTCTACCGCAGTTTTGAAAGCGGCAAAATTACCCTTGGACTCGTTGTGCAATTTGTTTACATCTATATCAGGACAGATAAATACGCAATCGTGTTGGAGCATATCTATCATAACTTCATTGTATCGGTTCAGATTCTCAAGCGTTTTCTTGAATGCAGCAAGACTGCTTTCAAGTCGCTTTACCAATAGAATCCGCATAATGCGCTGAAGTCTTTGCGTAATGCTATCTACCGTGAGATTACGTTTCTCATACAGTTTCTTGTTGTCCTCATCAACGAACTGTGTAATTGCGGCATAACGGTAAAAGCCGATATGTTTATTCGGATCAAAAGACTCTCCTATGGCAGGAGGACATATAGCATCTACGGTATCAGAAAAGAGCTTTGATAGTTCCTCATCCATTTTATATTCGAGCTTATGTGGACCTTTGACAGTGGGGAACCTCAGTAATTCTGCATCTTCTCCATATAGATTTTTAATATCGGTACGGGTACGACGAACTACGATGTCATTAAGGACGCTGCTTCGAATTTTTTCTGAGACCTCCTTAACAATAGCGCGTGCTTGAATTTTGCCCTCATCCGTATCCTGCGAAATAGCTCGCGCTTCTTTAAAGCGTCTTTCCATAGCATTGAATAGAGAGTCAAGCTTGCCACCCTCGACATTGGGTAAGTTGGAGTTATTGGGTGTGCGCTGAAATAAACGTATCTGATTATAGAGATCCTTCGGCGAATTATTTTGGGGGGTTGCAGACAGGAGTGCGACGTATGGAGTGGGATTGATAAGTCCAATCAGGTCATCAATTGCTTTATATTTCTGAGTTTCTGAGTTACGGAAATTGTGGCTCTCATCTATGAGTACCATTCCATAGTTGCAGACCTCAAAGTTCTCGATTTCGTCACTATCATCAATATCATCGGCATCTTCCAGCTCATCAGTAATTTTTTCTATGCTTCCGGTTGTCACAAAATCAACACTAAGCTCAATATTGTTACGAGGATTATTATTGTCAAAATCCTTGATGGTCTTTTCCCATGCTTTCTTAATTGCCGGAGGAGTTACGATCAGAACTTTACGAGCACGACCGAGAGATTCGGCATTTTCAAGGAAATGACGGATAAGCAATACACCTACTATAGTTTTGCCAAGCCCTACAACATCACCAAGAATAAAACCGCCAAATCGTTTCATCACCGAGAAACATTGTTTTACCGCGTCAAGCTGATATTCAAGGGTATTGAATGACGGAGGTAAATAGGATTTAAGAATTTCTGATGTATTAGCATCTACCATATCTCCAAACTGCAATTGAAGATACTTGATATAGACTTCGTATGGCGAAAGTGATTTTTCCGCTTCGTTATCTTTTTCAATTCCTACACCAATGGGTGAAGGCTTAAGAATATTCTTAATGAACTTCCCCGACCATAATTCGCTATTCTGCCATAGCTCCTCAAACCATGCTTTGTGAGATTTAGATGTCGAATACTCTGTAAACGGTGCTGCTACGCTGTTGCCATTTTCTTCAAGGTAATTTAACTCGGCATTGCCCTGTAATCCTTTTAATGTAAAATTAGAGCTACCAACAATTCCAGTAGCAAGCATATGATTATTACCGAGGAAGATGTAACATTTAGCATGGAGGAATTCTTTATGCTCTCCCTGACCATAAACGCGAATCTCAAACTTACCATCGGGATTCTCTTCGGTCAGAGCGTTATCTATAATAAGCTTACCGATGGGCTTATACTCATCAGTTAGAGATTCGACATCCCTCTGAATATAGAAGTCTGGAAATTGACGCACCTCTTGAGATGCCTGATAATATTGAAGTTGTGGTTCTTGACCTATAAGTAAGTCAAGTTTACCACCTCTTGAAAAAAAGGCCTTAAGTTCTTCATAGACTAAAGCCGTACCAGGCAAGTCCCAATAACCTGTTGCAATCATAATATGATTACAATCAGGTCGTGAGACCAACTCTTTAATATATTTGACGAGCTTAAACTGCTCGGAATTATCAATTAAGGCATTTGCCATATCTATGAAAAAACAAAAACTCCGGTGGTAGTATCTGAGGGCTGGCCGAGCCTTGAAACAACTGCTTGGGAGTTTTTGATTTTGAGTGGTTTGTTGGCTTCGTCAGCTTTTTGTGTTTAACCTTGTGGCCACTTTTCAGATGATGATAGTTTCTTAAAAGACAAAGGTAGTCAATTTTTGTGAGAGTTTGGTTATTAGGTTTAAAGGTTTTTCGGCAACTTTCCGAGCATGAGAAAGATTTATAGAATCGGGCTATGAGATTTGACTACATTTGGCTATTTTTGCACCTATAGGAATTTTGACGATGAAGAATTATGACGATGAAACACAAAGTTAAAGTCACGGTGCTTGACACCAAGCTCTATCCCGAATACCAGCGGCAGTATTGCGCCAATCCTTGTTCGGACAAATGTCCGGTCTATAACAAAGGAGATGAATTCGTTTTCTTTCGCGATGATGAGCGCGATGACTACTGGCATTGCGGACTGAACACTCTCGTCAGGACTGAGGGAAATCCCGATGAGATTGCCGGAGGGCCGAAGAAGCCGTTCTGTTCCGAGGCCTGGGACGCCATATCGCGTTATGTCTATACGGGTCTGCAAGGGGGCTCGATAATGAGGGGCTGGATGCGCGACGAGAACACAATGATCACCTGCTGCAACGACGGCACGCGCCCGGTCATTTTCAAGATAGAACGTATCGACTACGAATAAATATGATATTTTCGAAAACAATAAAGATTCTGTTGTTGGGAATCCTCTCTGTCATGACTTCCTGTAGTGCGACAAAAGCGGTGCAGAAGAGCGTTACGCATGAAAACCTCATCATCTATTATGACCCGGCAGCCGGAAACGATGATTTGCTGAGGGCTGCTAAAAAATACGGATCAGAGGTTCTGTATGTATATAAGAACATCAACGGTATAGCCGTCAGCATACCTAAAAACAGGTCGCTTCAGGAAGCTGTCAACTACTACGAAAAGATAAATGGGGTTATCTCGGTCACGAAAGACGAGAAAATGCAACTCGACTGACGAAGTCACGTTCTGTTTTTTGCCTGGGTCAGTTCTATTGCTTCTTTGCCGGTGACGATGTCAATGTCGATTCTGACAATGCAGACCGTCTTTATGAATCGGGCGATTTCTGCTTCCGCGTCAATGCCGGGGCTGTACTTGTCGGCCAACAGTCGCAACGCCGCAATCTTTTCATCTGTCGATTCCACGAAATGAGCTGTTCCGAACACGATCGCGCTGCGGAAATAGGAGGTGAATTCTTCGGGTATCACATCATCTTTGTCAACTATGCACAGCGAACATTTGTGATTGCGTCTGAGGGCATCAACCTTATGTCCCTGAGCTGCCGAGTGGATATAAATCGAAGCTCCGTCATAAACATAGTTTACGGGAACTGCGTAGGGATAATCATCATCTCCCGAAACAGCCATCACGCAATATTTGCCGTTCTGCAAAATCCTTTCCGTCTCTTCCACAAAAAGCTGCTGTTTGAATCGTCGCATAGTCCGTGTCATCATCCCAATACTTTAAGTCCGATTATGGAAAGAATAAGGGTGGTGATGAAGAAGATACGCCAAAAGGTGGCCGGCTCGTGGAAGAACACGATGCCGACTATGACAGCGCCAACCGCTCCGATTCCGGTCCAGACGGGATAGACGGTGCCTATCGGCAGCCGCTCGGCGGCTTTTGCCATAAGATACATGCTCAATGACAGCGCGGCGAGGAATCCGGTCCACCACCAGACGAGTTCCTGACCTGTCGCGGTCTTGGTCTTGCCAAGACAAAATGTAAAGCCGACTTCCATGAGCCCGGCAAAGATAAGAATAATCCAGTTCATAACAGACTGCAATTCAGTTATCCTGTTCGAGGGCTGCAAGCAATCGGCTCGGCATCAGCAAGCGCATGATTCTCGGCGTCTCCTTCCAAAGGTCAGTGCAAAGTTACGGATAATTTTCTTAATCCGTGAACTGCTGTCGGGAGTAAATCGACGGCATTTACTCCCGGGTGTTGAATTTTCTGATAACTCCTGCCGGGACGCCTCCAATAAGACAGTCACCGGCGAAAGAGCGGGTTACGACCGCACCCGCCGCGACCGTAACGTTGTCGCCCAGCGTCACACCCCCGAGAATTACAGCTCCTGCACCTATCCAACAGTCGTTGCCGATGGTGACAGGCTTTGCGTACGTTTTACAGAAATAGGCTCTCGGATTATGGTCGAAGTCAGGATTGCGTCTGTCGTTCCAGTCAACCGGATGCGACGCCGTGTTTATCTGCACCCCGGGCGCGATAAGGACATTGTTGCCGATACGGATTGTATTGCAGTCGATGAGAGTGCAGCGATAGTTGATCGACACATTGTCGCCCAGATAGATATTGCAACCGAATCCGCAGATAAACCCATCGCCGGCGGAACAGTTCTCGCCGACATGCCCGAACAGCTCTTTCAGCATTGAGTAACGTTCTTTTCTCTGCTCATACGGCAGAGAATTATAGCGTTGCATCCACTGCGTAGCAACGGCCTTCATCTTCAGGAAAACCTCGTCATGGCAGTCATAAACCTCTCCTGCCATACACTTTTCAAGTTCAGTCATGCCTGCTGATATTCCTTGCGGTGATTCATGACGCGCTTCATGTTTGTCTGCGCCCACTCCGTAAGCTGCTGTATCAGCGGCAGAAGTGACTTCCCGACCTCCGTAAGCCGGTATTCGACTTTAGGCGGCACGACGGCATACACCTTCCTGTCAATGAAGCCGTCGGCCTCCAGGGTGCGCAGCGTGGATGAGAGCACTCTTGACGACACGTCGGGAATCAACCGGCTTAGTTCGTTGAACCTGATAACACCCTGCTCGCCGATGATAAGCACGGTAAGAAGAGCCCACTTGTTGCCAAAACGGGCTATGACGTTTCTGACGGGACACATCTCTATAATGGAACCTGTTTCCTCTTTCTTTTTCATATATCGGGGCGCTTACTTTTATTTGCAAAGTTAGTAATTTGTTTTGATATACCATCGAAAAAACAACCGTCGATCCGTTTGATTAAAAAACTGTCGTCAATGAAAATTTTTTCTCTCTGATAATCAGCAAAACCGATAAAAAGGTTACTATGGGATAAAAATGTAACTTCTTGACAAGCAAGCATTATCGTTGTAACTTTGCAGTGCAAAAATAAAAAACACTAATGATATGAAACAGATTCAGACAATCGAAAAAGGCGCTAACTTCAGCGCGGCAAACTTCGGCAAGCTCGCCGACATCAAGGATTACGTTCTCCAACTCGGCCCGGAAGTCAAGATACCCGGAAAAGTGTTCGGCGGTCAGGCAGTCGGCGCAACAGGTGGCGAATTCTCGTTCCAGGTCTTCGCTCCCGGTCAGGAAACCGGCTTCCTCCACACCCACAAGAATCATGAGGAACTCTACTGCTTCCTCGCAGGCAAGGGCGAGTTTCAGGTTGACGGTGATGTCTTCCCGGTAGAGGAAGGATCCGTAGTGCGCGTGGCACCCGACGGACGCCGCAGCGTGCGCAACAACGGCACAGAACCCCTCGTGATGCTCTGCGTGCAGTATCGCGGCAACACATTCACGGCCGAGGACGCCACCGACGGAAACATTCTCAATGAGCCCGTAAAGTGGTAAACGAAAAAGAGGGATCGGATATCAGATAATATTCCGATGCCCTCGATTTACTTTTCAACAGTATGATCAGAGACACGACCATCCGATTCATGTGGAATTGATTTTCAATGACTTTTGCGACTGAAAAT
>ULSH01058530.1_pt1 | contig 21816 bp, 37 predicted proteins | sample 1956151 | NCBI WGS metagenome assembly ULSH01 (sample SAMEA4835702, study PRJEB28245) | human gut metagenome | biome: gut microbiome; material: fecal sample | place: Denmark | collected 2008 | reverse complement strand
TGACGAAAGAGATTGCGTTGTTGGAAGATATACCGAGTGCGGGTGCTTGGGTAACAGTAGAGGGTAACGCGACGACCTTAACACAGGCAGGAACTTATCAATTTGTAACTACGGCGGAGAAAGCGCAATCTATTATGTATTGGGACGGAACGACGTCGGCGGTAGGCATTCCTGTAGTGGCACTTAATGTAAATAACAGTTCGCCAGAAGTTATAACTCTTACTCCTGTGGTAGATACAGATGGCAGGTTAATAATACATAAGCAAACGCTTGTAAAAGAGAACAATGCTTGGGTAGTAAAAGGTTCGGCGATATCAACAGGCTTCAAATACCATAAAATAAACTAAAAAGGAGATAAACATATGTACGGAATAAGTAACAGTCAACAACAAGGTGGTGGCGTGCTAAATTATAGTACATTAAGCGGCTCGGTAGAGTTTGCGACCGCAACGCCGTCCGCAATGGATGCGTTTTTCGTTGGCTCGGATGTTATGACTTGGGATGTCGTGGACGGAAAAAGAGTGTTGACGAGCGCAAATAATTTAGGGCTTGTCATTAGTAATGAGTATTACTCGCTGGCTGTCGAAGTCAACGGGCAACCCAATCTTCTTGCGGGGAAAGCAAAAAACGCAACAAGCGAGGGGCTTCCTGGCATAACAAAAGTGGAATTTATAGCCGACGTTTTGGGTTTTAGTTTTGTCATATACGACCACGCTGAATATAGTTCAGGTTCTTTGCAAGCAGGCAACGGTGCGGTTATTATGGCATCCTCGACTTCGCCGCTCACTTCTGCAACTGTGCGTACTTTTGTCGGTGAATTGCAAATCGCGTCAACTGCGACAATTAACAATCCCGCAATTAAGAAAAACAGTTCGGCTACAATGTATATCAATACACAGGCTTATGTCAGCGGCGCGAAATCCGACGGGAAGATAACACTTTATGCAAGCGAAGACGGGACGGCGACTTATAAAATGGAAATTCTCGACACGCCTATCGAGGGGTTATTGGGCATTGTTTATGCTTATGTGCCGAGCAGTGGCGGAAACGGGCGATAAATGCGCTCCCGTGATAGCGGAAATCATATCCGACGAACTCAACCACATCGCTAAACTTACGGCTTTGTATACCGAACTTACGGGCATTGCCGAGAACAAGGAGTAATTATGGAACTGAACATTAAACTTATCGGAAATATCGGCAGATTGAACAAGCGAGAGCCGTTCATCATTGCAGACAACGAAAAACTTGTCTTAAACTTCTCTTGTGCAACGCCGCTGACGGACTATTATATCGAACTCAAAAACGGCGACAAATCGGCAAAATACAGGCTTAACGCCGTGTCCACCTATGAAGTGCCGAACGAACTCTTGCAGGCGGGTACTTTGGAAGTTACGGTCAGCCTTTTGTATTGCGGTAAAATCGTCGTAACCTACACCGTCGAGCCTATTATCATTGCTCTTATAGACAACGGCTACAAGGGTTTTGCGGAACTCGACGAAGTCAAGGCGAAATACGACCTGCTTATGGCAAATTACAACGAACTTGTATCAAAGATAAATCAAGTCATCGACACCGCGAACAGACAACAGGAAGATATACAAAAACTGTACAACGCGGTCGAACAAGGCGAATTTTAGCGTGCTACCGCTCAAAAAATCTAACTGCTCTCGTCGGGTAGCAACGGCACGGGCAAAGGAGTTTTTATGGTAACTTTATCACTTACAGCAGAACAAATCGACCAACTTCGCAACATTGCGGCAGTCGGCGGCAAATGGCTTATGGCGGCGTTTACGGCACTCGGCGGACTTGCAGGCATCGCAAAAATCATCACGACTTTTGTGGCAAGAAAGAAACCCGTCAAACTCAATCAATCGGACTACGAAGCAATCGCTAACGCTATCGTCGATAAAACCAACGGCAGTATCGAAATCAATATGTCGTCCGAAATCGACAAGGCAACGCGTAACAGACTTACGGAAGTCGAAAAGGTCAACGGCGAACTTGTCAAGGCTTGTAAACAGTTAGTCAAGTCGCAAAAAGCAATCGCAAACGCCGTTTCGGACTTTAAGACTATATCTACGAGTGCAAGAGACGAACTCAAAGCAAGTATGAATGACCTTGCGGACGGCGAAAACGGGCTTGTGGCGGTCGAAACGCCGAAAGTCGATAAACCTATCGTCAAAATCGAAAAAGTGGCAGAAAACGAAAATACGCCCTTGTATTAAGGGGGTGAGAGTATGAAACGAAACCCGAAAACCATAATGTCGGCAATTATGGAGTACATTGTGCTTATTGCGCCGACAGCTGGCTATGCGATTTATTCGTACACTGACACCTTGCAATACACAATGAGCGCGAACTCAAAAGGTTTCTTTTGGACTTTGATTAGCCTTGCGATTTTGTGTGCTATAATCTACGGCATTTTTAAGTCAAGGTATGACGAGTATCTTAAAGGCTATTACCAACACAAAGCGGATTTGAAAGTCGCGGATAACCCGTCGGAACTGTTAGTCAAGACCGTGGCAAAGGAAGAAAAGGTCGTGTCGAATATAACTTATATACCGATTATGTTCTATCTTCTTATGGCATTGGCTGTTTTGTCGGCGTTCCGCGATGCGATTGAAAAGTTGGAACTCATAATCGAAATCATTGCGGGGAGCGTGTTCGGCAAAATGTGCTTGCATTGCTTGACTACACATTTAAGGGAAGTCGCAACCATTAAAAAGGACGGTGAAACCGAATGAGTAGCGAGAGAAAAAGAGTTGTACTCGTCGGCAGTCGAATAGCCATTAACGCGGCAATATCGTTTTGTATCACGGCGGCGTTGATTTTGTCGAGTTTTTTCATCTTCAAAGGTATCGAAGCGCAAGTATCGGGAAAGGACTTTTGGATACAAAAATCGGTTATGGCGGTCGCTACGTTCTTGTTGATGTTCTCCATTGCGAACGTAACCGAAAACATAATGCTCGCCAAAGACAAGGATATTAACGACCGACTGAACGCGTTAGACACGCATTATCAGACCATTATGGCGAATTACGAAACCGCTGAACTTGAAACCTACATCGAGAACTTGAACAAAGCAAACAAGTATAAGAATTATATCCACAAATGGAAGAAAAAACTTCGTTTCGCAAGTCGCTTTAAGAAATGGGGAACGCCGAAAAGGCTCGAAAGGATAAACAAGGCTTTGACCGTTACGGCAGAAGAACTGTGGGAAAGCGGGCAAAAAGTCAAGTATCATCGGATAACTTTCAGCCAAATGGTGAGCGGTGCGAACGATGTATCACCGAACGATGACGAGAGCGATTTGCGGTCGCACAAAGCACGATACGGCGCACAAAAATTCGGTTGGAAGATTTTATCACTCGTTGCTTTTGGCGCGTTCTCGGGGCAATTATTGTACTCGTGGCAAGACTTCAACAAGGGTATGATTATTCCGCTTATCTTTCAGTGCATAACGATTTTAATATCTATCTACTCGGGAATATGTTTCGGGTGTGCGATGAACGAACGAACAAAACAGACCTTAAAACGCAAATTAAAGATTTTCTCGCAATTCAGGTACAAGATGAACAACAAGGTTGACGGCGTTGCGAACTTGGGCGTGGAAGTCATTAAAGACCTTGAAGTTGAAAGAGCGAAAGAAAAGTCTAACAACCCTATCAAGCGTACTTTTGACGACACCTTTGGAAGCGGACAGCCTGTAAAAGCGGGAGCGTTCGTCGGAAAACTTATCTCGTCAACGATTGATATTGAAGCGGAAAAACTTACTAATTAACAAGACAAAACCCTCGGCATTTCGTCGGGGGCTTGTCTTTCCAAATCGGAGTGTAAAAATGATGTCAGTCGTTCGTGTGGCGACTATTTTATTATAGCATACTGATTAAGGCTTGTCAATATCAAACCATATTTTTTTTGCATTTCCGGGCAATTTATCCCGTTCGGCGGGTTTGATATTCGCAAAGTCCTTGTCGGGCGACTGCAACGCCTTTCGTATTTCTTCGATTTTCTTTTTGTCGGTAATGATAACGTTCTCGTTCATAGTTATAGATTAAAGGCGACAACGTGTTGCTTCCGACAACAAATCATCGCCAATTAAGGGGGAAATGCAATACTACATCTCACTTATACAGTTATAGTATAAGCGACAAAGCGCAAAAAGTCAAGTAAAATTTTATTAAAAATTTGCAACAAAAGTATTGACAAATGCAGGAAAGGGGTGTATGATATAAGAGTAATCGGTATTCGGTGAGTGGTTACATTCGAGTATCGCAAAACTGAATATCGGTTGTGAAAAGACGCCTTGACTATATCCCGTTAGCCACCCTGGGGAAAAGTTAGGGCGTTTTTTCTATACAAAAAGGAGATTGCTTATGGCAGAAAGAAGAATGTTCGCAAAAACAATAATAGATAGCGACGCATTTCTTGATATGCCCTTGTCGGCACAAGCGTTATATTTTCACTTATCAATGCGAGCGGACGATGACGGTTTTATCAACAACCCGAAAAAACTGCAACGAATGGTTGGGTGCGCCGATGACGATATGAGATTGCTTGTCGCAAAGGCTTTCATTATTCCGTTCGAGAGCGGAGTTGTGGTAATTAAGCATTGGCGAATAAATAATTACATACGGAACGACCGCTATAAACCGACGAATTACACCGAAGAAATGGCGCAATTACAGGTCAAGGCAAACGGTGCTTATACCGAGAAGTTACCGCTTGGTATACCAAATGGATACCAAATGGATACCCAGTATAGGTTAGGTAAGGATAGGTTAGATAAGAATAGTATAGAAGAAAAAGACATAAATGTAGAAAAAGAAAGCCCGACGGATAAGCCGTCGTCGCCCGCTCCAAAACACAAGTATAGCACTTATAAGAATGTTTTACTTACAGAAAAAGAGTATAACACGCTTATCGGAATGACCGACGGAAAGGAAGCAATAGAGTTTTTTGGAGAATACCGAGCCTACAAAGGTTACAAAGCGAAGAGCGACTATTTGGCGATAAGAAAGTGGGTTTTCAACGCACTTAAAGAGCAACGAACAAAGCAAGGCAAGGCGAACTTCACCGAGCGGAAGTACACGGCACAGGAGATGAACAGCATTTTCGAGAAAGTGCCGAACATTGAAGATTACGATTTATAAGGAGTGAATTATGGATAAAATACAATGGCTTGACGAAATTTGTCCGATATGCGGTAAAAAAGTAAATTCGTGGGATAAACGATTAAGCAAAGCGTTGGGATATAAGAATATCACTTGCGAAGCGTGCATAGCCGCTGAATACGATATATCGGTTGACGAACTTCGCGATAAAGCGGAACATCACTTCGGAATGAAGCCTTGTATGGGGATATAATTATGGCAGTGTATAAGACGAAGTGCGGGAAATACTTTAAGCGTATGGACGGCGGCGAAAGTTATTATATGGGCGAGAGTTGGGGCGAACAATACGGTAAAGAAACTTGTTATTGTCCGTTCGAGCATTCTGAATGCGAATACCATAAGGCGTTTAAGTCAAAATTTCCCAAAATGGGGTTTGCCGATTGCGAGGGTGTAAAAGTCAGCGATAACGAGTACGACTACAATAATTCGTTGACTAAAAAGAACGATGAACTCACTAAAAAATCGCATGACGCAGTTGTTGCAAAATTCGGCGGGTTGTGTATGGCAATAAATTACGACGGCAAAGGCGGTTATACGATAAACCGCGACAGTTGCCGTGATTGTTGGGAGAAAACCTGCAATATAACCAAAAAAGAGCGAGACATAACCAAATGCCGCATAATGGCTGATGTTGTTGTTGAATGGGACGATAAATTCGGGTTTTATGAAGAACATCACAAAACACTTACTCATAGGCAAGTTACAAAAAATTTTGTGCCGAGAGAATATGCGGAGCGAGCAATTAAGGACAAGCATTCCGTTTATATATCAATGTTCGAGATAAACACCTTGCAGACGACGGAAATAATGTTAGGATTTGCGCCAAAGCCCGAAATTGTGCGATATTACATTGTGAACTCGAACGCCAAAAGAGACCTTATGGAAGACTTAAAAGCCGTTGCGGACGGTTATACCGTTATCCACGAAAGCGATGTTATCGCCGCCAAAAAATCCGAAAAATCGGCACGGCGAAAGGTAATTCGAGAAGAAAAAGAAAAGAAACTGAAAAAGGCATTATTTGGGAAACGCAAGCCGAAAGAAGTACAAATCAGTTTTGACGACTTATAAGCAATGCACCGTTTGGGCGGGAACGGCGTAAATAAACGACAACATAATAAAATAACACCCGAAGTCGGGAAGCCGCCCTTTCTCGGCTGACATAAAAAGGAGAATAAAATGGAAGAAAAAACTATGACAATCAATGAACTTATCGACAGAATTAACGAAGCGCAAGCGTTGGCTTATCAACAGCATATACAAGCGAACGCAATCATTATCAACGAGAACTTTGTTCGTGTCCCCGAAAAAATGATGGGCAATGCAGTATATCCTCCGATGATTTGCGGACTTGAAATGCACTACACAAAAGCCGAACTTCCCAACAATACTATGTTTGCCGTATGCGAAGTAAGGGAAACGGAACGGGAAAAAGCGATACGGCTCGCAAAAGAAGAAGTTGTACGAAAGGTTAAAAAATACATTGACGAATTGTTCGACAAGTTAGACGACTTGACACACGAATAGAAAGGTGATATAATGAGTAAATCAAGAGCGAACGAATTATTGCAACAACTGCATTCTAACCTTACGGCGAATTGGACGGGAAAAGCGCGCTTCTCGTCGTCGGAAGCAATCAATATGTGTCGGGAGATAATCAATGAATACGATAACGATAATTGTAATCGGGATAACACTGCTGATAGTGTTCCCGTTGTTGGCGAACAATGATTGACTACGAAGAAAAGTGGAAAGAATATCGTAATCGGGCGATACAGGCGTTAGGAACGGCGATTGTAATCACCTTGATAGTTGTTGCGAACATCGGTCTTATAGCGTGCATAGGGCGTTTATCGGCGCAACAGACAAAGTATCTTCTGTATGCTCAATGCGGGCTTGTGGATATACTGGGGAGCGTGGGAATGGTACATTGCTATCACTACTTTGACAAATGGAAGGAGAAGAAGAAAAACGGGAATGATAAGAGCGAATGACGGCAGGGTTATTGTTGCTTTACCGTTGGTATGGAAAATCGGAGATAGTAAGTGAACTTGAAAAATGCACTCGATAACGGGTGTGTTTTTTTGTGCGAAAAATTTTTGAAAAAACTTTGAAAAAAATATTGAAAAACTATTGACAACGGGACGGGACGGGTGTATAATGTAACTATAAAGATTAAGAAAGGCGCAAGCCGAAAGGAGTTAAAAATGAAACTTTCAAATCAGAAAACTTTTGAAAAATGGTGCGAAAAAAACGGTTTCCGTGCGGGTGCATTGCTTGACGACGCGGAACGCTGGGCGAGCGAGTGCGACGGCACATACGGAAACGACGACATAGAAATTGAAACAGGGCGCACAACGAAATACGGAAACATTGAAACAATCCATTTTATTCTTGTGCGCGCTGAACTTGTAGAAGTCAAAAATGACGACGGCGAAATCATCGGGCACTATCGAATGGACGAGCCGTGGACTTACGGCGATGACGATTACATCGACGGGACGATTGAAGAAGCGATATATCGTTTTTAATTAAAAAAAAGGAGGCAAATATGAACGCGAGAGAATTAGCGGAGAAACACGGCGTGAGCCATACATTGATTTATAATATGGCAAAAAAACTCGGAAGATTGCCGACTGATGAAGAAATCGAAAACCGCAACCGCAAGACGGGACGACCGCAGAAGTACAGGAGTATCGAAGATGAAAACGGAAAATAGTTGTTATAACTGCCCGAACAGAAAGGAAGCCTGCCACGATAATTGCGAAGTCTATAAGGCTTGGAAAGCCGAGTATCAGCGCAAGGAAAAGGAAGAAACAAAAACACGCAGAGCGTACTACAACTACGTCTATTATCGAGGGAAAGACTGATGTATACGGTATATTGCGGAAGAGTGTGTTGCAATTTCAGCAAATTAAGCGATGCGGACTATTTTGCGAGAAAGAACGGAACAGTGGTGTTCGGCATTGCGAGAGCAGAAAACGAAAAAGGAGTGAAAAATGAAAATGGTAGCAGATACGGAATTAACAAACGCGTTTTATGATTATTGGAGCGACGGCGAAAAGGTGGAATTCCTTGAAGCACTTGACGGGGCGATTGCCGAGATTAAAGAATTAGGCTTTGAAACCTACGCAAAGAGAACCCTTGCAAAACTCAAAGAAATGCGAGAATACTGCAAGGAAGAAATCAAAGAAGAAGCAGAATTCGAGGGAGTTTGCCCTTATTGCGGAGAAGAATTGGAATATAATGATAGAAGCGGAGAATACGAGTGCCATAATTGCGGATACAATGGCGGATATGTACCCGACGACGACAGACTTAAAGATTACTGACGAACTTCCGACCGCCGCCGACCTTATCGAACTTATCGATACCTTGAATGCGGTCAAGGCGGAGAAGATAGCAAGATTGGAACGATATATTGAGTATCGGGAAGAACGAAACAAACACGACCGTGAAGACATAGAACGGTTGAAAGAATACTTAAAGGAGTGTCAAAAATGAAATTCAGAACATTAAAGGAAGATGAAATCGAGTGCCGAGTGGGGCAGATAAGCGCAAAGGGCTTTACGCTCTTACTGTATAAGAACGCAAGGGTAGATATGGACTTGCTGGACGAAACAGTGGGTGCGGAAAATTGGCAACGAGACCACAAGGAACTCAAAGGCAACATCTATTGCGGAGTGTCGATTTGGGACGAAAACAAAAAGCAATGGATAACCAAATGGGACTGCGGAACGGAGAGCAACACCGAAAAGGAAAAAGGCGAAGCATCTGACAGTTTCAAGAGAGCGTGTGTCAATGTGGGCATCGGCAGGGAACTGTACACATCGCCGTTCGTATGGATAAGCGACCACGTTAAGGAGCGCAACGGCAAGTATGTTCCTGACTATCGCAGTATGAAAGTGCAGGAAATAGGCTACACCGACGACCGCAAGATAAACCGACTTGTCATTATAGGCGACGGAGAAGTTATATTCGAGTACGGTAAAGAAACGCCGAAAAAGGCGGCTAAAACCGACGAAACGCCAAAGACCGATAAATGGAGCGAAGCAGAGCGTAAGGTGTTTGAGATGGGCGAATTTACGGAACAAAACATCGGATATATCAAGACGGTGGAGTTGAAGTACGACAATCGTTACAACGGGAAGACCGTCGGAGACCTGACTTACGAAGAAATTTGCGACCTTATCGGCACGACAAAAAGTCAGTGGCTGAAAGACAGATTGTGTACTTACAGAGACTTTTTAGCGCAGACGCGCATTGTGGGCGGAGAAGAAGAAACGCCGTTTTAAGAAATAAAGGGAGTGTAAAAAATGGAATACGAAAAAAGAACAAAGATAGAATTATATAATGACCATTTCGAGAACGCGAAACGCTACGGAATACCTCACGCACAACTTATTATAGCGGATATTCCATACAATTTAGGGAACAACGCTTATGCAAGCAACCCGTCGTGGTATGTGAATGGCGATAATAAGAATGGCGAAAGTGATAAAGCGGGTAAGTCGTTTTTCGATACCGACAACGATTTTAAGATAAATAATTTTTTGACTTTTGCACAAGGTACTTAAAAAAAGAACCAAAAAAAGGCGGAGAACGAGGGAAAAGTAGCGATGCGCCTGCAATGATTGTCTTTTGTGCGTTTGAACAAATGGCAATGGTAATCGAAGAAGGCAAAAAACACGGTCTTATGAAAAGTTCTTCCGCTTCTTTTTTTCTTTCTTCTTCGGCGCAGGTTTTGAAAGCGAATATGAAAATCGTCGGAGCGACCGAATATGCCGTTGTGTTATATCGTGATAAGTTGCCGAAATTTAGAAACAACGGGAAAATGGTGTTCAACTGGTTTGAGTGGAAACGGGACGGAAAAGAATATCCGAAAATACACCCGACACAAAAACCTATAAGCGTGTTGAAACGATTGATTGAAATTTTTACGGACGAGGGCGATGTTGTAATAGATCCGTGTGCGGGAAGCGGAAGTACATTAAGAGCGTGTTCGGAAATGAATAGAAGTTGTTACGGGTTTGAAATCAAAAAGAACTTCTATAAAGACGCAAAAGAAAAAATGTTAAACGACATTATCGTGCAAGAACAATTAAGCATATGATAGAATTCCAAAGCAAAAAACCGAAGTTATCAATAAGCCTTGACGGGGCGGTCGAAGTAACGTTCACCGCTCCACGGGCGAAACTCGAAGCCTTAACCAACCTTGCGGACAAGGACTTTGACATCACAGTGAAACAGCACCGAGAGAAACGAAGCCTTGATGCGAACGCCTACGCTTGGGTTTTAATCACTGCGATTGCGGACGAACTCCGGGCGAGCAAAGACGAGATTTACTTTGAGATGTTGAAGAAGTACGGGCAGGGCGAACTCATAAGCGTTAAGACGGGTATCGACATAAGCGGGTTTGTCAAGTATTCGGAAGTCGCAGGATATGGAAAGGTCAACGGCGTTGAATTCACGCATTATAGGGTGTTCAAAGGCAGTAGCGAATACGACACAAGAGAGATGAGTATATTTATCGACGGGATAGTATCAGAAGCGCAGGCGTTGGGCATAGACACGAGAACGCCCGAAGAACTTGCGGAAATGAAATCTTTATGGGAGAATGGGAAATGAACAATAAGCAAAGATACGCCATATTGAAGAAGAACAAAGAACAGTGGTTGAAGTATTATTCGATTAAAGACGAGAGCGGGATATATATCCTTACGCGCTACGACGACAACGGTTTCAAGTTTGCGTATGTGGGGCAGGCAAAGAAAGTCCTTACACGGCTTGCGGAACACCTTATGGGGTACAATCAACACATAGATTTTTCTTTACGTAAACACGGCATCGGCGCGCCGTTCGTTAAAGACGACAAGTGGAAATGCGAAAAGATTATCCATTGCGACGAGAGCGAACTCAACCGCTTGGAGCAAGAATGGATACGGAAGTGCCACGAACTCGGCTACCAACTTTACAACCATACGACGGGAAGTCAAGGGCAAGGCAAACAGGCATTAGGCGAGCAGAAGCCCGCAAAAGGCTATTACGACGGAATTAAGCAAGGTCGCAAGAAAGTAATCGACGAAATCAATAATCGGCTCACAAAGGGCGATATTCGGCTTGTTATAGACTGTCCGAACAAGCGAAAGGAACAGCACCTTGCTAAACTTATGGAAATATTGGGGGAAAACAACGATGAAGATACGGAATACGGCGGAGATTGTTAAAGAGATACTTGAACAGAAACCGAGAGCAAGGGACTGCGATTTTGTACTTTACGGTTTCGTGTTGAACAAGTACGGGTATTCGGTCAACATACCGTTCAACGAGTTGGCGAACTTGGTAAAGGCGGAAGAATTACCATCGATGGAAACCGTCGGACGGGCGAGAAGAAAGGTTATGGAACTCTACCCGTATTTAAGGGGCGACAGTTACAAGGTCAGGTTAGACAACACAGCGGAGTACATCGATTTTGCAATGGATAAAAGCGTATGAAATCAATAATCAAAGGCGATAGCGAAGATAGGTGTTACATTTGCGGACGGGCGGAGTGGATAGAACGACATCATATTTTCAACGGCACGGCGAACAGAAAGAAGTCGGAAAAATACGGACTAACCGTCCACTTGTGCCTTACGGCGTCCGTGCTGTTCAGAGATTGCTTTGACGAGGACGGCGAAAACAACTGGGAAATATCAACGCTCCGACAGAAACTTATGAAAGTTATCGGAGATTATATCAACACAGGCGCATTAGTTCCGTTTGACAGAGATTTGACGACCGACGACGGACTGACTGATTACGGACATTGCACAGACACCATATCGCTCTTAACTTGCGACGAATACCGTAAATACAGGAAGTTTATCCCGAACTGTGGGGAATGGCATTGGACGATTACGGCGGAAAGTCTGAAATACCCGTACTATGTTCGCGGTGTCAATTCAGGCGGTTCTCTGTACGACAGCTATGCGTACGACGGAGACAGCGGGGTTCGTCCGCTTTGTGTTCTGAAACCTGATACTATTGTGGAGGTGCAAAATGACGAAAATAAAAGTTTTCCGCACTGCTGGACAATCTCTTGAAGAAGTCTTGAACACTATTGGATATGACAATGTTTTGGAGATAGTTTCGGAGCATTGTTTTAACGGTGCAATAATAAATGTCATCTACAAAGAGCCGCCAAAAGTCAGCGAACAAGCGGAGGTGGAAGAATGAAACAAATCAGAGCGTTAAGAGCGAACGGCATCGTAATGTTGGTATCGTCGGTGATAACAGCCGTATGTGTCGGGGTGTGTTGGAAATACTTTGCGGTTGCGGTGCAAGCGATATACATCTGCATAGCGTTGATGTTTGCGGTGTTCGGCGGAGTTATGGTCGGACGGAGCATTTGGTTGACAAAACAGGAAAAGGAGAAACGGAATGGATGATTATTCGATTTGGTTGACGTTTGCGTGGCTTGCAGTTGGTTTTGCGTTGCTTGCGAGTTTTATTGTTAGCAATTTGACGAACGGAAAACGCTATGTTAGCGGGAAGCAATTTATCCGCTTTATGGATAGGAACGAGAAAAAAATACTAAAAGAATTGCAGTGTTGCATATTCAAGCCCGATGTTATTTTGGTTGACAAGCATTATATTTGGGGCGACAAAACAGACATTGGCGGAGTGCCTATAATCTATTGCAAATTTTTCAGCAAAAGCAAATATGCGTTCGTTTGGTGGGATAGTCAAAATACCGAATATTGCGACAAAATTGGGGAATTAAGAAACAAGGAGAATAGAAAATGACAGTAGCAGAAATTTGTATAGTTGTTTTTGCTGGAATAGGGACAATATTTGTGCTAATTCCTGCGATATATGTAAATTTTGACTATTTCAGACAACGGAGAAAGAGTAAAGGAATGCTATTTATGCGTATTTTACGCGAAATGGAAAAGTTGCACAAACAGAAACACGAGGTCAATTTTATACTTGTAAGCGACGATGTTCCTTACCTTGATTTTGACCGAGTTATGGGTGTTCCGATTGAAAGGGCAACATTGCCGAAAGGTGTTCAATTTGTTGTAGCGGAAAGAAAGGAGAAGAAAGAATGAAAAACAAAGAAGTATATGCAAAGGAATTGACCGAGTTTTATTTGGATGGAGAAACATTTGCAGTAAACAAAAACAACGGCAGGTTGGTCAAGTGTCGCGATATGGCGTGTCCAAATTGTGCATTTGATAGTGATGTGCCTTGTAGCGATAAACAAAAAGAATGGGCGGAACAAGAATATGAAGAGCCGATGCTGACCGAATAAAAACAATGCGAAAAAATATTAAAGGAGCAGAAAAAATGAAAAAATCGTTCAAATCACTCATTATAGTACTTATTATAGTAATGTGTATAGTGGTATTGGCGGGGTGCGTAACGCGGTCGCGAATGATTGACAAGCCGACGAATTCATTAACGATACGGATGACGGACGGCAATATCGCCACATATCGGGGGCAAATCAAGAACATTGAAGAAACGAAGAACCTTATCATTCTTACTGTTGATTACGGGAACGGAATTGTATCCACCGTTGTGTTCAACAAAGAGAATATAACTTATGTCGAATATGCTTGACAAGCGGTCAAAGTTATGATATAATGGTTGTATAACGAATAGGAGAACAGCCTATGATTTTATCGGTGAAACTTCATAGGAGCGCAAAGTAGACAGGGAAGCCTGTCTATTTGCCGTTGTAAACGAAATGAGATTTACGGACGAGAACAATAACATATCAGTCAAGGACATACGCATTAAGGGCGACAAAGCATCGGGACAACCGATAACGAAACTTGCGATGTATGAGAACATAGCAGACACGCCTGCGGAATTTGCGAAGATAATCAGGTCGGCGCAGGAAATGTTGGACGGTATTGCATTCACGCCGAAGCAGGCGGAAACGGTCAAGAGCGTTGTTCAGAGCAGGGCGGCAGAAGCCGTACAAAAGGCTGTGGACGCTATTTTAAGGGAACTTGACGAACAGGGCTACAAGGAAGCGAAAGAAGCGATAGAACGATTTGTGGAGGCAGAATAATGGCAAGTAACATAGTAAGAATTGCATACGGGGTTGTTAAGGGTGCAGGCATTGACACGAGCGATATGACGGTTGATGAAGTCATAGCGAAGATGAACGAGTTGCAAGATAGTGACAAGGTGTCGAAGCGCGACCTGGACGAGAAGAAACTCAAAGAGAAGGGCTATACCGCAGAGCAGTTGAAAGATAAGAGCGATAAGGATACAGCGGATACGGCAGAGAAGTTTGGCAACGAAAAGGGTGGAAAAGAAGAAAGATTGCGTCAGATTGACGAAGAAATCGAAAAACAAAAGAAATCGCTTACCGAAGGAATAACAAAAGATGTTGATGCGTGGAGAGATGCGAAAACGGGGAAACTTATAAACTCTAACAAGAGAGGCGAGTTTTTCCTTACAGATGACGAAACAAAAGCATCGACCGCATCGGCGGCGTGGAACATCTATAAGAATATGAACAAATTACAGCAACAAGGGCTGGAACCCGTTAAGATAAGCGTTAAAAAAACTTATGTCGAGATACCATACGAAGACAAACAGAAAATTCAAAGACAAATAGAAAAGTTAAAGACGGAAAAGGAAGCGTTACAACAGGGATACGACACGCTTGAAGAATATCAAAGCGCGAAAACCGAAGAAAACACAAAAAAACGAGATGCCCGTAAAGAAGAAATAGATAATTCTTACTTCGGGAAGCACTATCGCAAGGACTTCTACGGAGTGTATTATGATTATTACGGATATGATAAAGGTGGAATACGGAACTTTTATGCTCCTGAAATCGACCAGCGCGCGGCAATAGAATTGTTTGCGCGCCGTGCAAAAGCATTAGGGGCGACATATGAACACGCAAGTGCGAAATCGGGAGAAGGCAAATTTTCGACATCGATATATCTTACTTTGGACGGCAAGACATTAAGAATATCTAATCACGAATTGCCCGATGCACCTTGGCGTGATACATTGACTAACAATTGGCAGGCGCGCTGGGATGACGAGATAGTGTTCGGAAGCAATGCGGACAAGTCGAAAGCGACAAACGAAATGTTAAAGGCAAAAACACAAAAGGAATTCGACGACTGGGTATTGTCGAAATTCAAAAGCGAGGAAGATTAAGAACGGGGGTGATTAGTAATGACCAAAGCCGAACGGGAAGCCTGTAAGGCGGAATTCATTACAGGTAACTACCGAACATTAACAGAATACGCAGACGCGCACGGTTATAGTAGAACATATATACGAGAGATAGCGGCGGATGATTCGTGGCTTGCAGACAGGGAAAAACACAACAAACAAATAACACACAAACTGCTTACACAACACAAAAAGGAAGCGATAAATACGCTTACAGCACGCCGTGAGATGATGGAAGACATCAAAAGCACATTATTGAAGCGGGTGCAGGAGAAGTTATCGGAAGCAACCTTAACGGCGAACGAGATGAACTTATTGGCGAACGCGGTGGTCAAGATTGACACTATGGACAGCGGTGCGATTGAGACAGCGGACAGCGAACGGGAAGCGTTAGAAAAGGTAGTAGAAGCCTTAGAGGGGGCAATATGCCGAGACAATTAACGTTTACGGATAAGCAATTACAATGCTTGAAGACACCGACGAAGACCTGGAATATATGGTGCGGAGCGGTGCGAAGCGGTAAGAGTTTTGCAACGATAATGCAGATGCCCTTGAAGATAAGCAAGCATTATGACGAGCCGTGCCTTATAGTAGCGAAGACACTCGCTATGGTCGAGAAGAACGTATTGAGCATATTACGAAATCAATACACGGACAGGTTTATCGGGTTTATCAAGAGTACAGCGGACGGACGGCGAGTAGTAAATATATTCGGCAAAGAGATAGACTGTGTCGGAGCGAACGATGCGAGAAGCGCGGCGAAGATACACGGAACGGAGTACGGATATGTTTATGGCGACGAAGTAGTCTTGTGGGACGAAGCGTTTTTCACTATGTTGCAATCAAGGTTAAGCCTTGCGGACAGTGAGTTTGACGGGACTTGCAACCCTGAAAGCCCGTCGCATTATCTGAAACAGTTTATGGATAGCCCGACATTTGACGGGAACTGTTTTGAGTTTACGCTGTGGGATAACCCGTATCTACCGAAGCATTACATAGAGCGGTTAGAGAACGAGTACAGGGGAACGATATATTACGACCGTTTCATTTTGGGAAAATGGACGAGTTGCGAAGGGCAGGTCTTTCCGCTGTTCAGGAGAGACAAGCATTATATTACGCCTGACAAATACACCGAACTGTTCAATGAGAATATGGGCAAGATACGGTATTGTATTGTAGGTGGAGACGGGGCGACAACGAACGATAGTACGGCGTTAGTGCCTTTGATGATATTCTCGGACGGACACGCTTGCGTGGGGGATATATTCTATCATAACCCGAAAGAGAGCGGACAATTATCGAACGCTGACCTTATACCTTATATCCGACAATGGTACGATGATATAATTAGGAAGTACGCATTGGATAGGGGCGGGGTAAGGTTTTATACGGCAGTGGACTGTGCGGCGGCGGACTTGGTGCTGACGATGCGGAAGAACTTGCCGACGAACTATAACATTACGGCGATGACAAAGAAATCTATCACGCAGACGACGGATGTTGTGAACAACGCCTTTGCGAGAGACTTGGTACATATTCTTGATGTTGGTGGGACTTATAACTATGTGAGACGAAGATTTGAAAGCGGAGTGTCGCAGTTGGTTATAGACCTTGAACGGATGATATGGGCGAAAGGCAACGAAACTTACGATGCGAGCGTTCCGAATGACGTGGCTGACGCGTTTAGGTACGCCGTGAATACTTATTATAATAACCCGCTGAATATGTGGGACACGCCTGATTTCGGGCAATAGAAAGGTGAATTATGGACTGTGATTTTAACTCATTAGAATTTGCACCGTGGCAGACCGGGGCGGCGTTCAACGCGTATCACACTTACAGTTTCGTCAACAACAGTGTATTCTATTCGATGATACCGTCGTATTATCGGGAATATATGAAGCGTTATGTGCAGAATGCTTTGTGGTGGAACGATGGCTGGGTGCCGTATTTCCACAATCAGGACAAGGGCATTTTGTCGACGAGACTGGCGGGAGCGATTGTTGATAGAGTAGCACGAAAGGTTGCAGGCTCGCGCATTATGTACAAAAATGTGGGCGAACTCAAAGACGATAAAGGAAGCAATGTAACCCGTAACTTTATAGCCGACTGGGCAAAAAGAGTAAGGTTTGAGAGCGCGTTGAAGCGTGGTATTAAGTACGCGGCGGCGGGCGGTACTGCATTGGCGAAGACAAACAAAAACGCTGACGGCGATTTGTGGGTGGAGAGTTTAAGGTTTGACAGATTTATACCCACGGTGGATGCCGCAACGGGACTTGTGCGCGATGTGAAATGTTACCTGAACTTTGTCATTGACGAGAGCAAGAGCAAGGACGGCGAGAGAACGGGCGCGTATTGCCTTATAGAGCATAGGTATTTCGGTGAATATACCACGGTAACTGGCGAAGTTATAAAGAACGCCGCGTTGGTGGAGTACGAAGTAACAAGGGCTTACGGAAGCATTACGAACGGAGAATTCGTCGGAAACTCTTATGAGCGCATAAAGTGGGTAAATTTGCCCGACAAGATAAGAAAAGCGTTCAAGGACAATTACGGCACGGTTAGGTTGGATGAGCCTATTTTAATGCCTTTCAAGGACTGGCTCGGTTGCGAACTTATGAACTGGACGGACGGGATAACGGGAATGCCTGGGATGCCGTTCGGAGAAAGTTTAATCTTGAAAGCGATACCGTTCTTGCAAGAGTATGACTACCTCACGAGTGTCTATGGAACAGAGATGTACCTTGGGCGCGCAAGGGTTATATTATCGCAAGGACTTGACAGCGGAACCAACAGAGCGGGGCTTGCTGGCGGTTGGGATAGCGCATTGAACGACCAGGCATTTGTGAGAACGCCGAGTGTAAATCCCGAAGATGACAAACCGTTGCCGATACAATTCGAGATACGCTCGGAAGCATTGGCGAAGATGAGAAACAATCTGCTTGAAGCAATAGCGGTGAACGTGGGGATATCCCCGTCAACATTGGCACCGTTCTTACAGGACAGCAGTGCGAGAACCGCAAGGGAAGTATCCACGGAAGAGAACGAAACGGCGGCGTTTGTTGCGGACACAAGGTCTGTGCTGGAAACGGCGATAAACGCAACCTTAAAGCATATATGCGAATACTATCGAGCATTGCATCCTGAACTGTTGGATACGGTGGGGATAAGGTGGTCGCAGGCTGGATTGTCTAACCCGTATATGACGACGGAAATGATGACGCAGCAATACAACGCAGGACTTATCAGTCTTAAAGGAGCAATATCGGCATTGAACCCTGACGAAGACGAAGCGCAGATTGACAAACTTGTCGAAGAAGCGAAAGCGGATGCAATGGGACACGCTGATTTTAACGATAAGGACTATTATGATAACGAGACAGTTGAACCCACAGGCGATAACGCTTGAAGACGCACAGGGTGAGATTAAAAAGACCATAAAGGACGCATATCTTGCGGGAAAGAGCCGCAGAGAGACCGAACGGCTTGTTGCTTTAATCATTGCGGCGGCGGTCAAGAAACTACATACTCCTGCATTGATAGATTGCGCGCCACGGTCATTGTGGACGATGGCGAGAAAGGTGTACAGCAATTTTTCAACGCTTAACGCAGAGACCTTGAAAACCGTTGCAAAAGGTGTTCCGACGGGGCAGTATCCGAAAACCTATATGAAGCAAGTCAACGACACATTGCGGAAGATAGCGGATATACAGGCATTAGATGCGGACGATGTTACGGGAAGAAACTCATTAAGAAACCGTGCGGAGATGGAAGTGCGGTACGAGTATCATCAGAACGAGATTGCGGACTTTAAGAAACAAGGTGCGAAGTTAGTAATATGTAGCACGCACGCAGACTGTTCAGACAGGTGTTATCCGTGGCAAGGTAGGGTTTATAGTTTAGACCATACAACGGGCATTACGGCGGACGGAAAGCGGTATATTCCGCTCGAAACGGCAACGGATATATATTATACCACAAAGGCAGGAAAAACCTATAAGAACGGATTGTTGGGCTTTAACTGCCGACACAGGCTATACGAGTACAAAGACGGAATGCAAGTGCCTTATGTTTCGGCAAAGGAACAGAAGCAAGAGTATGCGATAACCGTGAGACAAAGGCAAATGGAAACGCAGATAAGGCACTATCGGGAAGAATACCTGATTTACCACGGCACGACCGACGAAGCGTTGGCGCAGAGAGCGAGAAAAAAGGCAATCGCACTGAATAAGCGATACATTGCTTTCAGCCAAAAGAACGAAAGGGCGTACTATCCCGACAGGGTTAAAATCATTTAAGTCAATAACAGTAGCAAAGTTTGCGGTTTGGACGGAGAGAACGGCACAGCCGTTGTAGAACGGACTAAAAGACGGGACGGCGGGGAACTGTTGGAGAATAGAATATTCTAAATACATTAAAAAGGAGCAAAAACATTATGGCAATTTTTGGACGAAAGAAGCCGACACTCGAAGAAATCTTATCGATGATTGACGGCTTGCCCGAAGAAGATAAAACCAAACTCTCGGAACACATGACCGAACGCCACGACGAAGAAGAAAAAGCGTACGAGGAAAAGGAACAGGGCGAAGAACTCGAGGAGAAAGGCGAAGTCGAAAAGGGCGAAGAAGAAGTGGAGCAAGCGGACGAAGCACACGAAGAAGCGACGGAAGATGCCGAAAAGGCAGAAGACGAAGCCGAGGCGGACAAAGAGTATGCGGAAGAAGAAAAGCACGACAAAGAAGACACGGAGAGCGTGGACGAACGAGAAGCGGTCTTTAAGGCATACGAAGAACGAATTGCAAAACTCGAAGAAACCGTTGCGAGAATGGCTGAAAGGCTTGAAGACAAAGAATTCGGCGCAATGGGTACAGCAAACCCGACCACGGACAATGGCGAGTGGGTGGGAAGACACACAAAAGCCTATTTTGGCAGATAACACAAATTAAAAGGAGATTTTATTATGGCAGCAAAACTTGGTAACTACAATGAACCGTTTGTAAACGGCGCAACTCTTAAAAGACTGTATTCGGCAGTCGTTAAGGATAACATTTTTCAAGACCTCTTTACGAGAGACGGCGAAGCGGTAACGGAAAAATACTGCGAAGACACTTCTGTCGCACAGGTAACCGTTCTGCGTATTCTTCCTGGCAACGGCGCGGCTCGTGCTATCGGCGCGGACACGAACGGCGGTTTCTTCAATGATAACCCTGCGTTCTTCAACCAAACCGAAGCGTACAATATCGACCTGCTCGATGTTGTTGACTTTATGATTGATATCCCCGAAGTACAGCAGGATATGATGTCCACCGACCTTGTCGCACAAAGGGCTAAAATCCTGGGCGGTCAAGTATCTCGCGCGGTCAACGCTATGACCATTGCGGCACAACTTGCAAGGAACTTCAACGATATCGCAAGCGGCAAAGTCGAGAGCAACTGGGTTGTTATGGACGCACAGCCTGGCACTGGCGCATATCTCAAATACATCGTCAAAGCGAGCGCAAACCTTGACAACGGCAACCCTGACGAGGGTATCGACACCTATCCTATCGAAGAAAGGGCTATCTTCCTGCGCGCTGACTATAAGGGCGAACTTATGGCGGCTGGTCAACTTCTTGTTGGCGGCTCGAATGCGGCGCAGTATATGGTCAAAGACGGCGGCTTGTCTCCCGAAGACAAATCGGATAACGTAACTGGTTTCAGCGGTCGTATCCTCGATATGCCTGTCTATATGGCTGGCGAAGCGGTATGGAATATGGCGGCATCGTATCTCGGCATCGCTCCCGCAAGCATCAAAGGCGTTAAAGGTCTTGTTGTATCGGGTATCGGCACCGGTCGTGGTCTTGCATTCAATGCATCGATTAAACAAATCGACAGCCCGAACGGCGCAGGTCAGAGAATGCAACCTTTGTATCGCTTCGGTGCGGAATGCTGGGATGCACTTTCGGTCGTACCTATCGTCGAAAACGGCTTCACGAACCCTGCAACGTCTGATGCGCAACTTACGGTCGTCGCTCCTGGCTCTCGTCTGTACACTGTAACCTACGACAAGGGCGCAGGCACGGGTACGGCTCCCGAGGCAGTATCGGGCAAGAAATACGGCGAAGTCATTACTCTTGCGGCAGGCACGGGCTTGACCTTGTCGGGCAAGACTTTCAAAGGTTGGGACGAAAACAAAGACGCAACCGCTCCGAAATACGCGGCGGGCGCACAATATGTTGTCAAGACCAACGCAACGCTTTACGCAATCTTTGCTTAAAGACAATAGGGGCGGGAAACCGCTCCTTATGTGCAAGTAGGAGTATAGCCGTGCAACTCGGCAAACTTGCAAGGAGACGATATGATACAGAAACCTTTTAACGATGCGGATTTAATCTACAACTACGAAGAACACAGATATGTGCCGACAACCGACCTTATATTAAGGAAAACAGGCATAGACCTTGTGAAC
>ULSH01052070.1_pt1 | contig 22031 bp, 16 predicted proteins | sample 1956151 | NCBI WGS metagenome assembly ULSH01 (sample SAMEA4835702, study PRJEB28245) | human gut metagenome | biome: gut microbiome; material: fecal sample | place: Denmark | collected 2008 | reverse complement strand
ATGCTTTCAGCGGCTGCTCGGGGCTTACAAATGTAAATATTCCTAATTCAGTGACGTCTATAGGTGGAAGTGCTTTCAGCGGCTGCTCGGGGCTTACAAGAGTATATATATCCAATTCGGTAGAGACCATAGCATCTGAAACATTCAAAGATTGTTCCAGCCTGGCTACAGTGACAATTCCTAATTCAGTAACAACTATAGGCCGCAATGCATTTTATGGTACAGCTCTAACGTCAATCGTTTTGGGTAGTTCGGTAAATAAAATTGAAGATTATGCGTTCTCAACAAAATCTTCCTATGAGCTTGATAGAGTGGTCTGTACTGCTGTAGCGCCTCCTTTGTGTGGCAATCGTGTGTTCAATAAGAGTAGTAAAGCCCGGTTATTTGTGCCTGCAGAGTCTATCGAACGATATAAAAAGGCGAATGTATGGAGTTACTTCCAAATTATCTCAGATTGTTCCGGCGTGTCCGATGTCGGTGCGGACGATGCCGAGGTGATGTATGATGTCTATGACATGCGTGGCGTGCGTGTCGCCGGTGGGTTGCGCGAAACCGAAGCGAATGCCGAACGGCTACCTCGCGGCGTGTATATACTTGTGTCGCCACAGGGACGCAAAAAACTTAAAATCTAAGGACAAGGACGGTTCTCCGGAATATGACGGCGATGTGCTTAAAACAGGTGTAATGATTTCCCGACCAAATGAATAATACGACCAAGGCAAGGAATGCGGGGCATGGGGCGACGGCACGCGCTGCGGCGATAGTCATTGCTGTGGCTATGAGCGTTTTAGGTGCGTCGGCGCAGGTGCTGTGGCGCGTGACGGCGGACGGTCCTGCCGGCGCCGGGCATACATCGTATGTCCTGGGAACGATGCATACGGCCGGGACAGATGTCCTTGATTCGTTGGCCGGATTGGACGGGGCGCTGGAGCATGTAGCGGCGGTATATGTAGAGGTGTTGTCTTCCGATATGGCGCTTACGCCGGAGGCTATGGCTTGCGCAATAGCCCCGAGTGACAGTACTTTGCAGCGGCTTCTGTCGCCGGCGGCGCTCGACTCGGTGTGCCGATATGTGTCCACCTTCGGCGTGGATGGCGCAAGGACGCTTGAGGCTCTTGGCCGGTTTAAGCCTGCGATGCTTGATGCGTATCTCGAAGTGCGCCGTTCGAGTGCCTCGACAGGTGTACCGATGGATATTGCGCTGCAACATCGTGCAACGGCCATGGGCAAGGATGTGCGTGCCCTCGAGACCGCCGAGCAGCAGGTGCGGATGCTTATGGGCACGCCCGTTGCCGAGCAGCTGGAGGCGCTGATGGAGTCGGTGTGTGCTCCCGAGGCGGCACAAGCGGCTTCGGACAGCCTTGTCGCCGCCTACAGATGCCAAGACCTCGAGGCCATAGGGCGCTTGCTTGCTCGTGGAATGAGGGAGGCGTACGCCGAGCGTATGGTGTATGCACGCAACCGCGCTTGGGCTGCCGTGCTTGTTCCGGAAATGCGGCGCCGCAGTGTGCTTGTGGCGGTAGGCGCCGGACATCTTGTCGGGCCTGAGGGGCTGTTGGCTATGCTTCGCAGTGCCGGATTTGACGTCAGCCCCGTCGGCGGTATCGGACCGCGGCCGGAGCAAAGACGATGATGAGCAGACCGAAGGATGCCGCCACGGCCAAGGCCACACGCAGTGTCAGAGCTTGTGCCAAAAGGCCTATCAGCGGAGGACCGACCATAAATCCTATGAACGAAATGGACGACACTACGGTGATGGCTGTTGCCGGTGACAGTCGCGGATGGCGTCCGGCGGCACTGTAGCATATAGGCACAACTGTGGACATGCCCAGGCCAACCAACAGGAAGCCAAGGGTGGCTGTTACAAGATACGGGAAAGCCGTGGCTATCAGCAGGCCCGCAACGATGCTTGCGCCACTGATGCGTAAAACATGAGCCGCATCATACCGCGTGATAAAGCGATCGGCGACAAATCTCCCGAAAGTCATCGCCGCCATTCCCGCAATGTATCCGGCACGTACCAACGCTTCCGGAGGGCATACCACCGTAGCCATATACACCGACGACCAATCATAAACCGTGCCCTCGCAGAACATTCCGCCAAAGGCGACAAAGCCCAGCATGATGATTACGCCGTCAAGACGCCCGAATCCGTGACGGCCGCCGTCATCCTCGGCCTTCTCGACCGAATGTTGCAGCTTCGAGTCGTCCATAAGGCGTAACCCCATGGGTAGGGTGACGCCCACGCATAGTATCGACACCACGGCATAATGCACCCATAACGGCAGCCCGGTGAGTACGAAGCCGGTACCCACGAGGCCGCCCAACAGCCCGCCGAGGCTCCATAGTCCGTGAAAAGTCGATAATATCGAGCGCCCGTAAAGTTTCTCTAATTCCACCGACTGAGTATTCACCGAGATGTTGAGAATATTGGCCGCCATGCCGAAGAGGAACAGCACGACAAATAGCGACACGAACGTTGGCGCCTGACTGATGGCAAAGAGCACTGCGGCATACGCCACCAAAGACACTCGCAGCACCATGCGGCTGCCCCAGTGCGCTATCACCATCGCCGAGATGGCCATCATCGCAATCTGTCCCGCCGGTATGGCAAAAAGCAGAGCCCCCAGGCTGCCATCATCCAGCGACAGCGCCGCCTTGACATCCGGGATGCGCGACGCCCACGAGGCGAACACCATTCCCATAGCCAGATAATACACACTGATAGCGCGCCTTATGCGCTTACGTTGCATATCATTCATACTCTTAATATATAGCTGACAAACCTAACATTTCGCAGCCGTGCATACGCACTATGTCGTTGCACATCACTGCATTTTTTCCTTAAATCCGCGAAGCATACAATCTTATGAATATGCCTTCGCAATTGCGCTGCAAAATTAGCAATAAATCCGTGATGCACAAAAGCCCGTTACAATTACATCTGCTTGAATATATTACCACGTCCTCGGTAGTCCGGGATTCCACCCGTGGTATATGTCAAATGGTTTCTGCCTTCTAAGCAGACGGCTTCTTTGTGTATCATTATAATCCTACATCAAACCGCAACTCAAGGGCGCACTGCGAGCCGGAGGGCGCGTTGTATATCATTATAATCCTACATCAAACCGCAACAACCGGCTTGTTTGGGATGACTGGCAGGACGTTGTATATCATTATAATCCTACATCAAACCGCAACAATATCAAAATGCACTCGATGAAGCTTCTAGTTGTATATCATTATAATCCTACATCAAACTGGTCGAAGTCCTTATAGTGCGAACGAAGCCATCGCGGAACAACAGCCTATAAAAATGAAGCGAGCCTCGGATCCACAAGGTGGTGCCGAAGCTCGCTGTATAATTTATTGGAATTAAATACCGTCAAAGAAATATTTAAGTATATATATATCAAAGGGATGTAAGGGATGGCATTTACTAATGATTATATCTAACCCAATCTCTTTGATACGCTTAATTACCTTTGAAATTGGAATATCTTCATCTTCCAAATTAATCAAATTTGCATTATGTATCTTTTTACTTAACATTCTTGGCAAACCATATTCTTCAAGTTCATAAACGTTTTTGGGCAAGAATGCATTCGTCGCTCGTTTAATAAATTGTCTTATGTCAGCGGTGTCTTCATACAATGCTGACTTTATTGTATAGATTACAGACAGGATAGAAGGAATTTTATATGTAATATCTCTCTCTAATTTAAAAATGTCCGATGCCTTAATGTGGACTTTCTCAAATCTTTGGACTAATTGGGGTATCGAGGAATGCCAATTGTCCGAGAATATCCACAGTCCTAAATTAACACGTTTCGCTAATTTAGAATCTTTTAACTCTATAAAAATATCTTCGATAGGCTGCCTCCAGTTAAATGTATTATCAGATGCAAGAGAAGAAAATCCCAGCGGCCAATACCTATTTGAGACAATCTTTCTCGCCAACCGTAATACAAGAGTCGGTGATACACCTTTTATAGATGGATTGTTTTTAATCTGATTAAAAACTCTGATGCCCAGTATAGCCTTAAGCTCATTATTATATTCAAGTAATTTTTTCTTTTGTTGAGCATTAAGACTTATGCCTGGCTCACTATCATCTAAATTACACACTACTTCATCTGTTAGAGGCAGCTCTATTTGTGTAGTTTTTTCTTTTGGCGCTTCTTCCAATAAGTAAACATATCCAATGAAATATTTGAACATCCGGCCTGCACGTCCAATAATATTTCTATATGTAAAATAATCTAATGGGTCTCCGCCAATCTTATTATTCCAGAGAATAACACGTTCCGCTTGCGTATTTACGCCTTCAATGATAGATGATGTAGATACTATAGAATCTAATCCATTAGTTTCCTCAAATAATTTGATTTGAATTTGAGCTAATGAACGATGCAGATTTCCGTTATGGGTACCTACTCCTCGCTTAATCAAAGGTATTAGGAAACATGAAGTTCCATAATTCTGAGTAAGCCAATTAGCAAAACTAATACATAATTCAGAATTCGATTCTTGTAAATTTTTTATTAGAGAATCACATACTAAGTTTACCTGAGGATGTGAGGCAGCATAAATCAATGCTTTGCTTTTTGAATCCGTCAACAACCTAATTAATGCTGACCGTTTAAAAGATAAATTGTCTTGTCCATTTGGTCGTAATAGATATTCATTTTTTCGTTTGGTTACTACCGTTTTAAAATCATTTTCAGACACAAATTGCATTCCTGCGGTAAAAGGATTATCAACGATATGGTCAATATTGGGGCCTAAATAATACTTTTGCTTGGCACATTTACCCAATTCTACCATAACATTGAGTAATCTTTGTGCACGCTCATCTTTTAATGCAGCCTTGTAAAATTCATCTACGATTAAAATGTCAATTGATTTAAGAACATTGAGATATGAAAATGCTCTTTCCTGTGGCAAAATTAAAATTGATTTATCATTAATTACCTCATCAGAAGTTGTGATTATTGTATAACTCTTGGAAAACTTTTTAGATAGACGTCTACGCGTTTCATTAGCGAGAGCGATTGTTGGTACAATAATAACTACACAATTTGGTTTCTTTATAGCAATAAAAGAATCAATAATATAACTCTTCCCGAAACTTGTGGGAGCGCTGACCGCAAGGCTTTCACCTTGTAACAATCGCTTTAAAATATATGACTGTTCTATGTGCAGAACTGCATATTCATCCATTGAGGTATTTGTTCTGAACATACTTGCGGCAAAAACATCTTCCCAAACAGCTGTTTCAAAGTCTATGTAAGGGAAAAGGCCGACTTCTCTAATAAGATGATTTAGGATTTCTGTATTTGGAAGATGAAGTTTTGTTCGCTTATCTAATAGTTGAATGATTTGCGACCGAGCTTCTGCCATTTCGCCCATATTAATGAGGCTGTTAATTTTATTATAATATTCGAAGTGTATCATAATGCATTTATAGAATTTATATAGCTATAAAACTTCTCTATTATAACCTCTTTGTTAGGGACTGGAAACAAGATAAGATGGAAATGAATGATATCGAACTTATAAATAGGATTTTCTAATTTTTCATTTTTATTTTTAAGTTTTTCAAAATATTTTTTAGCGCATGAAATATGCCAATTTATCAACTCCTCTTTGAATTCATCAGTAAAATCCGTTGCTGCGGAAGTCTTTTCACATTCATGCAATAATAATATCGGAATGTGAAGATGTGATTTTATCTTGTCAAGAGATGTCGAAGGAGATAGTGCAATTTTGATTTGCTCAAGTGTATTTGCATCCTTAATCAGCCCATCAATATCTTTAAGGCTACATACTATGGAACATTCTTTCCTAAGTGAAATATCAGACAACGTATTTAGAACTGACTGAACAGGATTGTCAAAACGTTGCGGATCTATGCTATTATAAAACTTGGCTTCTCCGAGCCAAAGAGAATATGTATTATCTTCTTCATTAATTGTTATATGTACACTATCGGCACCCTTTGCGTTGTCATTGTCATTTTGTTTATAGAATATTTTCGGAACGACTGGTAGCGCTTTATAATAGCATCTCATTATGCCATAAATAAGGATTTCCGCAATTTCTCCTCCTTTGCCTTTGTCATCGCTCTCTGAGCCATCGGGTTTCCTTTTAGCTTTTCTAAGATGATCAATAGCACAAGTCAAAGCGGAAAATGGATTCCCTAAAGTTTTTTTACGTTCTTCATTACTCAAAGCTGTCTGTGTAAGGTTGTCAATAACAAATTCTAGGAACTGACGAATTCGCCACTTGCCATTTTCAAAATCATTAGTAATAGAAACGACGTGATGAAATTTAGAAAATGTATTTTCCAAATCATAAAGCGAAGTATCTTGAATGACATCAAAAATGAAATGAGGGGAATGAGGCATTTGTTATCCTTATTTCAGTCGTATTTGCAGATTAAGTTTGAAGTAGACATTATCATCTTCACCACGGTACAGTGAAGCGTAGCCGTGGCGGTGGGTCTTGGCGCGTTCGAGGTATGCGTTCTTGAAAAGGAAGTCCTCGAAACGGTTCTTGTCGTAGAAATGATAGCAGAGAATTTCGCCGTCTTTCTTGACAACAAGATAGCCGCCGTTGGCATCATAACGGCCACTCCATTTCTTTGATGGCATCATGCCGAGTGCGGCAGATGTCAAAAGATGTTTGAGCTTGTAAACATACATTTCTTCCGCATCGTCCTTGTCGAAATCAAGAGGATTGCTCTTAGCCAATGCTCTTGTCAGTTCGTCAAACATGCGTCCGCCGTTGTTGAATTGCTCGACAAGAAGTTGAGCAACGGTTTTGGCAAGATCACCGTCAAGCATGGCGAGGTTCTTGCGGAAGGTGTCGTTATCCACATGGTCGAAAACGAGGTCTCCGCCTTTGGCTCTAATTGCGTTCACACGGTCGATAATCTTTGTACGTGTGTCAATGGCATTGATTATGGTAATGTCTTCGTCGGAGAGATTACAGCCCTCAATGCGATACGTAAAGTTGGTTGCTCCACTCGCGTTGAGCAAAGTAGAGTCACCGCCCAACTGGGATTTAATGCTAAATCCCATGTTGCTGTTAATCTTCGTCCGTTGGTCGTGCAGTACGATATGAATATCTGTTTTGTCTGTGGAGCTTGCTTTGAGAGAAGTGCAGTAAATTTTATCCATGAAAGCCTGAGTGCGTGCGACTGGGAAGGAGCGAGCACCTGCGGGCTTTTCATTTATTGCGCGAAGCAAAGCCTCGGCTTCTTCGAGGAACTTGGCCGCCGGCAGTCGGAGAAGTTCAACGCCATCAGATGTAACGATAACTATATCCGCGTTCTGAACCTTGTAATCGTAAACGCTCTCTTTCTCTTGGCGTATAATCATAATAATGGGATAGACAATATCCTTAATCTTTTCAAGATTTTGGTCGCCAGCGTAGACCTTGCCTTCTCCGAGAAGTTTCAGAAGTGTGTAAATTTCACTCCATTCTCCTACATTGCCGTTTATTTCCTTGCGCTCATTCATAGGGAGAGAATTTTTTTGTCAGATAAAACTTTGAGTAATTGTTGTGCGGTAGCCTGAATAGCAGGAACCGCAACTGAATTGCCGAATTGCTTGTATGCGGAAGCATCAGCAACAGGTATTTGGAAAACGGGAGAGCCGTCTCCGTTGTCATAGACAGGATAGCCTTGTAATGCGCCCCATTCTCTGGGCGTCATACGGCGCCAGCCGTCTTTATTGTATTCGCCTTTGATGCGAGTTGTCGGGGTAAGGTCAGTTTGTCTGGTGTCGATAACGATATTACGTTCTCGACCCATGCCACCTACAACGATAGCATTGGCAACTTCATCGTCTCCAACGATGGCATATCCGAAGCCATTGCCTTTGCTCTCATGTCGAGCCTTATGGCGAATGAGAGTATCTACATAGGTAGTAGACAAGTAGTATTTGGACGGTACCGAGTCTTTCTCGCGAATGTCGATGAAATGGGTGGTAACTTCCTTTTGTTCGGGATATGAAAAATCCTCCGGCTTAATGCCGAGGTCTTTTCTAAACCCGACAATATATATACGCTCACGGTGTTGAGGTACGCCGAAGTACATAGCATTGACAATTTGTGGTGGAATGACAGTATAACCTATTTCATCAAGAGTGTTGAGAATGGTTTTAAGCGTTTTGCCTTTATCGTGAATGGCGAGTCCTTTCACATTTTCAAGGAAAAATGCTTTGGGTTGTTTGCGACGGAGGATTTCTGCAACGTCGAAAAAAAGAGTGCCACGGGTTTCCTCGAACCCGAGACGTTTGCCGGCCAAAGAAAAAGCCTGACAAGGAAATCCGGCACAGAGTATATCGAAGTTGTCGGGTATGAATTGCTTCGTTTGCTCCGAAGTAATATCGCCAAAAGGCACTTCGCCGTAATTGGCGAAATATGTTTTTTGTGCTTGCGCATCCCACTCGGAGGAAAACACACATTGTCCTCCGAGATTTTGGAAGGCCATGCGAAAACCGCCTATACCGGCAAAAAGGTCGATAAAGGAGAACTTAGGGTTTTCGGGGCCGGGAAAAGGAACGTCCATTACATCTTCAAAAAGTGACCGCTGAAAAGGGCTTAATGGTTCGGAGGCAATGGAACAATCAAAATGTAGTTTGCCAGGGAGCGTTGAATTAGTCCAAGCGTCAATAAGTTCATCCGCTTTTGATTGGTAAATCGCTCCATGCGATTTATTTTTAAGCATCAGGGCATGAGTAACGATTGCGAGCTGAGCGGGAAAAGGAATTATAAGCGGGTCTCCGTTCTCATTCACCACACCATCATAGCAGGTGCGCTCGTCGTAAATCTGAACAGGGCCACTTTTCTTGTAGCCCATATCCATCAACGTAAATGTCAGTCTGTCCTTACTCATTTTGAAGTTTCGTTATCAGTTGTTCCAACGTTTGGTCTTTCACTTTCGGTTTTAACTCGCACTGCCATATAACAATAACTCTCCACCCTGATTGTTTGAGCCTTTCGACAGACTCATTATCACGGATGATATTGCCTGAAATCTTAGTGAGCCAAAAGTCCCTGTTGGTTTCCGGGATAGTTGCGAACTTACAATTCCGGTGTCCATGCCAAAAACATCCGTTGATAAAGATAACGGTTTTGAATTTGGGCAGGACAATATCAGGATTGCCCGGTAAATCTTTTCGATGAAGTCGAAAGCGAAAGCCATGCGAAAACAAGAAGCGACGCACAAGCATTTCCGGCTTGGTGTCTTTGCTTTTGATTTTCGACATACAGTGTTTCCGTTGCTCTTTCGACAGTACATCAGTCATTATAAAGTAAGAACTTCCGAGTAGGCTGACAGGCGACCAAACCTTTAAGCGTCTACAAGGAAGTTCCTTAATATGTTGTATATAAGTTATTACTTACATTGATTGGTCTTTCGTCAGCGGGCGCATTTAGATTGCAAAGTTAGCGAAAAAATTTGAGACTGTTGCAATCCGATGCAAAGATAATAACCTCGGTGTGCGAAAATCAAGCACACCGAGGTTAAAAAGCGTTTGGAGAGGGTCAATAGTTCTCGATGGCCTCGATGAACGGGAGGTCTTCGGGTTCGGAAGAACGAAGCGGGAAACGCTCTACCGGGGCGCGTTCATCGATGCCGTGGCCGATGCCAGAGCAGAACGCGAGGGCTTCGGCCTCGGTCTCGAATGTTTCGGGTTCGCCGAACATGAGAGTATCGTCGGAGTCAAGATATTCCTTGAAGCCGTCGAGGTCGTTGTCCTCGATAAAACTTATAAGAATGGGGTCGTCAACGACGTAGATTTTTACTGACATAAGGAGCAGATTTTGATGTTGTTTTCTAAGCACAAAATTACGAAAAATCCTTGACATGGGCAAGGGTTTTAGGAGATTATATCCTGGAAATATGCGGATTATGACTGGTGATAAAAAAGTGAGCAAGGCAGGTCCGGCTCACGCTCCGATAGCATAGACTTATCTACCAACAGGCGGGGGGCATCGGCATCCCGACCCGCGTTTCCTGCAATGCAAAGTTAAGAATTTATTCATAAAACACCGCTTGCCGAGAGCGAAAAAGAGTCGTGATAAGGGAACTTCTCGCAGCCGATGTAGAGGGTATCGAAAGCGTCGGTGCCGTCGGTGCGGTGTTCGAGGAGGTCTTCTTCGGACTCGACAAGTTTCTCGCCGGACTTGTCTTTGTGGAAGCCGTTGCGTCCTCGGCTTACACCGGCTGACTGGACGGCGAGGATAAGGTCTTCGTTGTTGGAGCGGTTGAAGAACGGCATCAAGCGTTGTTTACCTGCGAAGCCCTGGTTGATGAGCAGGTACTTTTCATCGTGGCGCATGGGGTTGCCGAGGTACACGACCTCCACTCGCCAGCCCTGACGCTCGAACTCGTGAACTACGACCCAACGGAAATCCTGCTCGTTGACGGCATAGTTCGAGCCGAGGGCGGTAGCATCGAAATAATAGACCACCGTCTTGTTTCGGTGCTCCGCATAATAGCGGCAGAAGTCTTGGACGAGTGCCGGAATCTTACGCTCGAACTTGACGTAGAAGGATTTGATTACATTGAGGCGGCGGTCTCGAGGCTGACTGGCGACAATCCAGTTGATATTGGCGTTGTAGTCCATGCCAATGCAGATGGGCGCGTCGGGATCAACGTCCTTGTCGGCGCGGGCGTCGAGAAGTCATAATCATATCCGAGAGTATCGAGGTATTGATTATCGTTGGCATCGTACTTGTGCCCCTCGCGCATCGAGGAATAGAAGCCATCCTTTGCAATTCCGATCCTCTGACAAAGGATAGAGGTTTGGAAGGTCAAAGGAGTAAGGTCGCGCTTCATCTGCTTGATGTAGTTCTCACCGAGGAGCTGCAAGTTCTCGATAGAGGAATACTCGCGGTAGTAGACCGCGATGGAGCGCATCTTGTTCAGGTCGCGGTCGAGGCGACGGAGGTAGCCCTTCAGGTAATCGGGAACCGGGGATTGGGAATTGTTGAGCTTGCGGATGCGATCTTTGGTGCGCCATATCTCATAGACCGTGGCCTCGATGGTTGCAATCAGCTCCGAGTCCATTTTGTCGCGGTAATGGAGGAACCAGCTGCCCTTTTGGGTCTGCGGCATATCGCTCAATATCATGATTGAGTGATTGAAGGAGTGCTTGCCGAAGTGCGACTTTATGCTGCCGTTGGCCGGTAGCGTTTCGTCTTTTAGCTTGGCGTAGTCGATGAACTTGGCCTCGTCGACGAGCAGCCACGACAATGTCAGAGAGCGGTGAGGGCTTTTTTATTATAACCGGTTTTATCCTAAATGCAGATAATGAACTGTGCACCGCAAGTTATGCAAATAACTTGCGGTGCGCAGTGCGCATTTTTCAGAAGCGCTTTTATAAATGGTGTTATGTCTTTCTGCGTTAAAGTGGCGTCTGATTTGCTTACTTTTGGAAATGGTTAAATGAAACGCGATATTTTAGTTGTTCGGGGTTATCGGCGGAGGAGGGTGGTGCGGCGGGAGCCGTCGGGGTAGATGTCGGTGCGAATAATTAATGTGGAATGTGGAATGTGGAATGTGGAATTGGCGGATGCGGATTTCCTTGTGATATCGGCGGATGGGGCCGGGAGGGGACGGCCGAGGAGGTCGTGGTAGAGGGTAGCTATGGGGTGGATGTCGGGGGTGTCGATGCTGATGTCGGATATGCCTTGGTGGTCAAGGTGGTACTTGAGGCCGGCGGCGGCATCGATGGCTCCGAGACCCCAACGGGGATTGGCGGGGTCGGGGAGGTCTGTTCGGGCGCTATGGGCGACGATGTCGCGTATGTCTTGTGCCGAGAGCGTGCGGTCGGCTTGTAGCCAGAGTGCGACGATGCCGGCGACGGCGGGCGAGGCCATGGATGTGCCTCCTTCGTCGTACCATGCGTATCGGGTGTCGTCGGCTGCGGTGGTTTCGCTCAGGACTTTGTAACCTTCGGGATGGGCTTCGCGGTAGTAGCGGCTCATGGCCGAGATGACGGTGTTGGCGGGGGCGCAGAAGTCGGGGATGTGTCTGCCGTCGAAGGTGTTGCCGTAGCTGGTGTATGGCATGGGGTATCCGGGGTTGATGCCGCTGTATGTTGTTTCGCTGCCGTCGAGCATGGGGACGGTGGCGCGGTTGTCGTATCCGCCGATGGCGAGTACGCCGGATGGTGAGGCGAGGTTGTTGAACGCTCCTCGGGCGGTGCCTTCGCTCATGCCCGGGATGCCGCAGGAGCGCAGAAATGTTTGTGTCCCGTCGGCGTATATGTCTACGGATGCGCCTTGTGTCCCTTGGATTTCGTAGCCGAAGTAGTATCGTGACCACGGGCCGGATTGGCGTAGGGATAGGGAGTGCATGTCCGAGAGTACGGCAAAGTGCGTGCGTCCGTTGTGCCTGTCGATGTCCCAGGATATTGTGATGGAGCTTTCGGAGCTGTATGTGCCTTCGTTCCAGGCTCCGGCTGTGCCTGCGGAGAGTGTGGCGGTGCCTCGGGGGTTGGTCGGGCCGCCGTGCCATGGTGAGCGGTATATTATGGCTTTGGTGTCGAAGTCGTAGATGATTACGCGCAATTGCAGCGGGGTGTCGTCATGTCCCCAGATGTCGGTGTATCCGTTGACGTCCATTCCACTCCAGGTGACGCGATTGTCTATGATGGTGCCGACGGTGGGTGCTTGGGTGGTGAAGTCGTGGTGTATGGCGAATTTGGATTGTCCGTAATTGCCTGCGGCGAAGCATATCACGGCGTCTTGGGCGCATTTGTCGATGTATCGACATACAGCATCGGTGCCGTCGCGCGGACCTATGAGCGATGATATGGAGAGGTTGACGACGGCGGGTTGGCCGAGGCTTTGGGCGCGTTCGATGACGTCTTCGATGCCGCATAGTAGAGCGACGTCGTATAGTTGGCTGGTGGTGGCCACGATATCGGCTCCGGGGGCGTATCCGTGGTAGGGGTTGCCTTTGTATCCGGAGGCCATGATTGCGCAGACGTGTGTGCCGTGTGTTTCGTCCGGGGTGTCAGTGGCCCATGCGGCCACTGCCTCGGGTGTGTCGGCGATGAGTCGCCGGGCGGTGCTGTCTACGTAATGGGTGACGACGCTGATGCGTGACGGTGCGGCTGCATCGCCGTCGTGTCTGAATGCAATGTGGTTTGGATCGATGCCGATGTCGCACAATCCTACGGTGACGCCGCTGCCGTCCAGCGTGCCGCATTTGTCGGAGGCTGTTCCGTCGTATACGGGCGCTACGTTTGACCATTGGCGCGAGCGGTCCGAGGCCAGCGAAAGGCGAGCGCCTATGGAGGCGGATGATACGTGCGCGATGTCTTGCAGCTGCGCGATATTTTGCCTGGGGACGCAGCCGAGCAGTATGTTGTCGCGGCGGCGCCATATTACGGTTCCGAGTGCGTCAATGTCGTCGAGTGCGCTGTCGTCGTCTATTTCGATGATAACCGGGTAGTAGAGCGTGGGTGTGACGGCTGTCGACCGGGCGTTTGCGCGCCGGGCTTTGGCGGCGTCGGCGGCCAATATGGCGGTGGTACGCGCATCGAACACCGATGCAAAGGATGTTGTCTCGGATGCAGCGCTTAGCAGTGCTATTGCGATGGCTGTCAAGATTTTACTTGATAGTGGTGTGTGGTTGCGCATAGTTGTTGCGGTATATCGGTGTTGTGGTAAACGCCAATCCCGCGACCGCAGATGAGATGTTCTGCAATCGCGGGATTGGTGCTAATGGTGTATCGGTCTGTATGTCAGCGTACGAGTATGCGTTCGGCGTATGCGCCGTTGTTGATGCTGAGGACGTATACGCCTGCGGGTGTGTCTGTCAAATCGAGGGCGTATGTGTCGCCGGTGGCATTGATGTCGCGAATGATGGCGCCGGTCATGGACACGAGGCGGACATTGATGCTCTTGGCTCCGGGGACACTGATTTCGTAGGCCTTGGCTCCGGCGGGAGTGACAAGTATGCCTTGTTCGTCGATGCGAATGTCATTGACTCCAACGCGTTTCATCACTTCCTTGAGGCCGGCCAGGGCGTTGAATTTGCCTGCGCCCCATTGTACGGCGTTGCCGGTTGTTGTGGTCTGCTCATCTTTGGTGGCTGTCATTGTGGCGATTTCGATGACTTCGTCAATGGTGAGCTTCGGGTTGACCTGAAGCCAAAGAGCGATACTTCCGGCGAATGCGGGCGAGGACATGGATGTGCCGGTGCTTTGGCACCAGTAGCTCTTGCGGTTGTGTTTGCTGTCGTTGTATTCGGCCGATAAGGTGCCGGTGTCTACATATCCTGCATCGGTGTAGTATTTAGAGTAGGAGGAAATTACGCAGGTGCCGGGGGCGCAGAGATGCGGAAGTTTGCGTCCGTCGTATAGTACACCGTAGGATGAGTAGGGTGCAATAGCGCCGGCGATGTTGAGAGCCGGATCGTTGTAGCCGTATAGGCTGCCGCTGAGTGTGGGGAAGCCACTGCGGTTGTTGTAAGCGCCTATAGCGATGACGTTTTTGCCGCAGGCAAGGTCGTTGATGGTGAAGTCGGCATTGCCGTCTGACCATCCTTTTTGGCCGAGCGACTGCATATAAAATCCGCCGGAGACGTTATTGAGCGAGCATTGTACCTTGGCGCCGTCTTTGCCTTCGATGATAAGTCCGGCTACGAGGTGCTTGTCGGCGTTGGCTGTGGCGTTGTATCCGAGAATCATATCGATGCTGGCCGAGTAGCGTTTATTGGTGGAGGCGTTGTCGCTATATGTGCAGTTGATATAGCTGTCAGTGTAAGCCTCATCGAATTCGTTGCTGTGGATGCATGACGGAACGGTGTAGTTGCTGGTGGCGAGTATACCTTGCGTGCTTGTGAGTGTAACTTGGTTGACAATCTTTTTGGTGACTTTATTGTATACTACGGCTTTGACGGTGAACTCGCGGTTGTCGTCAGCCCAGATGCTGAAGACTGCTGTTCCGCGTGTGTCGGGGTTTGCATTTACGAAGAAGGTTTTGAGCTCTTTGTCCGAGGCGCTGAACTGTTTGGATAATGATATGGGAGCATCGCCGTCGTTGCCTGCCGAGATGCAGATGATGGCTTTTTTGCCGAGGCGTTCCATATATTGTCCGAAGTTGCTTGTTCCGTCATGCGGGCCGCTTTTGCGTCCGATGCTGAGGTTGATGACAGCGGGCTGTCCGTTTTTGACGGCGTAGTCTACGATTTTGCTGACAGCGGAGCAGGTATTGGCGTCATGAAGTGCGCCGCAGGCTACCGCGAGGTCGGCTTCGGGAGCCATGCCATAGTATGGATTTTTGATGGTGCTGCGCACTTGCACGCTGCCGTTCGAGGTCAGGATGGCTGTGCGTCCTCCGCTACGGTTGAACGAGCCGGCCATGATGCCGAGCGTGTGCGTGCCGTGTGTGCTGGAGGTGACGTCTGTGGAGAACCGGCTTATTGCGTCATAGTCGGTGTAGTTGTTGAACATACCGTTGGAGGAGTAGAAGTGGAACAGCGTCTTGATGCGTGTGTTCGAGAGGTCGGATGTGAGAAAGTTGACGTGGTTGGGGTCGATGCCTGTGTCGTATATGCCGCATATGACACCTTTGCCCTTGTATGGCTGGTCCAGGTGGTCTTCTCCATTGTGTATTGTAGTGACGCCGTTGAGCTTGCGGGTTTCGTTGAGCATGGGCTTGGCCGGTGCTGACAGAGAAAAGCTTTGTACATCTGCATTATCGTTCATTGCGATGATGTCCTCGATGTCGCCTACCACTACGGCCATGTCGTCGCCGGCAGTGCTGATTACTTCGAGACCGGCGGCACGTAGGTCGTCAAAGGTGGCTCCATCGCTCAGGCGCACTATGGCTGCCGTAGTAGGCGTGGCGCGCGAGATGCTTTCGAAGTCGAACGGAGCATTGACCGGTATAATCACTTTGGACGCGGGATTGAGCTGCTTGTTTCGGTAAGCGTCAAGAATTTGTTGCGTGGCGGCGTCTGTCTTTGATTGGGCGAATGCCCCGAGGGTGGCGCACAGCACGCTTACGGCGATTGTAATGTAGCGTTTCATGTTGTAGTTCTATGTGATATTGTTGTTTGTGCTTGTGTGGATGTTGTGGCGCTGGCGTGTTTTGCGGCGGATGCCGACATGCTTAGGCGCTAACGTTTTATGCGCAAATTTAGCGAATTATTTTTTAAGTGACAAGCACGGGAGATTTTTTTGATATCGGGATGATTGTGTTCGATGTGGACGAGCGATTGATGCGAGCTGCATTTTTATATTAAAATTTCTTAAATCTTGCTTTTGTGGTCTTGTGTGAATGAAAGTATTTGTACTTTTAAGGCCGAAAAACTATCTATTTAGACGCTGTGCGCGTCGCCAGACTAAGTCAACCCCATAAGAACCAAACACTACGAATATGGAAAAAAACATAGCCATGAGTAAGAACGCCCTTGTGCAGTCGCTGCACAAGGCTCAAGAGGACTTTACACTCGATGACATAATTACCTATATCAAGGTCAACGGCATAGAGATGGTCAATTTCATGTACCCGGCAGCCGACGGGCGCCTGAAGACGCTGAATTTTGTCATCAACGACTTGGCCTATCTCGAAACTATTCTGACCTTGGGCGAGAGAGTCGACGGTTCATCGCTGTTTCCCTTTATCTCGGCCGGTAGCAGCGACTTGTATGTGTTGCCGCGCTTTAGCACGGCTTTCCGCGACCCCTTTGCCGAAATCCCGACGGTGACGATGCTTTGCTCGTTCTTTGACAAGGACGGCAAGCCGCTGGAGAGTGCTCCGGAGTACATCTTGGACAAGGCTTGTCGCGAGTTCAACCGCGTGACCGGTATGGATTTCCAAGCCATGGGCGAGTTGGAGTACTACGTTGTCAAGGAAGATGACGGAACTTTTCCGGCCGGCGACCAGCGCGGTTATCACGAGTCGGCGCCTTTTGCCAAATTCGGCGATTTTCGCACGCTGTGTATGCAATACATAGCCCGTACCGGCGGAAGCATCAAGTACGGACACAGCGAGGTGGGCAACTTCACCCTGGACGGGAAAATCTACGAGCAGAACGAAATCGAGTTCTTGCCCGTGGACGCACGGCGGGCTGCCGACCAGCTTATGATTGCCAAATGGGTGATACGTAATCTCGGATATATCAAGGGTTACGACATCACCTTTGCGCCCAAAATCACCGTGGGCAAAGCCGGCTCAGGATTGCATATACATATGCGAATCATGCGCGACGGGCGCAATATGATGCTTGACAGCGACCGTCGTCTCAGCAACGAGGCTCGCCGCGGTATCGCCGGAATTATGGATTTGGCACAAGCCATCACGGCCTTCGGCAATACGGTGCCCACGTCTTATTTCCGTTTGGTGCCCAAGCAGGAAGCACCTACCAATGTGTGCTGGGGCGACCGCAACCGCTCGGTGCTGGTGCGCGTACCCCTGGGTTGGACGGCGCAGAAAGATATGTGTGCCGAGCTCAATCCCGGCAGCCACGGGCTGGCCGACGTGGACACCACGCAAAAACAGACGGTCGAGATCCGTTCGGCCGATGGGTCGGCGGATATCTATCTGCTGATAGCGTCTTTGGCTGTGGCCATGCGTCACGGCTTCGAGATGCCCGATGCTATGAAGGTGGCCGAGGATACATACGTGGACGTAAACATACATCGCTCCGAAAATGCCTCCGTGCTTTCGCGCCTGAGCTCGCTTCCCGTCGACTGCTACGGGTCGGCGCAATGCCTTGAAGACCGCCGCAACGTCTTCACGGCCGCCGGAGTCTTTGATGACGCCACCATCGACGGAATCATCAAGCGCCTACGCTCGTATGACCGCGATGAAATAGCGCTGGCCCACGAAGACACGGAAGCCATGCTGCGCATCGTCCGCCGCTACTTCCATTGCGGATAATCGCGCGGAACACTTTCGCATAATACGATGAGGGGCTGTGCCGCAATTTTTTGCGGCACAGCCCCAAACCACAAAAAATCCACTCCCGAGAAACTCTGTTCATCTTTGCATCGGGAATTTTATTCAACTTAATCTACTTTTCTACTATAAAAAGTCTGCACAATTTACATATATGTAAAATTTATTTCGTAACTTTACGCCGTAATAATAAAAATAGAGTATGAGCGAAGTAGAACTTCTTTTTGTGACAAGTGGCGAACGCTGCACAATCTACACCATTCAGTTCCTTTCGGACGAGCAGAACGAATTTGAAAAATTCATAGCTAAATTCCGAAATAATGCAGAACTGAATCCTGACTTTCAGGCGATAATGCGTTTTGTTGAGCAGATTATAGACAATGGTGCATTGGAACGCTATTTCCGTAGAGAGGGCAAGATGAATGATTCTGTTGTTGCTCTGCCGGTACTTAAATCCAAATTGCGACTGTATTGCCTGCGGCTGACCGATAAGATCCTTGTTATCGGCAATGGCGATGTAAAAAACCGCCGTACATATCAAGAGGACGATACTCTCCAAGGGTACGTGATGGATTTGCAGAAATTTGAACGTCTGCTGAAACAGGAAGAGAGTTTGGGCAATGTAACGATAACGGAGAGAGAAATTATAACAGATAAAACATTTGATATATGAAATCTGCAAACATTCCTTTAAAAGAAATCTTTAACGAGATTCCACAAGAAAAACGAGAAGAAACCCGGCTCTCTTTTGAAATCTCCAACAAACTTGAAGCTCTCATGAAAGAGAAAAGGCTGAACCGAAAGCAACTTGCAGAGGCTGTCGGCAAACGCCCTAATGAGGTAACACGATGGTTGAGCGGAGAACATAACTTTACCATCTCTACACTTGCCATGCTATCAAATTTCTTTGGCAAAGATATAATTTCTGTCTAAATACCACCTCTCCGATGAATAAATTGCGTTCATCGAATCTATGATTAAAGCGATGTAAGATGGATACTAAGACTCTTGAATTTGTAACATACTGCATAAGCAAGCTCGCGCAGGTACTTAAATTGAGTCAGCGCGAGGTTTACCGCCGGCTTAAACAGTCGGGGATTCTGTACGATTATATCGTGCCATCGTATGACGTTCTGCACACTTTTAGTTCACGTTATCTCGTTGAGGTAGTGTTTCACTGAGTGTGTCTGAGGCGAGTTTGCTCAAGTCAGTAGACTTTGGATGACGATGCTGGTCGTGTTGTATCGTTGTCTTATATTCTGATGAGGAAATATTAGTTTTAGAATGCAAACGGCGGAGAAAACGGACCATGTCCGGGAGAACCGCCATTAACAAGGCAATGCCGGTACTGAGAGGCTGTTGGCTACTGAAGCCGTTCCGTCATGGACGGCTTCAATGTTGGCAGGATTGCAATAGCTGAGCGGTTGCGGGACGGCGTTAAGTGTTAATTATTTATAACAGTGGTGGTATGCCGTTAAAATGTGCGTAAATTTGTGGTGAAGAGGCAATTTGTGCCTTCGTTTAGTGCCATGTCCCATGGATGCTTTGTATATAAGCTTTGATTACAGTTGGATATACTACACGTTGATGACGATATATGCCATCACCGTGATAGTTATATTGTGCGTGATTGTCAGCGAAAACCGCAACCCGGTCAAGTCGTTGGCGTGGGTAACCGTGCTTATCCTGCTTCCGCTCGTTGGGGTGGTGTTATACTTGTTCTTCGGGCGTAGCATTAAGAATACGCGAATGATTTCGCGGCGCAATCGTCGTCGTCTCAGGCGAGCCGAGCGCACGGCCTTGTCCGAGGCTAACGAGCGCACGCTGTCACCGGAGGCCCGGCAGCAAATACGCTTGGCCAAGTCTTTGGAGTCAGCCGAATACTATCCCGGCAATGACATCAAGGTGTACACCGACGGGGCATCCAAGTTCGAAGCGCTTATTGACGACCTGAGCAAGGCTAAACGTTACATCAATCTACAGTATTATATAATATTGGATGATGAGATAGGCACCCGTGTAGCGGATGTCCTCATAGAGCGTGCGCGTGCCGGTGTGGCCGTGCATGTCATATACGACAATGTGGGGTCGCTGAACACTCATCGCCGCTACTTCAAGCGTATGCGTGCTGCCGGGATAGAAGTGTACCCGTTTTTCAAGGTCTCGTTTCCACCCTTCGGTACGCGCATCAATTGGCGCAACCACCGCAAAATATGCGTTATTGATGGTGAAGTAGGGTACATAGGCGGGATGAACATCGCCGACCGCTATATTACCGGAGGCAAAAATTTTGACAGTTGGCGCGACACGCATTTGCGGCTTGTCGGTCCGGCCGTGGCCTCGTTGCAGTATTCTTTTGCCGTGGACTGGAACTTTATGGGACAGCCGTTGCTGGACGACAGTGTGCAGCAAAACGACCCGGCGCCCGGAGATATGGGTGTCCAGCTTATCACTTCCGGCCCTACGGCGCAATGGAGTAATATCGCAATGATGTTCCATAAATCCATAGCCAATGCGCGCCATCGCGTGTACATCCAAACACCATACTTTCTGCCTACCGAAGGTCTGCTCAAGGCTTTGCAGACGGCAGCTTTGGCGCGTGTGGATGTGCGTATAATGATGCCGCGGCGCACCGACTCGCGCCTGTTGCAATACGCATCGTTCTCCTATATTGCCGAGTGTCTGCGTGCGGGCATAAAGATATACCTTTATAACCCCGGGATGATGCACGCCAAGACGCTTATAGTCGATGACGAGATAGCCTCCGTGGGTTCCACCAATTTTGATTTTCGAAGCTTCGAGCATAATTTCGAGGCAAACCTCTTTGTGTACTCGCCGCGCTTCACTCAGGAAATGGCCGAGATATTCCATCGAGACATGCGCCAATGCACGCGTTTGTATCAGGCCACGTGGGCGCGCCGGCGTCGTTCGCTCAAGGTTGCCGAATCGGTGGTGCGCCTGCTTTCGCCTATACTATAATTTGAAAAAATACAGAAACGCAATAATATAAAATGTCAACATTCAGCGAAGAAACATTAGAACAGAAGAAACAGCGATTTATAGACACCCTTGCGGCTACGGGCCGCGAAAATATGGACTTCGTAATCCAGGATTTGGAGAGTTGGGGTTTCTTTGAAGCTCCGGCGTCCGTGCGCAACCATTTCAACCATCCCGGCGGACTGCTGGAGCACTCCCTGTGCGTCTACGATGCAGCTATGGCTATGAGAGCATCGCTATTGACGCTACGTCCCGACCTTGAAGCGCGTATGCCTGTGGGTTCCATCGCTATTGCGGCATTGCTGCACGATGTGTGCAAAGCTGATATCTATCGCAAGGTGCAACGAGCGCGCCGTAACGAGGTGGGTCAATATGAGAAATATGATGAGTATCAGGTAGACTACTCAAATTTTCCCCTTGGCCATGGCGAAAAATCAGTGGTAATGCTTCTGCGCAGCGGCCTTGACCTCGAGGACGAGGAACTCATGGCCATACGCTGGCACATGGGCGCTTGGGATTTGGCTACGAATAGTTACGAACAAGAGCGTTCGTATCGTGCCGCGTGCTCCAAGACGCCACTGGTGGCATTGATACATACCGCTGACACCATAAGCGCTCAAATACTCGAAGCCCCGGTCGAGACGGTGCAACAGTAGAGTGACCTGCTGTCCCCAAAAAGGAATTAATTCAACTTTTTGGGGACAAATCAATCCACTGTTTTTACACAGCGCCCTATCGCGGCCCTATTTTGATATGTTCCATAGGCATCATACGCGCTGTGGGCTATATGCTTGTAAATGGTGTATATATGACCGTTGTTTAGGTGTGATGCGTTGGTGCGAAAATATCCGAATGTGTCTGCTGCGGAAAATCAAAAATATAAAAAGCGAAAATTCGGCGAAAAAATTTGGTGGGATAAAAAAAAGTGGCTACCTTTGCAACGCAAAAGCGGAAACGCTCATTGAAATACTTGCGAAAATAGCTCAGTTGGTAGAGCACGACCTTGCCAAGGTCGGGGTCGCGGGTTCGAGTCCCGTTTTTCGCTCGAAGAATTAGAACATTGAAATACGCTGCAAGGAATCTGAAAAGGCTATTGTATT
>ULSH01047200.1_pt1 | contig 22044 bp, 16 predicted proteins | sample 1956151 | NCBI WGS metagenome assembly ULSH01 (sample SAMEA4835702, study PRJEB28245) | human gut metagenome | biome: gut microbiome; material: fecal sample | place: Denmark | collected 2008 | reverse complement strand
AGAGCAAAAGAATTTGTTTGCAACTTTCGACGTGGTGACGGCAAGGGCGGTGTCTTCGCTCAACATACTTCTCGAGCTTGCAATGCCCATGCTCAAAACGGGCGGAAGATTTATCGCATACAAGACGGACGAGAGCGAGCTTGACGGTGCAAAATGTGCGCTTGCAACGCTTGGCGCAAAGCACCTGTCCACAAAATCGCTATCTCTTCCCAACGGAGATTCGCGCGCGATTTTGGTGTTTGAAAAGGTTGCGCCCACACCGAAACAATATCCCAGACTTTACGGCGCAATCAAGAAAAAGCCGCTGTAAAAAACTTCTACAATACGAAAAATCAATATTTCTCGGTCGGATTTTATCCAAAATATGCAATAAACCCGCACAAACTCTGTCACAACAAGACAAAATTCGGTCGATTTTGTGACATAATCGTGATATATCGGATTTTTTCAAACCAAAACCATCAGAAGACCGCTCTTTTTAGGGGCGGTTTTTACATAATAATGCAATTTGTGTGAAACTTTTTTGTGAAACACAATTGAAAAATACGATAAGTTGTGATACACTTTATTTATGGCAATAGTCGTCGCGTTCTCCAATCAAAAGGGCGGCGTTGGCAAAACGACCACTTGCGTCAATCTTGCAGCCTATTTAGCCCTTGGCGGATACAAAGTTTTGCTCGTTGACTTGGACATGCAAGCCAGCGCGACAAGTTCGCTCGGAGAGTTCGACAAAAATATACACAATTCGATATATTCCGCAATGCTCACGCAAGATATTGCAACGTGCATTGTCAGAAGCGAGATAAACGGGCTTGATTTTGTCCCGTCGTCGCTTGACTTGTGCGGATTTGAAAAGGACGTTGCGGACGTTGACAAAAAGGAGTTTTTGCTCTCGGGCGCACTCGATACGATCAAGGACGATTATGATTTTGTCTTTGTGGACTGCGCCCCGTCAATCAACACGCTGCTTGTCAACGCACTATGCGCTGCGGACGGAGTGATAATTCCTCTTCAATGCGAATATCTGGCTCTTGAAGGGATGAATCAGTTGCTCAATACCGTATATCTTGCAAAAAAACATCTCAACGAGCGGCTTGAAGTGTACGGAGTTGCGCTCACAATGTATCAAGCGCGCAGCAAACTCTCAAAAGACGTGGAGCGTGAGATACGCAGGCTGTTTGGCGACAAGGTGTTTGAGAGCAAGATCCCCAGAAACGTGCGGCTTGCAGAGTGTCCAAGCCACGGCAAACCCATCGTTTTGTATGACGACAAATGCGCAGGCGCGATCGCGTACAACGCGCTTGCAAAAGAGTTTATATCAAAAATTTTCAAGGAGTGAAGTATGGCAAACACAAAAGGCGGCCTTGGTGCAAAAGGCTTGAATGCTCTTTTCAACGACAACGAAGCAAACGTCAGAGTTGACATCGACGGCGACGTGCAGGCACAGGAGATTGACATCTCTCTCATCGACCGCAACCCCAATCAGCCGAGAAAAACTTTTGACGAAGACAGCTTGCGTGAGATGGCAACGTCCATTGCCACCTACGGCGTATTGCAACCCCTTCTGCTTGTCAAGTCGGAAGGCGGCAGATATCTCATCATCGCAGGTGAACGCCGCTTCAGAGCAAGCATGCTCGCAGGGCTCAAAAAAGTGCCTGCAATCATCAGAGAGTTCACTCCGCAACAAATCGCCGAGATTTCTCTCATCGAAAACTTGCACAGAGAAGACCTCAACGCCATCGAAGCCGCGGAAGGTATGCGCGAGCTTATGGACAATCACGGTCTGACGCAAGAAGAAGTTGCGGTGCGCATCGGCAAATCTCGCCCCTACGTCACCAACACTCTCAGACTTTTGCAACTCCCCGACGAAGTGACCGAGCTTGTCAGAGAAGGCAAACTCTCTCCGGGACACGCAAGAACGCTCATCTCCATCGATGACAAAGACTATCTCGTTACGCTTGCAAAACAAGCCTGCGACAACAAGCTTTCCGTGCGCGACCTTGAAAACCGCGTGAGATTGTATTTCACAAGAAAGGCGATTCCGTCCGGACCGAGAACGGACAAGGCTTTGTCCTTGGAACTTAAAGAATTTGTCGGCGATATGAAACGCGTCTTTGCCACCAAAGTCAAACTTGTGGGCAACGACCAAAAGGGACGTATCACGATTGACTATTTCAACAAGGACGATTTGGACAGAATATACGCGCTCGTTCAAATCTTGAAGTACAACGACAAGCTCTGATTGCACTCCGTTTATAAAACGCAAATCTTACTTATATTTGCAAAATCATACGTTTATATACACAAAACACGCACATAAAGTGCGTGTTTTGTTATATTTGCTTGTTTTTGCGTTTATTTGCGGATTTACAAAGTAATACGAATTTTCGTATCGGTTTTGCGTCATTTCACAACGCTGCCGCCGCTTATATGAAACAGCGTTGCGGGGTTGTCAAGCTCGTATTCGGTGCAAGTGAGTATGGTTTGAAAACCGTCCGTCATTTGCAACAGCATCACTTGTCTATCGTGATCCAGCTCCGACAAAACGTCATCGAGCAGCAACACCGGCGGCTCGCCTATCTCGTTTTTGTAGATGACCACTTCGCCGAGTTTCATTGCAAGCGCGATTGTGCGTTGTTGTCCTTGGGATGCGTATTTGCGGCTGTCGTTGCCGTTGATCTCTATCTTTATGTCGTCACGGTGCGGACCTATCGTGGAAAAGCCGAGATCCTTGTCTTTTTGTCTTGATGCAACAATAGATTTGTACAATTCTTTTTCAAGCTCTTGCGGCGGACAATCTGTTTTTGCGCCGCTTTCGTAGGATAGAGTGAGCGTTTCTTGCTCTCCGCTCAAAAGATAGTGAAACTTCCTTGCAGCGTCGTTGAGAGTGGCGATATAGTCCTTTCTTTTTTGTATGATGATTGCTCCTTCCTTTGCAAGACCTGCGTCCCACACGTCGAGCATATCGTCAATGTTTGGATTGAATTTGTATTCTTTTAGCAGGTTGTTTTTCTGTTTGAGCGTCTTGTTGTAGCGTTGAAGGGCAAGGAAATAGCTCTTTTGTTGTTGTGATAGACCGACGTCGAGAAATCTTCTGCGCTCGCCGGGAGATTCTTTGACAAGTTTCATCTCGTCGGGGGAGAAGAACACAACGCCGAGAACGCCGAGCAGTTCGCCCGCGCGGCTTACCGGGATGCCGTCCACCGCCACTTTTTTCTTGCCTTGCTCGTCAATTTGCAGATTTATCGTGTGACGGCGAAACTTGCTTTCAAGCACGATTTTCACTTGCGCCTTGCTCTCGCCCATGAGTATCATTTCTTTGTCCTTGGTGGTGCGCGGAGAATGAAAAATTGAGCAAAGATACACGCTTTCGAGCATATTTGTCTTGCCGCTGGCGTTTTTTCCGTACAACACGTTGAGCCCGCCGTTAAATTCGACGAGCGCGTGAGAGTAGTTTCTGAAGTTTTTCAGTTCCAACGACACAATTTTCATACACTACAAGTATAGCGTAGAGCGCAAAATTTTTCAACATCTTGTGTTTAAGTTTTCTTTTTGGATTTTTGCTTGAAAATTCGGCTTTTTTTGATATAATCAAAAATATGATAAACATCGAAGAATTTTGGGAAGACGCAAAGGACGAGCTGTCAAAATCAATTCAAGCCATAAGCTATGAAGTGTGGATAGAAAAGCTCGAGCCGGTTTGCTTTGTGGACAATGCAATCGTGCTGTCCACCATTTCCGCAAACGCAAAACGCACCATAGACACAAGATACAAAGACACCATCAAAGAAGTGGTGTCATCTCTCAATTCGTCAATCACGGACGTGATCGTCACCACTCCCGACAAAAAGGACGATTTTCTCAACAAGCAAACCGTCTTCATCGAAGATCAAGGTTTCGTCACCAACGAGCCGCCCAAGGAAAACGGCAAGAAAAAAAGCCCCTTCCTTGAAAAATACACCTTTGAGAATTTTGTCGAAGGCAAGTCCAACGCATACGCACTCGCCGCTTGCAAGACCATTGCGGAACATCCGGGCGGCAGTTTCAACCCCTTGTTTATATACTCGGGCGTCGGTCTTGGCAAGACTCACCTTTTGCACGCGATAGGCAACTACCTTTTCAAAAACAAGAAGCAAACCAACGTGCTCTACGTCAGTGCGGAAACTCTCGTGACCGAACTTATCAACGTCATTCGCAACAAGTCCAATGACGAAAACAACCGTTTCAGAGAAAAATATCGCTCCTGCGACGTGCTTATGGTTGACGACGTGCAGTTCCTTATCGGCAAAGAAGCCACACAAGAGGCGTTCTTCCACATCTTCAACGACTTGTATCAGGACAACAAACAAATCATCTTGACGTCCGACCGCGCGCCGAAAGACCTTACCACTCTTTCCGACAGACTTCGCACTCGTTTCGGTTGCGGTCTTACCGTGGACATTCAAGTGCCGGATATGGAAACGAGAGTTGCCATTCTCAAGACCAAAGCCGCTCAATCCAAGTTTATGCTCTCGGATGACGTTGCCGAGTTTATTGCGGAAAAATCGCCGTCCAACATCAGAGAAATGGAAGGTTTGCTCAACAAGATCATCTTCTTCAGCTCTCTTACGAACAATGTTATAACGACAAAAGAGCTTGCCTACGAGGCACTATCCGAGTTTATCGAAGACAATGGCGACACCATTGACGCAAGCGACATCATAGACGCCGTTTGCAAGTATTTCAAGATCTCAACGGCAGACATCATCTCAAAGAAAAAGACAAAAAGCATTGTCGAGCCTAGAATGATCGCAATCTATCTCATCACCGAGCTTTTGCCCACGCCGCTCGTGCAAATCGGCGAGATGTTCGGCGGGCGCGACCACACCACAATCATCCACGCACGAGATAAGATAAGCGATGAGATCAAGACCAATCCGCGCATCAAAATCACCGTCGCAGACATAAGAAACATGATACTCAATAGATAAAAAAAGCACGCGCAGGCGTGTTTTTTTTATCAATTTTGAAGTTTCACATACCGTTTATAAGAACGCTCCGAATGGGCTTTCGTTTCGGGCGCAATAATAGTATAAAATCGGGTGTGGGTGTCCCACCCAACTGTCATGTTGAGCCTGTCGAAACATCCAGCCGTAAGGCGCAAGAAAAAAATCTGTCATTCTGAGCCAAGCGAAGAATCTCGTGGAAACGAAACGACAAACAATTGCGCCCGATAAGTTTTTTATAAGTTCACGGCTCTACAAGGGGTTAGCGTGTAAAACCCTAAATAGAATACCCCATCTTTCCGGTCCACGCCGGTATTTCTTCCACCACTCGTATAGAGTGCTTTCTTTGCAAAACTGTCCATCGCTCGCGGGGAAGACAGTCGGCACTCGCATAGAAAAGTATCGTCCCCTTGTTATGCCACTTCGCCTGCGTGGCGGCTTGCGCAACACAGTGCCACGCATTCTCGTACATTACGTCAAGTCCGACGCTCGATTTGCTCGCCGCCGTTGCGGCTCGTGTTCCGTCTTCGAAGTTGCACAGTCCGTTAATAAGTACACACGCACAGGCTTTCGTATAAGGCTTCGCCTTCCGCAATTATTCATTATTCATTATTAATTATTAATTATAAAAACTGCGCTATTTAGATGAAGAGCGCGAAAAATCCCCTTGAACAGCAACCATAACGTACTATGCGTACGTGACTGTCTGTGAGAGCGGCTCTGCCGCAGTTATTCGCTTTTATTGATTATTAACAACATCGATATTTAGATGAAGAGCGCGAAAAAGCCCCTTGAACAGCAACCCTAATGTGCTATGCGCACATGAGTTGTTGGACAAGGGGTTTTGACAAAGCTATTCGCTCAATAGCGATGTTGTTAGCCGATGACGCGCAAAGGAAGAATGAGATACAACCACCTTTCCGACTCTCCCTTGATGATTCCAGGGGCGGTGGAAGTGGTGAAGTTGAGATTGACAAACGGCTCGTCGATTGCGTGCATACAATCGATGATGTATTTGGAGTTGAAGCCGATTGTGAGATCCTTGCCTTTGAGACCGATGGTGACTTTTTCGTTGATTTCGCCGTCGTCGGAGTGAGCGTTGAGGGAGAGCGTGTCTTCTTTGACCTCCATCTTGACGTAGGATTTTTTCTCTGCGCGGTTGATGAGCGAGACGCGGTCGATTGCGTTTTCAAACACTTTTTTGTCAACGGTGACGGAAGTGGTGAACACGCTGGGGATGATCTTCTCGTAGTTGATGTAGTCTTCGCCGATAAGACGAGTGACAATCTTTGTGTGGAAAAGGTCAACCATGATATAGTTTTTCTCAACAAAGACGGTGACGGTTTCTTCGCCTTCGTCTATGAGGCGAGCAAGCTCGTTCATGCTCTTTGCCGGCACGACGATTTTGTCGATGACGCCGTTGTTGTTGATTTGCGCTTTTGCAAGAGCCAAGCGGTATCCGTCAGATGCAACGGCTTCCACTTCGTCGTCTTTGACATTTAAACAAACGCCGCGAAGGGAAGGTCTTGCCTCGTCAACCGCAACGTTGAAGATGACCTTTGATATGATGTCTTTGAGCTCTTTTTTCAAGATGATGAATGAGTTTTGCGTGTCTACTTCTTTGAACACTGGGTACTCGTCCGCGCTGAAACACTTGATCATAAGCTCGCTGTCGAGATACTTGATGATAAGTTTCGTGGGATCGGTGCCGTCAAGCTCCACTTGTTCTTCTTCGATCTTTTTTGCGTAGTCTGCAAAAAGTTTGCCCGGAACGACAATCTCGCCTTCGATGAGAACTTGCGCATTGATTTTCTTTTCGATTGCAAGCTCGAGATCGGTTGCGAAAATCGTGAGCGTATCACCTAAAGCGGTGAGTTTTACGCCGTCGAGAATGGGATTGTTGCGCTTCACTGGAAGTGCCTTTACAACTTTTGCAAGAGCATCGCTCAATTCGTTTCCTTGACAAATAAGTTTCATATTCCGCCTATATTATTTATTGATATATTTTCTTTAATAATGATAACATATATAAGGACTGTTGACAAGTGGAAAATCAATCCTACACCACAAACTATGCCGTTTGGTCGGCTCAAAAAGCCCAATATATTGGCAATTGTTGTGATTTTGATGTGGACAACTTGTGTGTATTTGTCCGCATTTCGTCAACACAACCCGCCGTTTATCAACACAAGAGTGTGGATAACGCGATTTTTGTCGCAACCAAGAAAAAAAAGTCGAATATTTTCTTTGTTGCGCTTGCCTTGCGATTTAGAATTTGAGCACGTCAAAGCGGAATATCCAAGAGAACAGATACGCCACCGCAATGCTTATGAAAAACATGGCGAAGAATATCGCAAAGTTGCGTTTTGTGTGTTTCACGTCCTTGAACAGATACACAAATCCGAGTCCTGCGTTCATGCAAAGTCCGCCAAGCGTTGCGCCGAATCCGAGCCCGCCCATAATATACAATTCGCTTATCACAACGGACGATACGCAGTTGGGGATCGCGCCCACAAGCACGGACAAAAGCGGAGCAAGATACTTGTTTTGCGTGAGAAATGCCGTGAGTTTTTCTTCTCCGACATAGTACATGACAACTCCGAGTATCACGTTGACAACAAACACGTACGCAAAGATTTCAAGCGAATGAAGAAGGGGATGAACAAGGTATCTGTCCAGTTTTTCCGCCTTTTCGGATTTAGGTTTTTTGTCGGCATTTTTTCGCTTGTTTTCTTTTTCTATGGCGATTTCTTCTTGAAGCGCGCTGTCTTTGCACTCGTCGCAATCGCAATGCTCGACGCACTCTTGATCATCCGTCTTTTCAACAAGCTCTGCGCTCTTGCAATCGGTCAACCTGATTTTGTATTGCTCGTCGCAATGTGCAACGTGATGTTCAACCTTCTTTCTGCTCTTTGCAAAAATCGCGTCTATCGCGTATCCGAATACAAGCCCGAGCAAAAATTTGAGCGCGATGAGCGGCAACACGTGCAACGCCTTTTGCGGATTGCCAATGAATATCGGCAAAGCCTCGTCGCTTGTTGCAAGGTAGACACCTATGAGCGTGCCAACGGTGATGTGACGTTTTTGATAAAGATCGGTTGCGACAATGGAAAATCCGCATTGCGGCAACAGCGAAACGCTCACCCCGATAAGCGGTGCGAGTTTGCCTTTCAGTTTGACTTTTTCGGACAGTTTCGGCTCTATCAGCGCGATAATCACGCCAAAAACCACCACCACCGCAAAGATTTTCAAACTGTCTAAAAATGCGTCTAAAAACACTTCACCCATAGTGCGAATATTATAGTTTTATTTTTCGACTTTGTCCATAATATTGCGAAAAATTGTAAATTTATTATTAAAGATAATAAAAACTGCAAACAATCGGGCAAAAATCATTGTTTTAAGCCACTCAATGCTTTGTTTTGACAAGTTCGTCTTTTTGTGCGTGGGTGAGCTTTTTTAAGTGCCACTCGCGCGACATAGCGGCGGATTTGTCCGCGCATTCTTCAAAATAGACGATGCTTACGGGCAGTCTTGATCGGGTGTACTTTGCCCCTTTTGCAAGATTGTGTGCCTTTTCTCGCTTTTTGACGTCATCGGTGTAGCCGACGTAGTACGTCCCGTCCGAGCATAGCGCAATGTATGCATAATAGGTTTTTTCGTCATCTAAGCGTGTCAATTTTCTTTGAAACTCTCTTCTTCAACGGGGATTCTCTTGTTGGGCATGATTCGCATAAGGAAGTATTGCACCGTCATGGAAAACTCTATCGCGCAAAACAAATATATCTGCGCAATCGCGCTCACAGGGCAGTGCACTTTTGTCTCGTACCCCACAAGGTTTGCTTCTTTGATGAGAAAAACGGATGAGATAAGCACAAAGGATATTATGCCTGCCGAGATGAGAAATTGTCGTCCGTTCCTAAACGCCGTGGTGAGAAAAAGCAGCAATTCCACCACAAAAAAACAGAATAAAGCCCGCCGTGGAAACCGCATTGTGTATTCTGCGGAGTTTGGCAAATTTTTCCACCGTGTCGCCTTCGCCGTCAACCCACGGCACGGATATGCCTATGCCCAACACCACGCAACTTATAGCGGTGATTGTGATGAATGTTATCTTCATTTGTTTTGAGTATTGCCCCGCGTCAAGACACATGATCAGCGACAGGAAAAAGCCGATTGCAAACAACAGTCCGTAAAAATAGATAAGCCCCATGTGATTTTCGCGATAGGCGATGTAGGATAGAGATTTCGATACAAGACGTTGCTCACCCGCAAACGTGATAAGGGTGGACACAATCGGAAAAATTATGCATTGAAAAACAACCAAAAAGATCTCAAATCCCTTTTGATTTTTCTCAAGATATTTCGGAAGATATGATTCTTTTCTGAACATCATGAGCAAAACCCCCAATTTTTCCGTCACAAGTGACGGATGCGCCTGATAAGTTCATTATATCATAAATTCGCCGATTGTAAAGACATCGCCGTTTTTTGCAACCGATACGCCCACGCCCGCGAAAAATGTATATTTTACATTATATGCCCCATAATCTTCTCATCCGCCGATTTTGAGTTAGGTCACTGCGTGATTGCAATTTTCACGACGTTGTCAAGTCTGTTTTCAAAAATATCGTAGGCTTTCTCTATGTCGGCAAGCGCAAATTTGTGCGTGATAAGGGGAGTGGTGTCGATTTTTCCTTGTTCTATCAGGCTCAAAATCTCCGCGCAGTCGCAGCCGTCCACTCCGCCGAACTTGAAGGTCAGGTTTTTGCCGTACATATCGGGCAGCGGCAAAACTTGCGGCTCGTCATAAAGAGCGACAACCGTGACTATAGCATTTGGGCGTGCGCATTTCCAATCGAGCGTAAACGTATCTTTTGCGCCTGCAACTTCAACGGCAACGTCCGCTCCGCCGTGCTCTGAGTGCGCCTTGACAAAACTCTCGCATTCTTCGGGCTTGCATACGAGAACGTTGGGATAATGATCCTTCACAAACGATGTTCTAACCGCATCTTTTTCGCAAACTATGATTTGTTTCGGATTTTTCAACATAGCGCAAAGCAACGTGCAAATGCCGGTCGGACCTGCGCCGATGATCAAAACCGTGTCCGAGCTTTTGATTTCGGAAATACGCGCCGCCCAAAATCCCGTTGCGAGAATATCTCCCACAAACAAGGCTTGCTCGTCCGTTACGCTGTCGGGGATTTTGTTCAAGCCCTGATCGGCAAACGGCACGCGCACGTACTCGGCTTGTCCGCCGTCAATCCTGCATCCCAATGCCCAACCGCCGTTTTTGTCCGTGCAGTTGTTGACGTATCCGTTTTTGCAGAAAAAACACTCTCCGCAAAACGTTTCCACGTTGACGGTCACTCTATCTCCCGGTTTGACGGTTTTGACGTCGTCGCCGATTTCTTCGACAACGCCCACCATCTCGTGTCCCACGGTGATTCCCGGCACGGCTTTTGGCACAGATCCGTGCTTGATGTGCAAGTCGCTTGTGCAAATGCTCCCAAGCGTCACGCGCACGATCGCATCGCGAGAGTTTGCAATCTGCGGCTTTTCTTTGTCAATCAATTCAAATTTTCCGTGTTCTATATAGGTCAACGCTTTCATTTTTCGCCTCACAAATCTTTTTGTATATTATATACCACAAAACGACATTTTTCTCAATACCGATATAAGTATTATATTTTCTCAATCGTATAGGTGCAAAAATAGATTATATAAATTGTAGAGCGCAAAACAACGATGTTCAAATGTTATTTGCAACGGTGCGAATTTAACTTTTTATTTGAAGTGTTTTGCCACAAAGTGCCGCCGCACATTTGTGCGGCAGGGGTACAAGTCCAAAACAGGCACAAAAAAAAGAACGTGTTTACATCCATTTGGCTCTTGTAGTGGAAGAACGGATCCCCGTGAAGTAGCGTAGTGTGTAAACTTGTTTACGACAACACAACGCGTCCAGTTCGGAAGAAGTGTCGAGGCACAAAGTGCCGCCGCGCAGTCGTGCGGCAGGGGTACGAGCCCAAAACAGGCACAAAAAAAAGAACGTTTTCACGTTCTTTTTGGCGCCTGTTGAGGGACTCGGACCCCCGACACTTCGGTTAACAGCCGAATGCTCTACCGACTGAGCTAAACAGGCAAAATATTTTGAATGCTTGTTTATAATAATCTTTATAAGCGTTTTTGTCAACGATTTTTTGCGATATTGGGCGCAAAATTATTATTTGCGGCAAACGGAGCGGATAATATGGCGATAAATAGCGGAGATCGGCTTGGCGCATGGCAACGGAATTTGTCAAAACGGAAAAACAAAGCGGCGAAAATTGCAATATTATGCCCAAAAGAGTGTGAAAAAAGAAGAAGAAAGGGCGCAAAGGCAATTATCGAGTCAAATTGTGGACTTATCTTGCAAAATGCGGTAGAATTTGTCGTATGCAGATCGTAGTTTCAAACATAGCGGTGGAATATGACGGCACGCCTGTGCTTACACAGGTGGATTTTGCCGTGCGCGAAAACGAGAAGATTGCGCTTGTGGGGCGCAACGGATGCGGAAAGACCACGCTGCTTAAAGTGCTTACGGGCGAAGTGGACTACACTTGCGGTGTGGAAGGCGAGCCCTACGGCGTGTTTGAAAACGGCAATCCGGTTGTGGGATTTTTGAAACAGACGTCCAACGACGAGCTTGGCAGGACGATGCTTGACGAGATATTGTCCGCATACGCGCCGCTTTTGGAGACAGAAAGGAATATGGAATCCGCGCGCCTTGCGCTTGAAAAGGACGCATGCGAGCAAAACGTGCGCATATATTCGTCTCTTTGCGAAAAATTTGAGAGAGACGGCGGATATTTGTACAAGAAAGAGTATATGACAGCCGTGCGCAAGTTCGGCTTTTGCGATGACGATTTGAAAAAGACGCTCAACACGTTTTCGGGCGGACAGCGCACCAAAATCGCGCTGATAAAACTGCTGCTGTCAAAGCCGGACGTGCTTCTTCTCGACGAGCCGACCAACCACTTGGATTTGGAGGCGATAGAGTGGCTTGAAAACTATCTTTGCGCCTACAAAAAGTCTTGCGTTATCGTGTCGCACGACAGAATGTTCCTTGACAAAATCGTCAACGTTGTCTATGAGATAGAGTATGGCGAGGCGACAAGGTACACGGGCAACTACTCGGCGTTCATGGCGCAAAAACAGCAGGCGTACGACAAGGCTTTGAAGGATTCCATGGCGCGCAAAAAGGAGATCGAACGCCTGAATGCACTGGTTGAAAGATTCCGCTACAAAGCGTCAAAAGCCGCTATGGCGCAAGCAAAAATCAAACAAATCGAGAGAATAGGCGACGTCAACGCGCCAAGTCCGTTCAACGTATCTACGTTCCGCGGAGCGTTCGAGCCCGAGCGCGAAACGGTGGAGAAGGCGATTGTGCTTGACAAGCTCGTCTTTGGATACGACAAGCCGCTCGGCGAGATAAGCGCGGTGATAAAACGCGGCGAAAAGGTGGGCATAATCGGCAACAACGGCACGGGCAAATCCACGCTTGTGAAGACGGTTATGCACCTTGTCAAAGCCCTTGACGGCACGGCGATTTTCGGCTTGCACGCAAACGTGGGATATTTCGATCAGACGCTCACGCAAAGTTTTTCGACCAAGACGGTGCTAGAAGATTTTCAAGACGAATTTCCCCTTCTTGACAACACGCAGGCTCGCAGCGCGCTTGGTGCGTTCTTGTTCTCGGGTGACGACGTGTTCAAGCGGATATGCGACTTGTCGGGCGGTGAAAAAGTGCGCCTTGCGCTTTGCAAAATCATCCGCAAACGCCCCAACATTCTCATCCTTGACGAGCCGACCAACCACATGGACATCATCGGCAAAGAGACGCTTGAAAACTTGCTTTCGGGCTACACCGGCACGGTGCTGACCGTATCTCACGACAGATATTTCATCAACCGAGTGTGCAACCGCCTTATCGTGTTCGAAGACGGCAAAGTGAACGTGTTTGACGGCACGTACACCGACTTCGAGCAATCCAAAAAAGCGGCAGAGTTGCCGATCGGATGCCAAAACGCACCCGTTGCGAAAAAGAAAGAAAAGCCCGTGTCAGAGAGCAAAGAGATTGCTCGGCGCAAGCACAGAATGAGCTTTCTCGAAGAGAAAATGAGCGGCATAGAAGACAACATCGCAAAGATAGAAGACACCCTTCACAACGATGAAACCGTGTATTCCGACTACAAGAAAATCAGCGAATTGCAAGCGGAGATAGACGCGCTAAAAGCAAAGCTCGCGCCCCTTGAAGAAGAATGGCTCGAATTGTCAGAAAAAGAATAACACGCACTTTATGTCACAAAAACGCATATATAAAACCTTGATTTGAGCAAAACAACGCGAAATCGAATTGTGCATTATGACTGTAAGCAGGCAGCGAAAAGCGGCGATATAAATATAGTCGCTTTTGCAAAACACACAAGAAGAAAAGATAAAAACAATCGTGACCGTCAATCAAAAGCGACGATAGATAAGCCCAAAAGCAAACAAAAAATACACCGAAATTAAGGTGTATTTTTTGTTGCGACAGGGTTGTCGTATTGTGTAGGAATTTTGTTGCCGTTTTCGTTGCGGATTATATTGTGTAGCCGCAAGCCTTTTCCATATCGATGACGATGCCCACCGACTCTCTGAACGTCAGGCTTGAGAAGAAGTTTTTGAGTTTGACGTCTTTGAGTGCGGAGCGGACGATCGTGTCGGTTGACGCAACGCCTGCAAATTCCATAAGTTCGCCCACCGACATCTCGGTGATCGTGCTTTGCAAATTGGCGTTGAGAGAGTTGATCGTGGAGTCGGCAAATTTTTCAAAAAGGCTGTCTGGAGTGACTTCCATGATCTCGCCCACGGTTGCGGTCTTGATGACGCTGTCGATGTTGGCGATCGTCACTTTTTTGGTTGCGAGCATACGGATAACGGCTTGGCTCTTTTCGCGGATCATGCCGCCTTCTCTTGCCACCATGGATTGAGTGTGGGGGAGCGCGATTGCATACGCGCCGCTCACTTTGACGTAGGTTTCGTTTGCGGTTGCAAGATAGCCGACCACTTGCTCGAATCTGTCAAGTCCGTCATGTTTTGCGGGGTCATACGCCACGTATTCGTTGCCGTTGAACACGTAGTTGCCGCTTGCGGATTTGACATAGATGTTCTCGCAATACACCTTGGAGTAGAGCGGCTCTTTGGAGCTGCCGTCATCGTTTTTGCCTGAGTATTGATAGGATGTGTCGTCGCTTGCGTTCGGAGTGGTGGTGGGCACGTAGAATTTCGTGCCGTCCGTCTTTGTTTGTTTGACAAAGTATGATGAGAATCCCAGATGCGTGAGTTTTGTAGAATCGTAGGGGGTGTACTTGCCGCTTATTTCGACATAGAGATTTGCATCTGAATAGGTTGCCGCCTCGATGCCGCCGCTTGTCACGCTCTCTCTGGTGTACAGCTTTTCAAATTTGCCGATTGACGCGAGATATACGCAAAGAGCGGTGTTGTCCACGTATTCTTCGCCGTGTTTGTAGTACACGCCGCCGTTTTTGGCGGCAGTGCCGATATCGCCAAGGTTGTTGAGCTTTTTGTAGGCAAAGCGCACTGTTCCGCTTTGGTGGAGCTTTGCAATTGGGGTGGGGATGAAAGCGTAATCTCTTGCGATGTATTTGCCGAATTGGTTGTACACAAACGTGTATGCTTTGCCGCTTTCGTCGTAGCCGAGCGGGTTGACGATAAATCTATCCGTTTCTTGAATGGTCGAAGCAATCGTGGATGTAGGATTATATGTCGTGTCGACAGACACCGCGTATTGCTCGTACACGTCGATAAGCTCGCTAAGGAGCATATCTTTGATGATTGTGTCAAGAGCGGTTGAGAGCGAGTTGACGGGCACAAACGCAAGACGTTTCAGCACCGCCGAGCTTTTGCCTGCGCGAGATACGTAATACACGCCCGTTTCGTCACGCTTGAACACGTGGTTGGTCTCATCGTAGGCATAGTACGTCACGGTGGGGTTTGCAAGCTTGTAGGCGGCATCCGCAACTTCCAATACGTCGGGATCGATGTCTATCACGTCGCCCAGCGTGAGCATGTCAAAAGCGGTGGAGAAGTCGCCGATATTTGAGAACGCAAGACGTTGCAACACCTTTGAAGACGCATCGCCCACCGCTGTTCTGTCATAGCGAGTGTAGAGTGTGGCATCGGAGTGCGTTGCGATGTTGTAGAGCGTGAAATAGAAGTCATGCACAAAAGATCCGTTGTCGTCCGCAACGTAGGTCGCAGGGGACGAGGACGAGTCTTTTTTGAAGCGTTGCATGCCTTGCATAAGGGTGTTGTTCTCATCGTAGAACACGTATCCGTCACCCACGACTTTGACGTATTTTCCGCTTGCATCGGGCGTGAATTGGTCAAATTTGACGTCAACGGTTTCGCTGAGAGTCAAGTCGTTGGCGATCTTGTCAAGGTCTTTGATCAGGCAATCGTGTGCCACGAGCGATTTCATAATGCGCGCGGAATCGGCGGATATTTCGATGACTTCGGAGAGTTTCAATTCGTCCGCAACGTCCGCAAACTTGTTGAGAGTCGTGCCGCGTTTTGCAAGCGAGCGCATGATGACTGCAGAGTCCGCTTTCACGCGGATAAGCTCGTCGATGAAGAGCGAATCCACCTTTTCGCCCACTTCGTTGAGAAGGTAGCCGCGTCTTGCCATAGACTGAATGGTGATGCTTGTCGCGCTTTCCAAAGTGAGTGCATAGCGGTCAAGTCCCGCGTGTTTTTCGGCATCGTAGAGCGTATATCTAGCGATGTTCACGTACGTTTCGCCGCTTTCATCGGCGGTGGGGACAAAGTTGCCGCTTGCGTCTTTCGCAAAAAGTCCGCTCTCGGCTTTTGCTTGTTTGTGCAGTTCGAGATACTTGTTGTACGGCACAAAGAGATCGGTCTTGACATAGTCGCCGCTCGGATTTTTTGCGTATTGGTCGTAGGTGATTTCGATAAGCTCACCGATAGAGAGCTCGTTGACGATGGTGTCGATGTTTTCAAGCGTTGCGCCGTGCGCCGCAAGCGACTTCATCGCAATGGATGAAGAATCGTTGACGTCGATCACGTCATCGATTTTGAGAGTGTTGATTTTCGTGCCGATGTCTTTGAGTTTGCAGTCTTTGAGAGCTTTGACGATCTTGGACGATTCGGGGTTTACGACGTCGCCCACGGTGAGCGAGTTGAGAAGATCGTTCGCGTTTTGAAGTTCGGTGACCGTCATATACGCCACGAGTTGCAGAATCTGTTCCGACGTTCCGACATGCACGCGCTCGTAGCAATCGGTATAGACGGGTGTTTTGCCGTCTTCATAGACTGAGAGTTTCGTGTTTTTGTCAACGGGGGAGTCATAGACGAAATAGCGTTCCGCATTTTCAAAAGATCCGTCCGCAGCTTTTCTGACGGTGTTGCCAAGTGTGATTTTGCCTGTCGTCACGCCCGATGAGAAGGGAACGACTGTTGAGCCGACAGTGGTATACACATCGTTTAGAGAAAGGAAACCCTTTGAGAACAGTGTGAAGCTCGCGCCGTCAAAGCTCACGATCTTGTTTGCGTAAGACAGCACGAAATATTCATCGCTTGCGCCCGTGTATTTTTCGTACTGCACGTGACGATAGAATTCTTTTTGGTTGTTTTCCGCATCGAAATCGGATTTGTAGCAAGAGTTGTCCACAACGTATTTTTCAACGCTGTTGCCGTCCGCGTCCTTGACGGTTTTCTTGACGTAGCGCAACTCTTTTTCCACAAGGGTATCATTAGTGCCGTCACCGTCCGTGTCGGTTGCGCCGGCTATGTAGCTTTCAATGCCCACACTTGTTTTGCCGTCCGTGAGAGCGGATTTTTCGACAAGCTCGTATCTGTTGTCCGCCTTGACGTACACGTCGTTTTCGCCCACCTTGACAAAGGTGTCGGAGTCAACGTTGAGAATCTTGTCAAGCGTCATGCCGTTCACCACCGATCCGAAGGAAGAAAGGGGCACGTCTTGCACGGTGGCAAGCAATTTGTTGTCGCCAACGCCCACGTCTATGCCGAACGTATCCTTGATAGAGCGGATTGTCATCTCGCCGTTGAGAGAAGACAAGATGTTGTTGAGTGCAGTCTGAACGTTGTTGTCAACGTTGTCGTTTAGCACGGGCAAGCCGTAGGAAGAGAAGTCCACGCCTACGAGCTTGCTTATGTCGCCCTGCGTGAACGAGTTGACGATCTTTGACGAGTCGGCAATAAGATCGCTTATGGGCAGGGAAAAGAACTCTTTGTCCGTGAAATCGATGCCGCTTATGCCTTTTAGCAGGGATATTCCGTAATGCTCGTAGAGCGTCTTCAAGCTCAGCGAATTGATGTTTTTCACGTCGCCGATGATGCTTTTGACCGCGTCGATGAGCTTTTGCGAGTATATCGCGCTGTCTTTTGCGATGACTTCTTCGGGGGTGAGCGACTCTTGCAATTGTCCCACCGTCATAGACGATCCGATTGCAAACACCGCGCCGCCGATTGCCAGCACGAAAAGAATGATGCCCAGCACCATACCCAGAATGAACGTAAGCGTACCTTTGAGAACTCTCATAACTTGCTCCTATATAAAAAACGCGCCCCCATACGAGCGCGCCGATGCGTCGTCAACCGAATATCTTGTGGAATAGGATCGCGACGGGATTTTTGAGATAGAGATAACCACACACGGTGGAATTTGACAAATATTCGTCCACTTGCGGAATCTTGTTGCGCAGCGAGCTTAAAATCGCAAGCACGAGCAGGATAAACACAAATGCGAACGCCGTTGAAACTATAGCGCCGAAAATGCGGTCGATTGCTTTGAGCGCGCTGCTCTCGGAGTTGCGCATCCCTGCAAATATCTTGCGCAGGATAAAGCATATAAGCCACAAAGCAAGGCAGTATACGACAAACATGACGATCGCAACGATAAGGTCGCTCACAAATCTGCCTGCCACGCCGCCAATGGTCTGTCCGTCTTCGGTGATGAAAGACTTTGCAAGCCACAAGGCGAGTTTGCTTTTGAGCGAAGACGTGAGATTTCCGTTTGCCGCCTCTTCGAGATTGACGCGTCTTGTCTCTCCGTCAACGGTGGTGTCCACCCAATACGACAAAGAGCCGTTTTCTTCCTTTGTGACGTAGATTGGGGTGGCAAACAGCTGGTTTTTGCTCTCTATGGACGTTGAGATGGAGTTGTCCATCTTTTCAAACATTTCGAGTTTGCGCACAGGCTCGAAAGTGGGAGTGATGATAAGAAGCGACGCAAGCATAATCGCCAAAGCGAGAAAGAAGCCTTTGAAAGATTTTGAAAAGCCTCTGATTATGCCAAGTATCAGCCCGAGCGCGAGAATAACGAAAAACGCTATATCCGCATACGGAACGTCTGCTGCGAGAATGTACGTCATGTTGCTCCTTTGTCTTATACGTGTGCGCGTATACTCTTTTGTGGTATACAATATTATAATCTACAAAAGAATTATATGCAATACAAATCGTAAAAAATATTTTGCCTTAAACACAACGAAACACTTGTCCACAAAGATACGTTTGTATTTTTTATATCGCGTTTTTTATCAAAACAGCTATTTTATCTGCCAAAACCGACACTTCAAGTGGCGATACGGTCAAAAGTTGCATAAGTGCGTCTCCGCGGTTTTGCGCCACAACGCCAAGCACTCCCACGTCCCCGAAGCGTTTTGTCTTGCCGCTCACGCCCGCCGGGCAAACTCCGTCGTCACGCAAAACCACTTCGCCCACCTTGTCTTTTTTGCCAAGGGACGCGTCCACTGCGACAAACAGCGCGCCTTCGTGCGCCGCCTTGATGAATGTCAGCCACTCTTGCATATTCTTGCCGTTGACGTTGCTCTCTTGCGTGCCGTACACAAAACAAGGCACGTCGTATTTGCTTGTCAACAGCGTGCCGACCATAGGGCCGAGAGCGTCACCCGATATTGCGTTTGTGCCAAAACACACGATGACGACTTGTCTTTCATCACGCTCGGTGATTGCGTTGAAAAGGGTTGTGACAAAAGGGATGAGCGTTTGCTCGCAAGCAGATTTTTCCATGCGCAGATTGTTGCCGAAAAAGCGCGCGATTATACCATATACAAAATTGTCGTATAAAAAAACGCGACGTCGAGCCGCGTTTTGTATTGTGATAATTTAGTTGTCGCCGTTTACTTTTCCTCCCTTTCGTCAACGTCGCTTGCCGCAAGAGATAGGGCGGTGTCAACGTATATCGCATCGTCCACCGAGTCGTCATAGCCGATCGGCAGAGCGTATTCGTCTTGCGTATAGAACTTTCTAAACACCGTTGAAAAGGTGAGTATGCCGCGAAGATGTCGCGCGTTGTCAAAACTCTTTTTGTTTGCAAGCCGCCATACAAGGCACACTATCGCAACAATCACGCACGCAACCGCCGCTCCGAACATCGCGCCCAAAAAGTCGGTGATGACGTCCGCCATGGTGCAGAATCTGCCGGGGGTGAAGTGTTGGATAAGCTCGGATATGCCTGCGTAGCATAGGGCAAGGGGCGCGGTGAAGACGTATGCGTTCCACCTATGGCGAGCAAGCAGCCACAGCGTGCCGAATATGCCAAATCCCAGCACGGCGGACAAGCCTGCGTGTCCCATGAGCTTTCTCACAAAGGTGTAGGCATCGGCAAACAGTTTCACTTCAATGGTCTTTTCCACGTACAAATCGGGGTTGAGCGTGGACGTGCAGCGTATCACGGATGTGCCAAAGCTCGAGCTTTTGAAAGTGCCGTTTTTCGAGATAGTGCCTTTGCCGCTCACCACTTCCCACTTCACGTCGTCTTCATATTTTTTTGGGGAGTGCATGGCGGTGAATTTTGCGCCGTCGTTTGGAGTGACAACGGCAGGACCGGACACTCTCAGCTCGGTGGGGGCTATTTTATCCACCACAAGTTGCACGCTTGCTTTGACGTTTTGGTCGTATCGAGAAGTGAACGTGACTGTGCAAGTGCCGGGCGAGTAGGGGGAGAGAACGTCATACACAACGCTCACGCATCCGCCTTTCACGGTCACGATGCAGTCGTCGGGTGCGCCTTCGGGCAGAACTTTGGCAATGAGCGATTTGCACTTTGCTTGCAAGCCGTGCGTCACGTGCATGTCTTGTTTCAGCACAATGCTTTGCGGCTTGACATAGCTTGCGTTTGGCTCAACGGTGACTTCAAGGCTTGTTTCAACGCCCATCAAAGCCGCAGTGAGCGTTGCAGTGCCTTGCGATATACCGCTCACATAGCCGAATTTGTCCACTTTCAGCACGCTCTCGTCCGATGACGAGAATTTTGCTTTGCTCCGTTCCGTTTTGTTGTTGTTGATTTGCACAATGGCGGTCGTGCCCACCTTGACGGTTTGTCGAGCGAGATTTTCAGTCCGCAAGTTGCGGGGTTGTCGCCAAAACTTACCGCCCATACGGAAAATTTCAGTTTCTTATTGGATTTTAGAGTGACGGTGACCAGCGCTTCTCCGCGCTTGTGAAACGTCACAACCCCTTCTTCGTCCACGGTTGCGACGGACGGATTGCTCGACTTGAAATAGACTGCTCGATCCATTGTGTTTTCGGGCAGATATTGGGGGACTATCTGCATGGTGTCGCCCGTGTAGCCATTGTATGTAACGTCTTTTCCGTAGATGTTTTGCGTCACCACTTGCTTGTTGAACTTGGTGCTTAAGTCAAATCGTTGGTTGACCTTGTCCACCACGGCGTCGGTGTGCTCACCGCTTACGTCGGCAGGTACGGTTGATGCAATCCACAGCCCCGCCCACAGCGTAACGGTTAGACACAGCGCGACAATCGCAAAAATTCTCAATGCGTTGAACCCTTTTCTGTCCTTTTCAAGCATAATCTCACTTCCGTCTATAGAGTATCACGTCAAATCCGAACGGCTCTTGCAAGGAGAGCCGTCTGTCATATCAAATCATGCCCACGCCGTACCGTTGTAGGTGTAGGTCTTTCCTTTTGCAAGAGCCGTACCGCCGCTGTACGAACGAACGACTTCATTGTAGTTTACCGTGTTGCCACTAGTGTCTTTGTATGTCTTTGGAGTTATTGTTTCGTTGCAAGTGCCCGCCCCGAAACGCGCCGTTTCCGTGATGTCGAACACTTTTATAAATTCACCGCCAAGACCAAACACAGCCAATGCGCCAGCCTGCGTGCTTGTCGTTCCGCCGCTGTTTCCTTCCACTTCGTTGACGCTCAATTTTGCTTTTGATCCGACAACGACTTTTGCTCCTGCTTGCGTTGATTGAATGTTACCGCCAAAAGAGCCGTTGATGTTGTACGTTCCGTTGACAACAAAGGTTGCCGCCGATTTTTCGGGATATACGGATCCGCCAAAAGACGTATCGGTGAACGAGCTGTACACAATGATTGATTTTGACGTTGTCAGCGTAGCGTTTTTCTCAACCATTATGCTTGCGCCGGGAAGTATTTTGTAGTCATATGGTGCAGTGAGTGTGGTTGCGGTTGTGCCGTCGCCGATACGAATGTCATACATCCAAGGAATTGCAAAGGTAACGTCAGACATATTAACTGTTACATCAATTTTCATGGTTATAGTCAAAGACAGAGAACCAAGGTTTGCATTTCCGGCAATCGTCAAGGACGTTCTTTGGTTGTTGTATGTTTTGCGAACGTAACCGCTTGTGAGCTGAATCATTCCTTTTGCCGCTATGATTGGTTTAGAACAATAGTTGTGTTGACTGCCTGCATACAAGTCAAAATATCCCGTGTGCGTTGCGCCCGTGCGGAAGAATTGCTCGCATTGAATATTAGGCATTTCGTATTGCACGAACGGAGAGATTTTTGCCTTCTTGAACACGGTCACGGTGTTCGTGCCGCCACGGAAGTCGTGCACGACAAAGGGAGAGTACACGTTTGCGCCGCTTTCTGCGTCCATAACGCCACTGCCTTTGATATATCCGCGCACGTCGAGTTTGCCGCCGCTCTTGACGTTGATTGTGCCGTTGTTGATGATTTGGCTATG
>ULSH01006887.1_pt1 | contig 22173 bp, 19 predicted proteins | sample 1956151 | NCBI WGS metagenome assembly ULSH01 (sample SAMEA4835702, study PRJEB28245) | human gut metagenome | biome: gut microbiome; material: fecal sample | place: Denmark | collected 2008 | reverse complement strand
AAGCTGCCGATTCTCTACGGACTGGTGGGCGGCGGTCTGGCGCTCTACATCAACGAGAGCCGCACCTACAAGCCCCTGCGCCGCAAGTTCGACGCCATCACCGACGTGAGCATGGTCCGCACGCCGGAGCTCAACGCCCTGCAGCAGAAGATGATACGAAGCAACACACGCCGACAGCTCTACCTCGGCATCACGATTGCCTCCTACATCTACTTCATCGGCGACGCGGCGGTGAACTACTCGACCAACGAGGTCTCGAACGTCAAGAAGGCGACCACGCTGGCCTGCATCTGTCCGGGCGCCGGCCAGATTTACAACAAGAGCTACTGGAAGGTGCCCTTCGTGGTGGGCGGATTCGCCACGCTGATTTACTGCATCGACTGGAACAACCGCGGCTACCAGCGCTTCAAGAAGGCCTACAGCCTGCGCGCCGACTACGACAACCACCCCGAGGCCTACCCCAACGGCTCGACCGACGAGTTCGGCGGCCGCTACTCGGCAACCTTCTTCAAGAACCTCAAGGACAGCTACCGCCGCAACCGCGACCTCTGCATCATCATCACGGCGGGTCTCTACGTGCTCCAGATTATCGACGCGCACGTGGATGCCCACCTGAAGGACTACGACATTTCGGACGACCTCTCGATGAACCTCGAGCCGATGGTCGACTATACATACGTTCCGACGGCAAGCGGCCACCGCCCCGTCTTCGGATTCAACCTGAGCCTGAATTTCTAATCCATGAGAATCTTCGCAACACTGACGCTGCTGGGCCTGCTGGCCGGGACCGCAACCGCAAACACCCTCGACCGCAAACCCCGCAGAAAACGCTCCACGAAAACCGAGCAGACCACCCCGCAGCCCGCCCAGGAGAGCCGGCCGGCCGCCCCTGCCCCCGCGGAGCCCGAACCCGAAGATTCGTCCCTGGCAAAGCGCACCCCGCGCACGTGGTGCGACACGACGGCATCGCGCGACCTCACCCCGCAGCAAATCGACTCGCTGGCGGCCGTATGGCAGGAGCAGCGGCGGCTGGAGGCCTTCGAGAGCTTCTTCCGGGAGTTCGTCGCCGACGTGCCGGCAGGCGAAGAGGCGCCGGGCGACTCGCTCTACGTCGAGCGGCTGCGGGCGTTGGCCTCACCCATCGAGCTCCCCTTCAACGCCATCGTCAAGGGCTACATCAACCGCTATACCAGCTCGCAGTACGGCACGATGAGCCGCATCCTGGCCATGTCGCGCTACTACTTTCCGCTCATCGAGGACGAGCTGCTGCGCGAAGGGCTCCCCATCGAGCTGCGCGCGCTGCCGATTATCGAGTCGGCCCTCTCGACGACGGCCGTATCGCCCATGGGGGCCGTCGGACTGTGGCAGTTCATGCCCACGACGGGCAAGAGCTACGGGCTGGAGGTCAACTCGCTCGTCGACGAGCGGCGCGACCCGCTGCTGGCCACCCGCGCCGCCTGCCGCTATCTGAAGGACCTCTACAACATCTACCACGACTGGACGCTCGCCATCGCGGCCTACAACTGCGGCCCGGGCAATGTCAACAAGGCCATCGCCCGCTCGGGAGGCAAGACCTTCTGGGACATCTACGACTATCTGCCCCGCGAGACGCGCGGCTACGTCCCGGCCTTCATCGGCGCGACCTACGGCTACGCCTACCACCGCCGGCACGGCATCGAACCGGCCGAGACGCCGCTGCCGCTGGCCACCGACACGCTCCACGTCAACCGCATCCTCCACCTGGGGCAGATTGCCTCGACCATCGACATCCCGCTCGAGACGCTGCGCGAGCTCAACCCGCAGTACAAGCTCGACATCATCCCGGCCACGACCAAGAGCTACACGCTCACGCTGCCCCAGCGCAGCGTGGCCGACTACATCGCCCACGAGCAGGAGATTTTCGCCAAGGATTCGGCCTATCTGAAGGAGTACATCAATCCGGCAAACCTCGACAAGAAGCGCCAGCAGCGCACCGGCACGGTCTACGTCGTCAAGCGGGGCGACACGCTGGGGGCCATCGCCCGCCGCTACCGCGTCACCACGGCCCAGCTGATGCGCTGGAACGGCATCCGAAATGCCCACAAGCTGCGCATCGGCCAGCGGCTCCGCATCGAAGGGAGGTAACACCATGCTTCACGACCACGATACCATTGTCGCTCCGGCCACCCCGACCGGCGGAGCGATTGCCATCGTCCGCGTCAGCGGCAGCGGGGCCATCGAGACGGTGGAGCGCATCCTCCGGGGACGCCGTCCGCTGAGCGAGGCGGCCGGATATACGCTCCACCGCGGCACCATCAGCGACGGCGCACGGCTCATCGACGACGTGCTGGTCTCGCTCTTCCGCGCCCCGCACTCCTACACGGGCGAGGACTCGGTCGAGATTTCGTGCCACGGCTCGGCCTACGTCGTCTCGGAGATTCTGCGGCTGCTGCTCGACGCCGGGGCCCGCATGGCCACGCCCGGGGAGTTCACGCTGCGGGCCTTCCTGGCCGGCAAGCTCGACCTGGCGCAGGCCGAGGCGGTCGTCGACCTGATTGCCTCCTCGTCGAGGGCCGCCCATACGCTCGCCGCAGGGCAGCTGCGGGGCGGTTTCTCGAAGCGGCTCGACCATCTGCGCAGGGAGCTACTGCACCTCGCCTCGCTGCTCGAACTGGAGCTCGACTTCTCGGAGGAGGATGTGGAGTTCGCCGACCGGCGGAAGCTGCGCTGCACGATGGAGGAGATTCTGTCTGAGATTCTTCGTCTGAGGGGCTCCTTCGCGCTGGGAAGCGCCCTGAAAGAGGGCATTCCGGTGGCGATTGTCGGCGCGCCGAACGTCGGCAAGAGCACGCTGCTCAACCGGCTGCTGAACGAGGACAGGGCGATGGTCTCCGAGATTGCCGGAACGACACGCGACCTGATTGAGGAGCAGACCGTCATCGACGGCGTCCGCTTCCGCTTCATCGACACGGCGGGCATCCGCGCGACGGACGACCGGCTCGAACGGATGGGCATCGAACGCACCCGTGCCGGCATCGCCCGCGCCCGCATCGTCGTGCGGCTTGTCGACGCCACCACACTGGCACCGGCCGACTCCGCCCGGACAGAGGCTGCGGCCAATCCTCCCCACACACATTCAGCCACCGCGGCCGGCGACAACACGGCAGCCGCCGGCACCCATGTCAATGCTGCGGCGGACAACATCGCGACAGCCGCCATCTCCGACACACACAATGCCCCTGCGGCGGGGAGCCAGACCGCACCCGAAGGAACGACAGCCGCCACCGCCCGTGACGCACACGAAGACGGGGCCACGCTGCGGCTTCCCGAGCCCGAGTTCACGCTGCGGCCCGAACAGCGGCTGCTCACGGTGGTCAACAAGCTCGACATGCGCCCCGGGGTGACGCTGCCCGAGGGGGTCATCGGCATCTCGGCCAAGCGGGGCGAGGGCATCGACCTTCTGCGCCACAGGCTGCGGGAGCAGGTCGACACGGCAGCGCTCGAACAGGGCGACACGGTGGTCTCGAACGGCCGCCACTACGAGGCGCTGACGGCGGCCGAGCGAGCGCTCGAGGAGGCGCTGCGGGGCTGCGACGCGATGCTCACGGCCGACCTGCTGAGCGAGGAGATTCGCCAGGTCATCTTCCACCTGGGCACCATCACGGGTCAAATCACCACGGACGAGATTCTTGGAAATATCTTCTCAAAATTCTGCATCGGCAAATAAGAGCCATATCGGCTCAAAAACGAACAAGGCGCTTCGGAGGAGCGCCTTGTTTTTAGAATATTCACTATCGAGTCGTTTCCAGCACCTGCTGAATCAACTGTTTTACCTCATTTCTACTTTTAATAGCGGCCGGATAAGTGTGAAAAACATTATATTCATCGATGGCAGCCTCCATGGGTATTTCTGCGCCTGGTTGTGTTGCCTGGAAGAATATAGTCAGACGGCGCTTTATCTCAGGTTCAAACTCTTTGGTTACGAGTCCTTCAATACCCCATGCAGCAACATGATCATAGAGCGGTACATAGTAGATAAGCCCATCGGCCACATCTTGCCAACTCTTGTTCTTTACATTAATCGTGGTACCTCCGACGAGACCGTTGTAAGCTGTTTCTCCGTAAGGTGTATTTTTCAAATCAATAGCGAACGGGCGGCATTCCATCAGTTCAAAGGCTGCATCCCAATGTCCTTTTCCAGTCATCGGGAAATTACTTCCGTTAAACAGGTTGTAATCAAACCAGTTCAGTACCACGATTTTGACTTTTTCTTCTCCAAAGATTTTCTTCATCCACCAGCCCTGTGTCCCATAAACAGTATTTCTCTTTTTGAGAATCATCGAATCGTTGATGGCATGTGGCTGACTGGTTATCACCAAGGCCTTGCGTTTCCCATTCAAGGGTATCTGGCGGGCAAACATTTCCGAAATATGGGCAGCCATTAAACTGTCGCGATAGTTCACTGTGCGAGATTCCCAAAATTTCTTGTAGTCTTCTACAGTACGAATCTCGTCCCATGAGAACTCGCGGTCGGTCAGTCCGAGCTCGATTTTCCTTGGAGAAGTACGGTTTATTTCATATATACCTTTCAGAAATTTAATGCGGTTGTATTTCTCCCAAATCGGATAGAAGGTCTCCGACTTTCTATAATAGGCATACAGGCTGTCCATGAAGGCCGCATCCGTTGGATAACTGCCTTGCAGCAGGCGGTTTACATCATCGTTCATGTTGTACGAGCCGACTTCGGTATAGACGTATCCTATCTGTTCGGCAAAACGAGGGTCGGCCAGGATGTCGTGAATGAAGTCGTATTGTACCGTATCACGGTGGTCACGTTCACCCAAGACTACTATATCCGATTTTTCAAACAGCTTGAATATGTATTCTTTGGGAGGTATCCCCTTTTCTTCCGCATAAGTTCGCAATGCATCTACGGACGGAGTCTGCGCATATAATGACAACGCGGACAAACAGCAAACAACAAGCAGCATTAAATTTCTCATAATCAACGCTCTTTTTATTAATCCGTGGATTCAATCTACTCATACAATCGAATCCCGTTAAACCAAATACATCACCGAAAAAGATTTATGGGACATAAGCCTCAATCCCTCCACACCCTGCATCTCAAAAGTATACAATTTATGAAATTAACAATACATATCCAAATCTCGCAGGATTTTTCCGCCGAAAGTGAATGTTGCGCCAGCTCGACCTGCTGACCGAACACATCAACCGCATCGGCCTCTTCCGGCGCGACGTCACCCGCCCGGAGGTCGAACTGCTGCTCGCCTGCCAGCTTCCGGAACCGTTGCAGACGACCCACAACAAGCTGTTGGCACTGCTGCTCGAATCGCTGAGCGCCGCGCGGTTCATCACCCCGAAGTGGCAGCGCGTGGCGGGAGCCAAGGGGTGCTTCCTCTCGAAGCTGGGCAAACCGCTTACGGCCAAGGATCTCTCGGCGGCCAAGCAGATGGCCGACATCATCGACGCAAAACGCGAACAACAGATTCTCGACTGCATCCGGGCCCTGGAGGTCGCGCAGTCATAGCCTGCCCGCAGACGCCTGCCAACAAGCACGGTCGATGTCCCCCTGTGCGGGGTTCCGCCGTCGTGTTTGCAGGGTGCCAGTACGCGGGAAAAAGATGGGAAAGATTGTCCAAACAAGCGGAAACGTTGGCAGACAATGTCGTCAGCTTTTTTCTTCGTTTCTTTGTCTCTGTAATTACAAGCCCGTGCGTTGCGCAACGCCTTTGTCAAACCTTTTAAATTGTGTTTTTATGCAAATGAGTCTAACCGTCGAGGAACGTCTCGACCGCATCGGACAACTGCTGCGCGGACAGAAGAATGTCCTGAACTTTTCCGAAGCCTGCGACTTCACAGGCATCTCTCCGAGCTACATGTACAAACTCACCCACAACGCCCGCATCCCCCACTACAAGCCTCACGGCAAGAATGTCTATTTCCTGCGCGAGGAGTTGGAACAGTGGCTGCTGCAGAATCCCGTGCGGACCGCCGAACAGAAGGATCGCGAGGCGACCGAGTTTGTCCTTCGCAAACGACGTCCAAGATAGCAACACGTATCGGTCCGACCGGTCCCAAGCCCATCGGGGCGGCCGGATTATCTCCCTCTAAAAAAGCGCATCGCACACCTTAAACGAGCGGATCTCCCGCTCCTTTACAATGTCATCCTCTCCTATACGGCCGATCAACAACGGCGACGACGGGTCATGCAACCCCCGGTTCCGACACACCGTTTCCGTATCGGTGTTGGCATAGCAATACAGACAGCCGTGGCTGCATGTATCATAGGCTCCGATATCCACACTCTGCACACATCCACACTCCGGCCGTTGGTTCCTGTCCTTGGCAACATTCAACCTGCACCCCAGCAGCTCTTCAATCAACATGCGGTCGATGCACCGGCCATGCCGGATGCCCATCGGCTCCAGGTCCATCCGTTCCGCGCAGCTCTGGATTCGGATGCCATAGCTTGATGCAATGGCCGCCAGCCCCGCAGCCAATCGGGTGATTTCATCCGCACCCGGTTCACGGGCCGTTGTCACCCTTAAATTGCGCCGCGTCTTCTGATACAGATCCACAAAACTGATCACGCAGGTTTGGGTACAGGATGCCAACCGTTTGGCGATTGCCTCAAAACCGTGCAGATGATATTGGACATCCATGCTTTGCGAGAACAGAATCGGATCATACCGCCAAATGACCCGCATGGGGCCAATCCGGTCGGACAGCCGTCTGAACGTCTCGATCACAGACTCCTTCTGCGGGAGCCCCTTCTCCAGCTCCCTGTCGTATGGAGTGACCGTAAACTGGAAATAGTACATGTAGTCCGCAAGTTCGTCCAGACGCGGCAGCATCGGCGCTGGATTCTTGCTCCAAAAGACGATGCAATCAATCACATCGGGGGATAGCCGGATTTTGCTGACCTGATGCCGGTTCATCGGATTCCGGACGCACACCTGCCCCTCCCGGATCCGGTTGTAAAACCAGTCCGAATAGAAGGCGGGAATATCGGTTCTTCGGCTAACGCTCAGTATCATTGCGAATCAGTTTATCGTTTCGCCGCACTTCGCCGACGGCACCCGAGGCTGTGGCGTATATCGGCCCAACCGGTCTATTTGCGCTCGGGATCCGCTTCCGCCGCAGGCCGATCCTTCCAGAGCCACCACTTGCACTTTGCCGGATCGGGATTCTCCGTGTTGACGAAATAGACGACCGCGCGATAAAGATACAGCTGACAGCGGTCAATCTGACACCCCCGCAGACGACACTCCTCGGCATAGAGTTCCTCGGCCGTTTTGCCCTTCAGCGATTCGATGGTCGTGTATCCCATGGCCAGCAGATCCGCTTCGGTCCGCGGCCCGACGTTTGGTATTTTACGCAGTTCAGTCATGGCTGTCTGGTTTTCCGTAGAGCCGCTCCAGATCGAGCTTCTCGATGCGCGAACGGATGGCGCCGGGCTTGCGCTGGAAATGGGCGGACAGCTCCTCCTCCGTCGCCCCCTCACACCACCGGCGCGTCAACTCCAGATCCTCCGCTTCGGTCCAGGGCAGGTAGGCGTTCGGATACTCCTGGCGGCAGGCGTAGACCGAGTAGGTCGGTTCGCCGGACAGCTGCTTGTAGGCCCGCAGATAGCGTTTGAGCCGCTTGACGTCCTTGTCCGAGAGGTACGGCAGGCGGCGGATATCCATATTGTCCGTCAAGTCGTTCAGCTTGACCGCCACGGCCAGCGGATTGCCCTTTATGCGGGCAATATAACGGTCGTAGGACTCCTCCTCGGCGTGGGTCAAACACCGCAGCGCCTCGATGATTTCGGGCGCAAACCCCTCGGCCGCCAGCCACTCCAGCGTCCAGTCGCTGTCCTCGACCACATCGTGCAACACCCCGACGATCTTCTCTTCGGGGGCCTTGCCGGCGGCCATAACCCGCAGAGGGTGGCCGATATAGTCGTTCCCAGCCTTGTCGCGCTGGCCGCGGTGCGCCTCGGTGGCAATCTCGATGGCTCGTTCCAGGGTACTCATGCTCTACTCGATTTATGGACGTCGTTCGGCGCGTCCTATCCAAGACAAAGATACGAAATTTGCCGACAGCTGGAAAGCGGGACAACCCGCCTGCGGCAATAAACTACAACGATACACACCGCTCACCAGACGCTTTGCCGCAAAAATCGGCGGCCGTTGGCGGTTTTCCGATTTAATTTCCTATTTTTGTAAATGGTTCCGTGCCGATCCGCGGAACTAACATACTACGAACGTTTCGTTACGTTTTCTTTCACACTCAAACTTCGCAAATTTGAACAGCAGAAAGAGATGTAACTGGACGCCTCGTGGACGCATGTATTGTGCCCGCAGGCCTTTGGCTTGCTATGTGCATGATACACGTTTCGCGTGGGCTGTCCGTGTTGCTTATTTCTGTTGTGGGCAGCGAAGGCCTGAGTGTGGGATAAGTCAATGCGGCAACCCACGTTTTTTTATGGCCTTCGATTACGATTACACCGGAAATCCCGCCCTGCTCGACCGCCGAAAGGTCGCCTTCTTTGCCTCGCGCGTCGTCTCGCCGGCCGTCGAGGAGCAAGCTCTTCGCTGGGCCGAGGCGTGTTGCGCAACCGACCGCGTCGTAATCAGCGGCTTCCAGTCGCCGCTCGAAAAATCCGTCTTTGAACTTCTGCTGCAAGCCCGCCACCCGGTGATCTGGGCCCTGGGGCGCGCCCTCTACCGCCGCTACCCTCCCGCCGTCGAAGAGGCCCTGGCCGAGCAGCGCATTCTGATCTTTGCCGTGCGTAACGCCCGTCGGACCGGTTGGCAGACGGCTCAAACCCGCAACTACACCATCGCCACAATGGCCGAAGAGAGCGTCTACGCCCTCCGCTCGGACGGCCGCCCCAGCTCGCTCGACGTCCTCTGCGGGCTGGAGTTGGGACGCAAACCGGTGCGTTGTTTTTGATTGGTTTTGGACAGCTATCGTCTGCCGATCGTGACGACGTCCTGGTTGACTGAGCAGCGGATTGGTGCAATATTCTCCAATTCGTCGAGCAACTCCCACAGCGGAAGATTGGGGGTCTGAAGGCTGAAGGTGCAGGCCGATCTCTCGTACGACACCTATGCCGAACGTGATCCGCTCATCATTCCCGACAATTACAACCGCTGGCAGCTGCGTTTTCAGATTGAGTTGGGATTATAATTTTCTCGTCAATATTTTTTTAGTCGATGTCTCTTTTTTCATGGTCTTGCCAAACCTTTCATTGAAGGCGTTTGCCGAGTACCTTTTCCCGAGTCGGTAACCATTGAGCACACAGCGATTCTCGTGATCGATGAATGTAACGCCGGTGATTCGGTTTTGATCATTTCGGCGCAGGAATAAATCAATGTGATGGGTTTTCAGTCGTTTGCACAACTCCTCTTCGGATAGCGACTCGATCAGCGCCTCCTCTACATGATGTAATATCATTTTATGAAGATTGGCAGAATTGATCTTCTCCGGGGAACTTGCCAGAATGGTCTCGACCTTTTTCAAGGAGGCGTCATCTCCCAGGCTGGATGCTTTCAGCAGCGTCACGGGTGCTTTTTCCCCATTCTCATCCAGCACGGTATATACCAAACCGTGGTATGGCCTTCCTGCACGGGTCCCTTGCAGCTCTTCTACACCGATACGATACAGGGCGAGTAGCGCTCTCAATTCACCCATGGTCTGAAACCGATACAGGGCGAGTGCCGGTTTAACCACGGCGGCGATCTGATTCTTCAGGTCGCCTCTGTGGTAATCTACGGGTTTGAGTTGCTATAGAGTAACCTGTTTTTGTTTTTTCGCCGGATGAAGGTGGTATTTCTTCTCCAACTCCTCGGTCACGGCAACGCTTCGTCTGTTGCGATGGCTGTCATTGATCTTGCGCCCGGTTATATCGACCTGTGTTGTAACAATATGGATGTGAACCCTTTCGATGTCGGTGTGTTTATAGATGATATGGGGTTGGTTTCCCCAACCCATTCCGTCCAGGTATTCTTCGGCCATCGTGATCAGTAGTTCGTCGTCAATCTCATCCTTGGGGTCCGGATTCAGGGAGATATGTACTATGGGCTTTTCAGTCCTGATGCATTCGGGCATCGAGTTGTGAAACTCTTCGGCCATCTTCGAGACATTGTATTTCCCGTCAGGATCTTCAAATATCAGTCTTGTCGACAATACGGAAGCCTTTCCCTTGTTGACTTTCAACTGATTGTAATTCAGAATGCCATACGCACTCTTTCCGGTAGTTATGTTAGCTATCATTTTGTCTTAATTTTTGAACTGTGGCAAAAATCTTCTCACTGACAGCAATCAAATTGCGTGTCTCATTCTCCAGTTTATAGAGCATCGCGAGAGCTTTTTTCTGCGAGAAATGGATGTACAGCATCTTTACAACCTGATTGTAATTGACTCCGATTTTACGGTATAGAGCATTGTGGGAGGATAGAATGGTTGCAATCTCAGTCACGCCTCGATCCATTTGGATGACGCGAAATGTTTTGTCAAAAATCCGTTCCTTAATGAAACGAGCCATTGAATGCATACCGGATTTTTCGAACATGGTCAGGAAACGGGCGTATTCTTCGTCCGTAAATCGGACCATGATGCATTTCTTTGCCGGATCGGCTTTGCGAGGCCTGCCCGGTTTTCCTTGTTTGCTGCGAGAAATAAGGTCTTCCATAGCATTCAATTTTGCATGGAGGAGACGAAGCCCCTCTGTGTTAAATGTGGACCGATTTCCAGCAGGCTACAATGCTATTGTTTTGTCCTTCTGACTGTCCGGAGGGAGAGGATCCGATCTCGGTCTGTTTCACAAGGCAAAGTTACCGAGAGGAATCATTGGTTGTATAAGGGTACGCGACGCCAACCACTGCCACACCGACGCCAACCACTGCCACGGACAGAATATAGCAGGTAGCTGGGGCTGGAATGTCACGGATTGAGTGTTGAAGACATGCCCGAGAGGAAAAGTTTCTTTCCGGGTAGTCTATGTCTCTGCTATTACTCTAAAAATAAACTCGATAAATGGTGTGCAACCTTCTTTTCCTCCACTGACAGCAATTGTTTGGTCATATTTGGGTGGGCCCATAAGCAGGTTTTCCAGCGCAATTTTTGCACAAAAGAATGGTCCTTAATCGCCGCAAATCATGGTAATAATTGACAGAATTTCTATGGAATTGAGCGTAGGAGAAGGCCATTGTGGTGGCTAATTCCTTTGTCTTACGTTGCTTATGTGTATGAAGAGAGGGTCGTGTCACGGTCTCGATTTGAGATAGAACAAGCCATTAGATGTTCGTCATATCTCGTGATTACAGTCAGAAAACCGGTGTGATTTCATCCGAGAATCGAAACAGAATATCCCCATTTGTCGGAGCAGCCTTTGAAAGTCTGCTCCTTTTCTTTTGCCCGTAGGACGCAATTATGCCTTCCAAGGTCCCCATTTTTGAACAAAGGGTGTCGGAAACTCTTCGGCGGTTAAAATCCGGTCTCGGCACATGGGGTGCCCGGTAAAAAACGACGACTTCGGAGGAGTTTTCCACCCCCTTGCGGGCAAGCTGTTTTCTGTTACGAAATCTATTTCGCGTAACGGAAAACACAGCTTGCCGGGGGCAAAACATATCATGTTTCTGACCCCCAAAAACGGGTCGAATATCACGCCCCGTTCCCGCTTGTTCGCCGGCCAATCTGAAGAGGCGAACCGCCCGTTCCCGAAGCCGACATCGGGAACAAAACCGATCAAAAAAGGAAGGTTCGCAGGCGTCTTATTCAAAAAGGCCGACTGACTGATTGACGTCAGTACTGACTGACTGAAGTACTGACTGACTGAAGTACTGACTGACTGAAGTCACGGTTTTGCTGTTTCGCTGTTGTGTTGACACACTGTTTTGTTGTTTTACTGACGTACTGTTTTGCAGGCTCTCTGTTTTGTTGTTTTGCAGACATATTGATTTGCGGATACCAGTTGGATACATAGGGCTGGAGCGACAACAAGGCTTCGGCCGTTGTCCACATTCTTGCCTTGAGAATGGTTGGCCGACACACGAATGGCGGAGGCCCGATAAACACACGGTAAGAACCGCAGAAACAGGCCATACACCTCAAAAACCACCACAGAGCGCAACTTATATCACCAAGCTCCATCATGGCTCAAACGCGAGAAAAATGGGCAACAAATTGATCTTGGGCGGCAGCGGGGATCGAGACCTGTGGATGAAAGATGGGCCGGAAAACGGGGGCCTCAACACACAGCCGAAGCATGGTTTTTCTCCTTTCCATCGGTAGCATCTTCAAAAGCGGGCCGGAGCGAATACGACAACCTTTTCCGCGGGGAAAGGGCTCCACCGAAAGAGGCCTTCTCCCGCGGAAACCCCACCGGGGCCTGAGGTTGGCATTTCGCTCCGGGCCCTTACCTTGCTGCCGGATGAAAAGGAGCTGAACTCACAACCGTCCGTTGTCGTTCCACTCGCCATAAAGGATTCCCTGTACGTATCGCCGACATCACATAAATTCAACATACCGGACGATTTCTGGAAATAATGGACGCTAAACAAGCAGAAAATGTTTTTTTTCAACCCAAACAACGGGAAAGAGGTTTACCAGTAGAAAAATAGAAGGAGTACAAGCAGAATATCAACACATATTCTTGATTTTTTGCTATCTTTATTAGTTCTTCTTCCGACAGGGCGAACAGTCGATTAAATATGTTAACTTTGTGACAACATACGGACAATTTGATGAAAAAAAACAAAACATATACATTCATAGATCTGTTTGCCGGAGCTGGAGGACTTTCAGAAGGCTTCATCAGAGCCGGATATACGCCGATTGCGCATATCGAAATGAACAAGGACGCCTGCAATACGCTGAAAACACGATCGGCATTCCATTATCTTCAGAAAAACGGAATGCTGGCAATCTATGAAGATTACCTCAAACACAAGGAAGAGGGAACCGACGGGAGCAAACTCTGGAACCAGGTTCCGAAAAGCGTGACCAACACCACGATTTGTGCGACGATTGGAGAGAATACGATTGATGATATTTTCAGAAACGTGGACGAACTCAAAGGCAAGCGCAAGGTGGATATCATCATCGGAGGCCCTCCCTGTCAGGCCTATTCCGTCGCCGGCAGAGCACGTATGGGCAAGGAGGTCGAGAAGGATCCTCGAAACGAACTGTACAAATATTACGTACGGTTTATCAAGCACTATGATCCCGAGATGTTCGTATTCGAAAACGTATTGGGTCTGTTGACAGCCAAACGGGGAGAGCCCTTCGCGGATCTCAAACGACTGGTTGACGAGCTCGACTATGACATGGACTACAAGGTTCAGGTTGCCTCCCAACATGGAGTTCTGCAAAATCGACAGAGAGTCATTATCGTAGGCTGGAAACGAGCCGTAAAAGGATCGAAAAGCCCGTACCATTATCCAGAACTGCCCGTGGAAGAGTGCCCCTATCAGGTACTGAGAGATCTGTTCTCGGACCTGCCGGCGCGAAAGGCAGGCGAAGGGAAATTCTGCGAAGCCGTTTCATACGTCAAGCCCTTGTCCGAAATGCCGTACCTGGACCGGTCAGGAATACGTGGCGAACTTGATTTTACAACCCAGCATGTAGCCAGGCCGACCAACGAGAACGATCGAAAAATATACAAGATAGCTGTCGAAAAGTGGTTGAATGAACACCATCGGTTGAACTATGCACAACTGCCGGCCGAACTGCAGACTCATCGAAACAAGAAAACCTTCCTCAACCGTTTCAATGTTGTCGACCCAAACGGGTACAGCCACACGGTAGTAGCACACATCGCCATGGACGGTCATTACTACATCTATCCGACGCTGCATCCAACATTGGAAACGGTACGCTCCATTACGGTTCGGGAAGCTGCCCGTCTCCAGTCCTTTCCGGACGATTACTATTTCGAAGGGAGCCGGACTTCTGCCTTTAAACAGATTGGCAATGCCGTACCGGTCGTACTCGCTCAAAGAATTGCGGAGGCCATCAAAAAAATGTTGTAGAATTTTTCAGACTACTTTCAACCCGACAATAAAACCTGCCTGCAACCATGGACTTCTCCTATCTGAAAACCGCATCAGCCATTCCGGGGGCCGCAGCGATGATCGAAACGTTTCGAGCCATCGGCTACAGTCTGGAAACGGCAGTTGCCGATATTGTGGACAACTCGATATCGGCATCGGCCAAAAACGTATGGATCAACCGGATCTGGAAAGGAGGTGATTCCATTGTAACAATCAGGGACGATGGACACGGCATGTCCGGAGACGAGATTATTCAGGCCATGCGGCCCGGAGCACAGAATCCGCTGGAAGAACGGTCGGCAACGGACCTGGGACGTTTCGGTCTCGGCCTGAAAACCGCCTCCTTTTCACAATGCCGGACACTGACCGTCATGAGCAAAACCCGGGGACAGTCTCCCGAATTCTGGACATGGAGTCTGGACCACGTTGCTCAATGTGACAGATGGGAACTGATCCATTGGCTTCCGGAAGGTTTCGAGCATGAACTGGACGACCTCACGTCCGGTACCGTCGTTATCTGGACGAATCCGGACCGGATTATACCGGCCACGACAAAAGTCGAGAACGAGAATGCCAAACGAAAGTTTTCGGAGGCATTCGACAGGGTCAAGAAGCATCTTTCAATGACCTTTCACCGGTTCCTTGAGACCAATTCCGTAACAATACATTGGTGCGGGCATGAAATTGATCCCTGGAATCCTTTCTGCCCGGAGGAAAGCAAGGTACAGGCCATGCCGTCCGAACAGATCGGAGAGCAGGTAACCGTCAAGGGATATATCCTGCCCCACAAGAACAATTTCTCTTCGGAGGCCGCATACAGACAGGCCGAGGGAATCTTCGGATTTTCCGCCCATCAGGGATTCTATGTCTATCGCGGAGACCGCCTGCTGCTGGCCGGAGACTGGCTGGGGCTGTTTCGCAAGGAAGAGGCCTACAAACTGGTCCGAATACAGATCAATCTGCCCAACAGCGTGGATTCCGACTGGCAGATAGACATCAGAAAAGCCAAGGCGGCGCCCCCCGTCGGATGCAGACAGCAGCTTGAATCCTATGCCAGACAGGCCTGCAACAAAGGATCCGAGGTTTACAGACACCGCGGGCGAATCCTCAGACAACGGGCCGGACAGGATTTTCAGAGCCTTTGGCTGGAAAAGAAAAAGGACAACAAATGGTCTTTCGTCGTCAACCGGGAACATGCGCTTGTCCGCAACATACGGGAACTCGCCAAAGAAAATCCGGACCAGGCCATTGACATGCTGCTGAAATTCGTGGAGGAATCCATCCCTTCCAAAACCATCTATGTACGGGAGGCCAACGATGACGACAGCCAGAAACAACCCTACTCGGACATGGATCCCGAACTGCTCCGCACGATGATACGGCGAATTTACGAAGGACAACTCACCCAGGGACTGACTCCGGAACAGTCGAGACTGGCCCTGAAACAAATGGAACCATTCAACGAATACGAAGACCTGATAGACGAACTGCAATGAATGAACTGAACGAAAAGGCAATCAACATGTGCCAGGCCCTGATCGGATTCAAGCCCGGTGTCAGCGACGAAGAAATAGACACGGCGATTTCCACGGTCACCAGCTTGCCCATGTTTGCCGGGCTGGACAAGATCGAGCTGAAGAAAAGCCTGCTGGCCATTTATAACGTAAAGGTGGATACCTACCAGATTCTGGAAGGACGTGACGCCCGTATTCCCTGGCTAAAGGAGTTCAAGGCGGAACGCCGTTCCGAATGGCAGTTCTGGACCCGATACAAAAAATATCTGGCCGAACAAAAGCATTTTGCTCCAGAGGTCATCTCCCAGCTGGACGATCTGACCGACCGTATTCTGGACAAGCTGTTCAATCCGCAGCGCAACGATATCGTCATCAACAAGAAAGGGCTTGTCGTCGGTCAGGTACAGTCCGGCAAGACGGCCAACTATACGGGACTGATCTGCAAGGCTGCCGATGCCGGATTCAACCTGATTATCATTCTGGCCGGCATACACAACAACCTGAGGAGTCAGACTCAGAACCGCATTGACGAAGGTTTTCTGGGGTTCGATACACAAAATACCAGAGCATACGACATGAACCGGACCATTCGAATCGGAGTGGGTCTGATTCCCGGTTTTGACAAGGCCATTGCAAATTCCTATACGACAAGCACCGAACACGGAGATTTCACCAGTCGGGCGGCAAATACGGCCGGATTCAACTTCAACAATCCGCAGCCGATCATTCTCGTCATCAAGAAGAACGCATCCGTACTCAAACGACTCTTCAGCTGGCTGCAAACACAGTCCAGTCACGGAGCCATAACCAACAAGGCCCTGCTGCTTATTGACGACGAGGCGGACAACGCCTCCATAAATACCAGTCGGGACGGCGATGATCCGACCGCCATAAACAAAAACATATGCAAGATCATCAAGCTGTTCAACCGATCCGCCTACGTCGGTTACACGGCCACACCGTTTGCCAACATCTTCATACCACTCGACAAGGACGACCTTTTCCCGAAGGACTTTATCATCAACCTCCCGGCTCCGGACAACTACATCGGTCCCGAGAAGGTCTTCGGGACTTCGGCAGAACCCGACGGGAACGAAGATCTTCTGCCCATTGTCTTCCCGGTTACGGACAGCGATGCGTTCGTTCCCGCCAGACACAGGAGAGACGACCCGAAACCGACCGTGGATGATATCCCAGAGTCGTTAAGAACCGCCATCAAGTGCTTCATCGTTACATGCGCCATACGCATTGCCCGCGGCCAGGAAAACAAGCACAACTCCATGCTGATTCACGTGTCGCGTTTTCAGGCGTGGCAGAATCACCTCAAGGAGATCATCGATCGCCTGTTCAAATACTACAGGAGCGAAATCGAGGCAAACGATTCGACCATGCTGGAAGAATTCCGCCGGATTTTCGAGGAAGATACCCCGACCTACCGTTCGTATTGTACCATTACGCGGGAAATCATGGACTCCCCCGTGCTGTCCCGGGTCGACAACCAGATGAGGCTTCATACGTGGAAAGAGATTAAACCACTGCTGTATCGAGCGGTACAGAAGATCGAGGTCAAGTCCATCAACGGAACATCCGGAGACAGCCTGACCTATTACGAGAACGAAAGGAACGGCATATCGGTCATTGCCATCGGTGGAGACAAGCTGTCTCGAGGGCTTACGCTCGAGGGTCTGTCCGTAAGCTACTTCCTGCGCGCATCGAAGATGTACGACACGCTGATGCAGATGGGACGATGGTTCGGCTATCGCCCCGGCTATGTGGATCTTTGCCGGCTCTTCACCAGCAACGAGCTGAACGAATGGTACCGTCACATAACGCTTGCCAGCGACGAACTTCGGGAAGAGTTCAGATATCTGGCCGAATCAGGCGGGACGCCGGAGAACTATGCCCTGAAGGTTCGCACTCATCCCGGGCAATTGCAGATAACGTCCATATCCAAGATGCGTCACACGAAGAACATTCAGGTCTCGTGGGCCGGTCGTCTGGTAGAGACCTACCAGCTGCTCCGGGATCCGGCCTCCAAACGGAACAATCTGGCGGCAACGGACAGTCTGCTTTCAGAACTCGGAACTCCAGACAGAATCAAAAACGATTATCTGTGGACCGGCATATCTTCCGACACCGTCTGCGACTACCTGTCCCGGTTCCAGCTGCCCGGATCACTGACCAAGGTCAACCTTGACCTCATATGCGACTATGTCAGGGATCTGAACGAAGTCGGAGAACTCGTTTCCTGGGACATTGCACTGATGAGCAAGAGTATCGACAAGGACACATGCGTTCACACCTTCTCGAACGGCGTACGGGTCGGTTGCTTCGTCCGCAGGCAGGCGGAAGATGCACAAAATGCCGGGACCTACTATATCCGCAAGAACCACATCGTCGGTAATCCGACCGACGAATTCATCGACCTTCCCGCCGACATGCTGTCAAAGGCTCTTGACAAGACAAAAAAACGAAAATCTCAGGCCGGTGAAGAGTGGAAACACGAATATCCCTCACCACAGCTCGTCAGACAGGAGTTCCGGTCCAAACAGACACCCCTGCTCATGATTTACCCGTTGAATCCGAAATCTTCCAACATGCCTGGAGTAAAGGACGCGGTCTCCTATACGAAAGACGATGAACCGTTCATCGGATTCGCCATCGCATTCCCGCACAGCGATACCGACAAGGCCGTCTCCTATGTCGCCAATCAGGTAGCAGACTTTGCGGTTACGGAGGAGGACTTCGACAGCACCAACGACAACACCTATGATGAACAGTAATTCAATAACCGACATATGGAACAATCTGGCCTCGGCAAAGGAAGCCGGATTCACCAAACGCAGGATTCCGGTTGAGTCTCCCTTGTACGTATACGGGACATACCGATACCCGGACAACCTGTACGGCATCGCTTTCTCTCATGACAGCAGCCGGAACATTCCGGCAGACCGGTTCAAAAGTCTGAAGGAACTTGAGATCCAGCAAATGCCGGATACAAGTTTCGAGCGCAGAAATCTGCTGCAGATTCAGCTGCATCACACGGACTGCCTCGGTGTATTTGCCACATTGTGCACGGACCTGACGGAGGCCGTAACCCGGACATCTACCGAAGAGGCCGCCATCCGCGTCGTACTGAATCAGCTCGAGATGTGGAGAACCCTTTTTGACCGTGGTCTTGCAGCAGGGCTCACCCCGTCCGAACAGCAGGGACTGTATGGCGAACTTCATCTGCTGGCCCGCATGCTGCGCCGAAACACCGGGTCCAAAGCGGCAATCATCGGCTATTGGGTCGGTTGCGACAAGGCCATGAGAGACTTTCAGGGCAGGGACTGGGCCATTGAGGTAAAGACTACGTCAACCAACAGCTCGGACCGTCTTACGATAAACGGCGAGCGTCAGCTGGACGATTCTCTGCTTGACAGGCTGTTTCTGTATCACCTTTCCGTGGAGGTATCCCGAAAAAACGGGCAGACCCTGAACCGGGAAGTCGAGGATCTGCGAAAAATGCTGTCGGACGACGCTTTCATCCTTCGTCAGTTCAACACCAGTCTGACCCATGCGGGATATTTCGATGAGCATGCACCGCTCTACCAGGATCGCTGCTACAAAGACCGCGGGGGACAGGCCTATCGCATATCGGGGGACTTCCCCCGTATCGTGGAACAGGACCTGCGCAACGGGGTCTCCAATGTTACATATGTCATCAACACGTCCGCCTGCGAAGGATACCAGGTTAGCGACACGGAACTCTTCAAACAGACAATCGACCATGAAGGAGATTGACAAATTCTATCAGTCCCTGATGCAGGACGTTGTCGCCATGCAGTCGGGTGACGAGGACGGCAACACCCAGGAACAGATATTTACCCGGATCTGTCTGGACATGCTGTCCGATGCAGCCGAAACGGAAAACGTATCGGTTGCCTACGATGAACGAGATCTGAAGAAAAAGGGACAGCACAAGATCAACGGATATGCGATTTCGGACAACTACGAAACTGTGGATCTGTTCATCACCCTTTATGCCAACACCTCGGAGATCCGTACGATTTCCAAGAGCGAGGTTGATACGGCTTCAAGGATGATTACGAACTTTTTCCGCCGGGCCGTATACAACGACTACGTCAACGAGATTGCCGAGTCCTCCGAGATCTTCGAATTCGCCAATACGCTGGCCAACTACGCCGAATTACGCAACAATCTGATTCGCGTAAACGCCTTCATCCTGACAAACGGCACATACAAGGGCGAACTGCCGGCCAGTCAAACCATCTGCGGATACAACATCTACTACAAGGTCATAGACATCGAGTACCTGTACAAGATCTCCGAACAGGCCGGAGTCCCCATCGAACTGGATTTCGAAGATCTGAACGGTCTCCGGTACGACATACCCTGCCTTGCCGCCAACCTGAACAATCCCGAATACGAAGCCTATGTAGCCATAATCCCGGGAGAATGTCTTGCCCAGTTGTATGACTGTTACGGAGCCAGACTGCTGGAACAGAACGTACGGTCGTTTCTTCAGTTTACCGGAAAGATCAACAAGGGCATACGGGAAACCATCAAGAACGAACCGCACATGTTCCTGGCCTACAACAACGGCATTGCGGCAACCGCCGACCACGTCGAGCTGGATGAAACGGGACACTTCATCAGACATATCAGCAATCTCCAGATTGTGAACGGAGGGCAAACGACCGCCTCCATCTTTTACACGAAGAAAAAGGACAAGGCGGATATCTCCAGCATTCTGGTTCAGGTGAAGCTGTCCGTCATCAAGGTCAAGGATCAATACGCAGACATAGTTTCACGAATATCACGTTATGCCAATACCCAGAACAAGGTCAACGATGCCGACTTCTCGGCCAACAATCCGGCCCTTGTAGAAATCGAGCGAATTTCGAGATACGTATTTGCCCCGGCGACTCCGACCAACAACCTGCAAACGGCCTGGTTCTTTGAACGTGCTCGCGGACAATACAAGACCCTGCGGGCCAAGGAAGGATTCACGAAATCGCGTCAAAAGGCCTTTGATCTGAAATATCCCAAGAAACAGGTCGTCACGAAAGTGGAACTTGCCAAATATGTCAATGCCTGGCAGGAAACATACAACGGCAAAAATCTGGCTATCGGACCACATATCGTTGTTCGAGGAAATGAGAAGAACTATGCCCGCTTCATAAGCTACACTCTCCCGGACGCTAAACATATTGATGTTGCATGGTTTGAAGATGCGATAGCCAAAGCCATTCTGTTTAAAACTGCTGACAAGCGATACGGCACAAAACTCACAGGAGATCATATCGGCGAATTGAAACAGGTTGTCGTTCCATATACGCTGTCTCTTTTGAACATCATTACGAACGGCAAACTGGACTTATTTCGAATCTGGAAAAATCAGTCTGTCTCACCGGCCCTGTCAGATTTTATATACGATCTGATGAAGCAGATCAACGGGTTTATTCTCAGAGAATCCCCCGTTTCCCACTATATCGAATGGGCGAAAAAGGAAGAGTGCTGGATAAAAGTTCGCTCAAATAAATGGGCATACAATCTCGATGAAATTCGTCAGGACTTCATTGATGAAAAAAATCCACCCAAACGCAACCATAAAAATGATGTTGAAGACGAAGAGTCGGACAAACGACATAAGGAAGGCATCATACGGGCCATTCCATTCTCCCTCTGGAAGAAGATAGAGACATGGGGCCGTGATACGGAAATGCTGCAACCCACCCTGACCTCCCTGGCCAGCGATATTGCATACAAGATCAAGAACAACCGCAAACTGAACGACAGCGATATCTCCAGAGGCTATCTGATTTACGAGAATGTCTGGCAACACAACCCGGAACTGCTTGAGGAAGCCGACAGTCTGGCCGAGCAGGATCGAGCAAAAGCAGAAGAGGCTTCAGGCACCTCGTCTCAACGGACAGACGGTCAGGACGAGATTACATTGGAGCTGATACGGTCCATGGTAGAATGGGACAAACGCCGACGAATCCTTGAGGACTGGAAATGGAAGGCCATGAAGGATGTCGCCGATGGAACGAAACCGTTAACCGACAGGATGAAATATGCCTTCTACTTCAACCTGCAAAAGCTCAAGAAGGCAGGATTTCCCAATTGACAAGCGCCATGGATATCTGGAGCCGCGAAAAAAGATCCGAGGTCATGTCCCGAATCAGGAACAAGGGTACGAAGCCGGAAGTTACGCTTCGCAAGGCCCTTTTCGCCCGCGGATTTCGCTATCGCGTCAATGTCAAAACTCTTCCCGGGAAACCGGATATCGTTCTGCCTCGATACAAGACGGTCATTTTCGTTCATGGATGTTTCTGGCACGGACATCCCGGCTGCAAATATGCATATACCCCCAAGAGCAATACGGAATTCTGGGTTAACAAGATATCAGGCAACCGGGAACGGGATGCAGTCGTAAAACGCGAACTTGAAGAATCCGGATGGAAGGTAATCATCGTCTGGGAATGTGAAATCAGACACGGAAAGGATTTTTCAGGTTTGATAGAGCGTTTATCTCAAGATATTCGTTTACGAGATTCTAACCTAGGGACAGTCGTTTAATTCCGTCATTATGAGTCAATCGGCAG
>ULSH01020997.1_pt1 | contig 22233 bp, 21 predicted proteins | sample 1956151 | NCBI WGS metagenome assembly ULSH01 (sample SAMEA4835702, study PRJEB28245) | human gut metagenome | biome: gut microbiome; material: fecal sample | place: Denmark | collected 2008 | reverse complement strand
CTCTGTTATTCCGTGTCTGTCAATGAGCGAAGAGTCGCTGCTGATAGTCCACGGAACCTACCGTCCCAAGACACGCGTCAACGTCTTCACCAACGAGATCCGGCGCCCAAGCCGACCGTGGCCCAACCTCGACCTCGCACAGCCTCCCGATCCATCGCCCGAAGAGGAGCTGATCGAAAGGGAAGTCCTTCTCGGCATCCCTCCCGACCTCTCAATATTCAATCAGATTTATCTCCCTGAACCAGAAGACTGCCCCGCAGTCCCGCTCTTCTAAGCGGCGCCATGACCGCCCCTCCTCCGGAAAAAGACCCCGTCCTCCTCCCCCGGACCTCGTCTGACCCGTCCGAAATCCCCTCACCTGTAGGGACATCGCTTTGCGATGTAAAAGGAGTCCCCGGAAAAAATGGCCTCTCGGACCCATCCTCCCCCCGGAACCAATCATGGCAAAGAGCACATTGAAATTCTGGAAAACTTTTGCCCGTCAACGGAAGGCCGTTGACCCCGGTCCGGCTATCTTTCACCGCCCGGCTACTCCCTCTTCCTGACAGCCCCCACTATGCCCTTTCGGTAACCCTCGTCCCAATCTGTTTAATCAATTCAATTCGCTAACTTCTATCTCCTCAGCCTTTTGTCAATCAGAGCGAGATATTTTAGACCTGTCTGATCTATCACATTCTCAGGCTTCTCTATCCTGCATGCTGAATAGATTGCATTCAGAAAACCGGGAATCGCATCGATAATCGGATTGGCCATAAACCCTATTCCGGCTGCGATGGTTCCGCATACTGTCCCGAAAACAATCTCACCCCAGTGGCTCTCATTCATTTTTGCATATAATTCTTCCTTAGCCGCTTTCATATGCTCAAGAACCATGATAAACTGTGGCGATTCTTATACGTCGCCGGTTGGTAATCTATTTTGTCCGCGACCACTGAAGCCAGAAAAGTTATCAGCTCATTGGCTGTTCGCTTTTCGACTTTATACCAGTAGCCATCTATCCTCTCGGCTAATCCACAATGTGTTAGATGATAGAAGATCTCACCATCCAGTTTATCGATATGCAACCTGTCCCACTTCCCCGTTTTAGGATTTCTTCCCCCCTGGAAATGGCCTCTCTCCGGAGTGCCGAATAATCTTCGCCTTTCTATGATTTTAGGATTATTACTCAGATAGTTGCAAAATCTTTCTGAGACTTCAAATGGATGTTCCATGACGAACATCGGGTTGATTGGTGTAATCAGTTCTTTTGAATCGCTTCCCTCATGAACGGTTCATAAGGATCCGGTTCATGGAAATACTGTTCAGGTACGATAGAACCGATATTGTCATAATAAAGTAAAGCTCTTATCGTCCAATCCGTATCCGGCAGATTGATAGATGGGTAGTATAGCAGATTATCCATTTCAACTTATTCGTTATCGACATAAATTATCCGACTCCAAAGATAATCAAAAAACCGGAATCTGATCTCTTAATTAGATAGATTGTAGAGCCAACCCGATCCGTCCAATTTCTCCAATTTGCCCAATCAATGCGGTCGAGTTAAGGTCAATAGGCTTTATTGATGAGTCCTTCAGGGCGCACCGTATTTTAACCGGTTATGGAGCGAAGCGGAGTGACCGGAAAGAGTCTGCACCAAGTCTCGGCGTCCTGGAGGGATGCCTCAGTGATAGATGCAATTAACTCACCCGCACTGATCCGTCCAATTCCTCCAATTTGCCCAATTTGTCCAATCCGTCTCACCTCTATCACGTTAAGATTTTCTAATAAAACAATTTGGAAAGCAAAAGGTCTTGACATATTGGCAATGTCCATTTGCGATTTCTTAATCCGTTTGTCTTTCAAAATCTCATTTCCCGATGCAGTGCGTAGAACGCGTTGTCGCTCAGCGGATTGCGAATCTTCGGGTACAAGAGCCCGAAAATGCACCGTTTTACCTTCTGAAAATCGCTTTTCATGACCCTCCCGGGCCTGTGTTTTTGTACCGGCAAATGCCCTTTGGGGCATTCGCGAGTGGGCTTGAAGCGCATGTCGGCCAAAGGCCGGTGCGCGTTGGCGGAGCCATCAAGACCCACCGCAAAGTTAGCGATTTTCAGGGATATATCCTAATTTGATTTGGTCATCTCAAAGATTATTTATAACTTTGTCACCGTGGTAATAATTACCCCGGTAATAAAATATGAAGTTCTATAATCGCACTAAGGAAATAGAGGAATTAAAGCGGATACAAGGGCGAGCCTTTGAATCCCGGTCGAGAATGACAGTGATAACCGGTCGGCGTCGTATCGGCAAGACATCGCTTGCTCTGCGCGCAACGCAGGGGGAGTATCCTACGGTGTATCTTTTTGTCAGCCGTAAAAATGAGGCTGCCTTATGTGAAGAGTTTGCCGGACTTATTTCGACTGCTCTCAACTGTTATGTGCCGGCGGAGATAAAGACTTTCAAGTCGCTGTTTCAGATGATGATGGAACTTGCAAAGACCCGTAAGTTTAATCTGATTATTGATGAGTTTCAGGAATTTTTCAATGTCAATCCCTCGGTATTCAGTGATATGCAGAATATCTGGGATACGTACCGCAACGAAACGCATGTGAATCTTTTGCTAATGGGTTCGGTATATTCGATGATGCACAAGATTTTTGAAAGTTATCATGAGCCGTTGTTTGGCAGGGCGGATGCTACCATACGTCTGTCTGGTTTCGTAACGGAAACCATGAAGGAAATTATGCGTGATTTCCGTCCGGACTACAACAATGACGAGCTGCTGGCTTTTTACTGCATAACCGGAGGCGTACCGAAGTATATCGAACTCTTGTGCGAGGACACTGATTTGTCGATTGACGGAATGTTTAACTATGTAGTCAGAGAGAACTCTCCGTTTATAGATGAAGGGCGCAACCTGCTGATAGAAGAATTCGGCAAGGACTACGGGCTATATTTCTCAGTGCTCAGCTGTATCGCATCCGGGACAAACACCCAGGGCGCAATCGAAGGCGCATTGGGTGGTGTGACAGTGGCAGGTCATCTCAAGCGGTTGATTGAGGATTATTCACTAATCAAGCGGGTACGTCCTATTATGTCGAAGCCACGTTCGCAGAATGTGCAATATGAGATAACCGATAATTTCCTAAAATTCTGGTTCAATTATTTCGACCGCAACCAGACATTGGTCGAAATGGGCAATTATGACCGCCTCCGAGAAATCGTTTTGTCGGATTATCCGACTTATTCCGGTCGTATCCTTGAAAAATACTTCCGGCTCAAAATGATGGAAAGCCACGAATATATGAATATTGGCTCGTGGTGGGAGCGCAAAAAAGGTAAGGAAGCCAACGAAATAGATATAGTCGGCATCAAGGTCGATGACAAGACCGCTGTGGTCGCCGAAGTAAAGCGCCAACGCCGCAACTACGACCATAAGGCATTTATGGAGAAGGTAGAGCGTATCAAGTCCAGTCTCCTCGTGAAATATGATGTCGAGACAAAGCTATTGACTTTGGAGGATATGTGATGAAGATACAGTATTGCTCAGATCTGCACATGGAGTTTCATGAGAATATGCGCTTCATGAAGTCGCTGCCGCTTGAGCCAGTCGGCGATGTGCTCGTCATAGCCGGTGATGTTGGGTATCTTGGCGATACAACCATTCCGCATCTCAGGTTCTGGAAGTGGGCGTCCGAAAACTATCGTCAGGTTCTGATGATAGCAGGCAATCATGAGTTTTATAACAATGGCGATATAGCAGCCCAAGGCGAAATCTGGCAAAAGATGTTCCTGCCGAATGTTGGCTACTATCATAATAAGGTTGTACGCATCGACAATGTCGATTTCATTCTCTCAACCCTATGGTCAAGAATACCCGTTGTCGATGAGTTCGCAATTCAGAATGGCATGAACGATTACTCGCAGATTCTCTACAACAAACGTCGCTTGATTCCCCAAAACATAAACGATGAGTTTGAAAAGAATTTCGCTTTCATCCAAAGGGCAGTCGATGAGAGCGATGCGGAGAAGATTGTCGTGGTGACTCACCATCTCCCAACGTTCTCAGCACTCGAACAAAGACACGCGGGTGATGTGTTGAACGCTGCATACGCCACGGAACTTGGAAATTACATAGCTGATAGTCGAATCTCAGCATGGATTTACGGTCACTCCCACCATTGTACCGACCTGATGATTGGTAGCACTCACCTCGTAAGCAATCCCCTCGGCTACGTCTTCTGCGGCGAAAACTCTGGATTCAACGATTCTGCTGTGATAGAAGTCTGATATATTGGACTATTCATACATTTCACGCTCCTCATTCATGTTCTGAAAGTTTTGGTATAATATATTAGACTTTTGATGCCACATTAGTTTCGCTTGGTTCTTCAGTCGGGATAGATGGCGGTTTTGATGACGTTGTCGGCGCGACTGGCGAACAGGTCATAGGCTTTCTGGATGCGGCTGAGAGGGTAGCGGTGGGTTATCAGATGGGTTGTGTCAATTTTGCCTTCGGAGATGAGCTGCATGATTTTGTCGCAGTCGCAGGCATCGACACCGCCGGTCTTGAACGTCAGGTTCTTGCCATACATCCACGGAAGGGGCAATATCTGTTCCGTTTCGTATAGTGCGACAATCGTAACAATGGCATTGGGACGAGCACAACGCCATGCGAGTTCAAACGTCTCCTCGCCTCCGGCAACCTCAATCACGCGGTCGGCGCCACGACCCTCTGTCAATGTATTAAGGATTTCAAGGCATTCTGTCGGTTCGACAACATCCACATCCGGATAATGCTGGCGCACAAATTCACGGCGACTCTCATCAGCTTCGCAAACGACTATTCTTTGAGGCTTATACAACCGCACACATTCGAGAGTGCATAACCCTGTCGGACCGGCTCCGATGATAAGCACCGTATCTTCCTCGGAAATTTCAGAAATCTTGGCCGCCCAATAGCCTGTGGCGAGTATGTCGCCGACAAACAGAGCCTGCTCATCGCTCACGTTATCAGGAATCGGAGTCAGACCATTGTCGGCGTATGGCACACGGACATATTCCGCCTGACAACCGTCGATGCGACAGCCCAACATCCAGCCGCCGGAGGTGCAGTTGTTCACGTATCCACGTTTGCAATAGAAGCAATCACCACAAAAAGTCTCGACATTCACGGCAACTCTGTCTCCCGGCTTTACCTTGGAGACATCCGAACCGACAGCCTCAACGACGCCAACCAATTCATGCCCCACGGTAATACCGACCTCTGCCTGAGGTACAGTCCCATGCAGAATATGAAGGTCCGATGAACAAATGCTTGAAAGAGTAACCCTCACCACGGCATCCTTCGGGTCCAAAATCTCCGGCTTCGGTTTCTCAATCAGTTCAAACCTTCCTGGCTCCGTATATGTCAATGCTTTCATCTCAAATTCTTCGTTATTATTTTGACAATATCTCCCACCAACCGTTGCGACGACCATTGCGGCGAATCATAATTCCTTTCTCGGCGAGGGCAGAGGTAATGCGCTTAACTGTGGATGCCGATTTCTTTATGGATTTGGCAATATCCGTCTGAGTGATTTTGGGGTTATCCTTTATTACTCTGAGTACTGCTAATTCCTCCAAAGTACAGTTCAAAGTGTCAATTTGAGACTTTGGATTAGACATCGTGATACTTTGGGGCGTGGTCTTAGGCACCGAAGATCCAACGAGCATATCGCGGTTGCGGAGTTCATTATTTTCTCCAAGAATCAGATTGCGCAGGAATCTCTCCACAAATTCTGTCGTAGGCGATAGGTTCAACCCTTTGTATGATGCACGGACGAGAGCGTTGCGGAAAAACCAGGAATGTGCTTTGAACATATCATTGGTTGCCGGAATACCCATGGAACGCAGATACTTTATCAGAAATACAGCGGTAGTTCGTGTATTTCCCTCTCTGAAAGGATGTATCTGCCACAGGTCAGCAATAAACCGCGCCAAGTGATTGATAATTTCCGAAACAGGACGTGAGGAATAATCAAATTCCTTTTCACGGGCGAGGTCATATTCGATGGCTTCGCGGAGATCAACAGCTGGTTGGTAGCTTACTGAGGCATTCCCGCCAAGAACCCATTCTTTTTTGCTCAATTCGACCTTTCGTAATTGTGCGGCAAATTTGAATATGCCCTCAAATATCCGCCGATGTATAGATGTAAGTCCAACTAATGAAAATGCAAACGACGGTTCACTCAAAATCTTAGCGATATTGGCAGATGCCTTATCTCCTTCTTCATCAACTTCATTATGCCCTGATTTAGTCTCATAGTAAGCTTTGATACGTTCACGGGCCTCATCAATCGTGATGTCGCCTTCGATGTGCTGACGCGCAGTATCAAGCAGATAAGCTGAAACTTTCAGCCCATCTACATCCTGAAGGCCAATAGCCGTTTGCCAAGCATCAGCCTTTTCCTTCTGTCCCGGCTCACCGTGAACTATATACTCGTCAAATTCGCTCATGTCATATTATCCTATTTATTATCATCCAATAATCATCGCCATCGACCAGTTACGCGCACGTTCCTCTACATCCGGTTCCCCGGAAGCAAGATACTGCTCAAATTCCTTATATCTCTCTTCGTCTGCCATATTATATTGTATTTAACGAAGTGTTATATTTCCTTCATTCCAATGCTTTTAAAGTAACGGTAGGTACAGTCATAGAAGGATGGCAATCGTGTCGAATCTTCAGGAAAGCCTTCCGGCGTGATGTTTCCGTTGCCTTCGGGTACACAAATTACCATTCCCAGACGAGGCCGAGTGAGCAACACGCGATAGGCATTGAGCATGTATTTCTGAGTCTCGGAATTCTTTTCAGGTGTCCATTGCGTTTTTCCATTGAATCTCCAAAAAGTCCATTTGCCATTGTCAAAGCGCATGTCTGCATCCCATAAAACACAAGCAAAGTCAACTTCCAGTCCCTGTACCTGTATTTCAGTAGCAGCTTCTTCAAGATAATTTGAAGAACGAACATCGGTCTTATCTTCCAGGAACCAGTGCACTGCGTTATCTTCGCTTTGAGGTAGAACGTGCACGGCCAAAGGTTTGAATCTGGCAGATACTTTTGAGATAAGAATGCCGGTCTGTTGGGTCCCTCTGGCTTGCATTCTTAGCCACTGACGTGCTTTATCCATATCTCGTGTTAAAACGACAGGATACGCATGGCTGATAACTTCCTGATATAGCGAGGCAGCATCCTCCTTGAATGAAAGGAGCGAGTGCACAAAGTCTGAAAGCCGTTCAGCTCTGAAAGAACGCAGACTTACCCCAAGATGTAACTTATCGGAAAACTCTACGTTTGGATTATTGGCAAGAAGTTCGTTTACCTTGCCTTCAGCATATTCGGGCTCGGTTAATTTGTCGGAAATATATACATCCCAGTGTGGAAATAAGTTGTTGAGCGCGGCAATCCATTCCGAAATGCCTGCTTCGCCAGTGTTTATTTCCTGACCTCCACCAATCAGGCAGACAATCGTAGCCCAATCCTCCCTCTGGTCGAGTGACCATATCAGAAATGCCGCTTCAGACATAGGGAAATTAGGCACTTTAAGTTTGTTGCCGTAAGTGCCACCACGCTTAAGGTAATTGGCTATTCGCTTGTGAGTCCATGCTCTTTGAGCTTCATCAAATATTGCCACATGTTCCACTTCGCCATACCCGCTTTGCTGTAATTTAACTGCCTTTTCAGGATCAATTTCAAGTTTCCCATCAACAACAGGGTTCTTTATTTTTGCAAGCATATTGTCCCTATATTGGTGGATAATCTGAATGAATTTTTTTACTTCACGTTGAGAATCAGAAAGCTTCTTTTTCTTGCCTTTTGCTTTCGCTTTTTTATGGTTGTCACGTGCGAGGGCCTCCGTCAGAACGGCCACTAACGGACCATTTCCCGAAAGATATACAGCTCCGTCATCCTCGTTAAAAGATCCATCCTCCTGATATGATTGTTTTACAGCGACATCGAGTCCCACTAATGTTTTACCTGCGCCGGGCACACCGGTAACGAAACAGATGCTCTTTTTGCTGTTTTTCTTGGAATGGCTTATTACATCAAGAATAAAAGCTATAGTGGCATCTGTAGTTACTTTATCCGCTTCATGGCGGGTAATATCCTCGACAGAATGATTTTCATATAATGATCGCGCAGCTTCAATTATGGTTGGAGTAGGGGTGTAAGGGCTGATAATCCAATTCTTTATAGTGCCTGGCACATTCGCATTAGCGTGAAGCAATACATTGTGGATAAGATGTTGCAATCCTGCTGCACCAGTAATGAGAGGATTGAATATAGAATCATCATATACCGACGGAGCAAACAGGCTTGATGAGGTCTTATGTTTTGTGGGTATTAAAATCGGAACAATAATGCGATCGTGACTAAAGCGATGGAAATTTTTCAAATCAAGGGCATAATCCATTACCTGTTCCACGTCCGACTGCAACGCATCTTTTTGTCCAACCTTAAATTCAAGACAGAAAATCATCCCTCGAAGGAGTAAAACAACATCTATACGTTTCCCCAGACGCGGGATATTGTACTCAAATATTATCTCCGCCTCTTCATTCTTCCACGGTAGAAGAACATTTTGCAAAAGTTGGATTTCTCCAAACCAAGCTTCGTCAGTAGTAGTTAATGCCTGTCCGTGAAACGCATCATGAATGCATCCCAAAACATAATACGGATCAGCTTCAATAAACGACTTGAAATCCGAATTATACAGGCATCTGTTGGTTCTCTTGGTGGCCACAGGAAATGATATTATACAGCTTTGGATTAGGCTCTTTAACACCGATAGTTACCCAGTCTATGATTTCCATCTACATTGAAGAGAGTCTCATGCTTAATAATCAATCGCTATTTGCCGATGCAGAAGCGGTTAATTTGTTGATATACAGATTGGTATGAGCCTAATCCGTACAAGCGACGTGAATTTTCTACGTTTGTAAGTGGTTAACCGTTTGATACTTAATTTCTTACAAGCCGCATTTGCCAAACAGACAACAGTGACTCAACGCAAAGATAACTATAATATCCCGATTATCAAAGGAATATAGCAACTTTAACTTTTCGCGGCATACAGATGAGCGTACAAATCCACTGATTTTTACTCTGTCGATATGTGTCTGCCGCAGTCTTATCCATAGAGGAGTTTTATCCTGTTTATCGGCTCAAATTTTAAGCTATTTCCATGAAAAATGGTTTCAGATTGAGCCGATTTCCCCAATGTTTTAGCCGGATTTGAGCCGATAGGCTCTATTCCGGAGGGAACAGGATTTCAGCCAATCGGATTTTCTCATCGGCTGGAAGATTATAAATGTCCTGTTTTGTCAGGTCGGTATAGAGGTTCATATTGGGTCTGACGAATCGTCGATGACGCTGTCCGTCAATTATCACAACTACTTCATAATGCCCTTTGGAATTGACTGATACCGAAAAATCAGTGATAGTTCTTCCGTGCATATCGCACAAGGATTTTTCGATACCATCGTCTTTGGAGATATAACCGAAAGCGATAAGATTGTCGTTCAGTGTCTTTTGGATTATACCACGCCATGGTTGAGAGATATGGCATCGCTCGGCGTATTCGCCGAATTTTGAAATTACCTCTGCTACACGGTTTATGATTGCGTTGGCATTCTTTATATCATGCTGTTTTGCAAAATCGAGTAGGTCTATCTTGGAAATCTCACTTATTTCTCCTCCAATACTCAATCTACGCTCGATATTGGGGCCTGTGCCTTTTGTGTTGAATATAAATGTCGTATCGTATGACGGTGACATCCGCCATTTCCCATCCTCTTCAAGTAGGAATGAGAAGTTTTTGTTATGGTCATCAGTATTGTTGGCCATGACATTAAAAACCATCCGTGCGAAGAGCTGCTCAATCTCAGACTCGGAGATTGACAGTTCGCGACAGGTCGCAACTAGGTCTTCATAGCTTCGTGCCTCGGGGTTTATGGCAGCCAAAGTCTGAACATGAATCTTTTGGCCGTTTTTTCTATCGAAACGTTTGGTGAGAAAATGGTTGAAGCCGTCTATGGGCAATATCCGACATTTCTCCATTTCGATTCCGGCTGCAACTGCCATGTTGTAATATGCAGTTTCAATTTCGGCAATAGGCATGGATTTGTCACCAAACTTCAAGATATAATATTCAAAACCTTCAAGCCCATCGGTCTGACCAGACCGAATTTCTCCGGTCGTGTTGTCAATGGCGATAATCGCCTTCATCTGGCGACCTCCGGCTGACGTACCAACGGCAAGCAATGCCTGCAACGTCAGTTCCTCGTTGGCATTCAGTACGATGTTGTCCCGGTCTTCAAGAATTTTGAGAGAAATATCGTATAGCGATTTGATGTCGATTGTGCGAGTATGGGTAAGGTCTGCAGCGTAAGGCTCATATTCCAAAGCTCCCATACCTCGTGTGCCAATGAACATCAGTTTATACAGTGGCGTAACTTTATTGCGTGGTATTTTATTGTCCTTTACCCATTTGTCAAATAGAGTGTTACCCCAGGAATCCGGCAACGAATCAGCTATAAACGGAGGAAGCCCCTGGTAAATAGGCCGATCATCCCCATATATAGGCAAAAGAAAGTTCCGGTTCTTCGCAGGAGAAATTAGCGGAGCAATGTCAGGAATCCTGTCTTTCAGCTCAGGGTTATATGTAAAATATGTACGTCTCGTGGCTGAGTCCCACACGAGCCGTCCGATTTCCTGTCCCCATAGATTTACTTTCAAGTATTTCATGCCCGTAATTATTTTTTCGCGGAATGGCGAACACGTTGTGCCTTTTTCTCATTGTCGTTATACATATAAGGTGATTCGGGCAATTCGGGTAGCAGTGCATCCCAATTCTCTCCAAGCCCTATTGCTTTTAATAGTCTCAGTAGAGTGCTGAATGAAATGTCGGTCATATTGCCTGACTCGAACCGATAGAGTGTGGTCATACCGATAGATGCCGCTTCGGAAACCTCCTTACGGGTCATGCGCAACCGCAACCTGTAATCACGAAACCTCATGCCGAGATTCCTGATTACATCAGGTGTAGCCAATGATTTGTTCGTAAATGTCACCATAATGATATTTATACCTAATATATTAGTATAACACTCCGCAAGATGATATTTACAAAGTTAGGCATAAAATCCCATACAACCAAATTTATTGTACATTATTGCGGATTTCGGGATTGATTACAACATTGACTACTCATGGAAAACTTAGGCTCAGGGGGACATTCGAGCCTGGGTTTTCCATCATAGAAGCAAAAATAAACACCTGACTCAATATCGCTTGATGAGTTTTTCAAATTATTATTGTAAATTTGCACTTACTTGTTGAATTCTAAGCAAGTAGAACAAAGCTAGTAAAGTGATTATATGTCAAAGAAACAAGAGAAGCAATATAGTATTTCCATATCGACAGAAGATTTTACTTACGACACCAATAACAATATAGTTCAAATGGTAGATTCAGAAGGTAAAACCGTAGCTGTAGATACATGGAAATATGCTATATATTTCTTTGAAAATATCCAAAGGAAAGATATTTCAGAGCATAGTGTTTATCTTGATGGACTCCGACTAGATAAATTTGTAGAGATTTTCATAAAAGATAAAAACCATCAAAAGATTTGCACATTCTTGACCGATGATTATTCATGTTTTCTTCATCATGAGATGCTGGAAAAGTATGGTACATATATAAATTGGGTAGCATTATATGGACTATGTGCCTATATACGAGAGATAATCAATCGTAGATATGCACTTTTACTAAAACCTACACTGAAAGATACTGTTGAAGAGATAGGAGGTCTGGATAATCTTGAAAGCGTAACCTTCAACCTTAAAAATGGTAATAAACACAGCACAGATTTCTGTGAGGTTAAGAAGTTAATAGTTAATTCCCTTGAAGGGAGTGATATGTCAATGGTTGGTTTTGATCGGATAATAAAGAAAATTGATGTTTACACTAAAGAATATGGGCAGATTGAGTTTGTACGTTATATCTCAAAATTCTTGCATAACTATTTCAGTTCTGTAAAACGAAGAAAGAATAGTTACCTTACAAAGACAGAACAAAAGTTGGTCTGTTATCTTCTTAAGTTTTTTGATTTTTCTCCTGAAATCGTAACGGAATCCCGATTTAGACAACTTTTCAATAATAAGTATAAAGCGGTTGACCACATAATGCCTCTCATTATTCCTGGTTTATTAGAAACAAAGATAAAATTATACCTAGAGTTTATTCCTTATAGCATTTGGAGCAAAGGTGATATAAACCCTCTTAAAGAAAATGAATTGCATAAAAAGGCTTTAGTGACAAACTTCACTATGAATATGGGGGAAATGCCAGATGTCTCTGTACTAATAAATTTGATAGATGGAATAGTAGGGGGATGAGACATATTCTGTTAATTATTGATGGGCGGAAGAAACTAACAGTTTATTTCTTCCGCCAATGATTTTTTACGTGTAGTTTTGCATCGTCAAAACAATTTGATGTTAAACTTTAATTGAAAGAAATTATGAAACCTGAAAGAATTTCCAAGATCAAAGAGATTGTATCTCTGAGTATGGGAGTGGATGGTTGGACACCAATGTCAATCATTGGTGTCCAACTTATCAAAAAAGGTATCGACATCAAAGACGATGGTTTCGATAAATTGAAACCTTTCTTTGAGTCATTAAGTGAGTATTTTGTCATTAGGATTGATGAAAAAAGTCAATTGCCATTGGTAAAGTGTTGCGATATGGCATCTACAACTTCCGTTTCTAATATCAAAAAGAACTCAAATTGTAATAAAGAAAAAATGATACATTTAACTCAGTGGGCGAATATAAACCAAAAGAGTGCCATTGAGACATTGAAGAACATTGCACTTCCTGAACGTTGGACATACAGTGTAGAGGATGAAAATTACCCAAGTCCAATTCTTGCAAAGTATTTGAAATGGACTTTTGTAAAACTTATGAAAGAGGACAAAATCCTGTATTCAAATGACTATGCATCTTTCAATACTGGATTGGTAGATAAATTCTACAAACCGATTTATGCGGTTTTCGATAAAAACAAGTTCAAAAAACAACCTTGGCATTTTATAGACTTTTGTGTAGCTGGAAGTAGTACTGTTGCTGCCAGAAAGCTAACGGATAACTTTTCTCATCTACCAGAAAGAGCATCATATATTCAAAACTATGACGATGTGATTTACGACACATCACTTCCTGTTGATGTAAATTGGGAACACATCATCTTGGAAAACATAGACAGAATGCCAACTGAACTTGTACGTCAAGTCTGTTTCGGATCTTTTGACGTCCTTGATCCATCTCAAATTAATGATAATGACAAAGAGCGTTATTACAATGAACTGAGAAATGTGTTGGAATCAAATCCAATGCGGTTGTCTATCATTTCGAGCATGATGGATATGGCGGTTGAAACAGCAAAACATCGAGTAGCTTGGAATTATAAGACAGCAATACCTGTGTATTATCCTACAGACGACTCTGTGCATCTAATCTTGCCTTTGGCGTTAAACATTAATGAGCCTGAGGAAATATCAATCGCATTGGTAATGACAAAGACACCCTCAGGTCGGTATCGTGCAGTTACAATCTTCACATTAGACATGGCATACAGTAATGCGCGATTGGTTACGAAGCCTTCAAGTGATTGGCTAATTGCAGAATCAATAAATTCATTGTAAATCATTTGAAACAATAATGAAGACAATAAACAACAAAAGTTTGGAATTAACAGGGTTGCAAAAACTCACACAAAACCAACTTATCAATATCATTCTTAGAAAGGATGATTTAGAGAAACAACTGAGTGCAGAAATTAAGAAGCTTCATAAGGCAAATAGACAGCTCACAGAGTTGATAGAAGAAATGGATAGTTTAATGAATCAATAAAATATAGAAAGCATGAATAGAATTACATTAGAAGATTATCTGAAGAATCATGGAAGTGTACATTGTGGCATGATTGCCAAAAGCCATCTCATTGATAAATTGGAAATATACGGATTTGCAAATGCTTGTAAGGATGAAGATATGTATAACGATGTATATGCGGGACTTATTCTCAATGGTATTGTAAACAAGGAGCCAAAACGTCAAATTGTTTTGTCCAATTACATTTATCAAGTAACTACTCACTATAGTGGTAAAGAAATTACAAGAGAAGGTATGGCTATTCCTATCTTTCAGTCACTCGTGGTATCTGAATCTGAAGGTCAATACAATGTAGAAGACTTGTATGTTCCTTCTTTGGTAGGAAGACAACTTTATCGCAAGATTAAGTCTCGTCACGGAAATGGAGTTGTTGTTCGTGAATATGACTTAGAAAAAGCGAAATTCCCCTCATATATAAAAGCTATTGAGGGAAAGGCAATACTAAATGCACCCAAATCACATATTCAAATTATAGACAAAGACGGAGAAATTAAGAGTATCGGTGAGAATATCATGGTGGTATGCCGTTATCTCCATACAGAAACAGGAACAATGGGTTATACGCAGTACAATCTTAACGAAGTTTTTGTTGATGACGTACATTGAGCATTTAGACGATAAGTTTAACTTTGGCAAGTTTACAGGATGTACATTTGCTGAAGTTGTTGAATATAATCCTGAATATATTTCATGGGTAGTTGAAAATGTTAGCGGTGATATATGTGTCTTTGGCGATTCTGTTATAGAAGAACTCCAATTGCTATTTCCTCAGTTTGAAATCTCTACAGATTTTGAAGCAATGCGAAATCAGCGAATTGTCGAATATGAAGATTCGGAAGAAGGCTATAACGAAAATGAGGATTTTGATGAACATGGTTTCTATGATGACTACGAACAACCTACATATGGACGATATACTGGATCGTACGCACAGGATGAAATGGGATATAGTGATGATGATATTGACACGATATTTGATGGGGATCCATCGGCATACTGGAACATAGATTGATATTTCGTCAAAATCCCCCAACACATATAACAAAGAGGCTGTCTCTTCAATGTCGCAACTTCCTCCGAATATAATCGCTAAACTAATTTTAGCAGAACCTCGAGTCAAAACGACGAGCGAATTGGTCTATATCACGTTGCGGGAGTCCGAGTTTACGAGCTTCGCTACGCCATGATTTCATTGCTGATTTTACTTCGGCAATAATTATTGTAGCTTTTTCTTTAGATATCATGTAGTCTCCTGCCGATTTCATTAGGATATTGAGGTTGGATTCACTCGTGGTGCGATTGATAAGCAGGCTCTGATTGTCGGCGAGTGTCGGGTTGATGTCGTATGCCGGCGAGAGTTCCCAGCCTTTGCGTGTCAGGAGAAATCCGTGATTGCGGAAGTGGTCATCGGTATTGCCGACAATTATGTAGAATGCCACGCGGCGAAATAGTTCCTCTAAGTTTTGTTCGACATTGCTGCCGTGCTGAACTATGAAATCGACAATGTCAGTGTAGCCATATCCGGTTGAAGCGTTGTCGCCGTCGGTTAATCCGAGCAATGTCAATGCGGAAGCGAAATGCATCCGTTTGCCGTCGCTGTTTCTGTCGAAACGCTTTGAGAGAAGAATGTGATAATCTTCGCCATCGATTGTTCGTGTCTCGGCAACATTCAGTCCTGCCTTTCGACCCATCACATGGCAGAAATGCTCCCACTGCGCAATATCATAATCATCTTTGCTCGAAGGGAATTTGGCAACCGTCAGACTCCCGTCCTCATCAATGATAGATGCCTTCGGTCTGGCACCACCGAGAGAAGTCCCCGGATGTAGCAGTTGTGCCAGCCATTTCTTTGATGGCAGAAGATGCTTTTCTTCGCTAATCTCAATCTCATGCGCTGCTTGCATCAATTCTCTGACATTCGCCAATGGCGGCACACGGAGACTTTCTTCACAATTAATGAAATTCCCTCCGGGAGTTTCGGCAAATCGGAAACCGCCCATGCGAGATGCGTCGTCAATCCCCATTAAATAATCAAACGCAGTCAATCGGCGCACGGCCCTCTTCTCATCGGTAGCTGCAATTTGCTCCCGACGATTCAACAATGTACGGCCCCAGCGGTCTGGAAGTGCATCGGAAAAACATGCGAAAATGTCACGTTCCGGTCGAGTGTATTGAACTCCGGTAAAGTTCTGCAAATCCTCACTGAGAAAAATATCGCCATATTTGGCAAGCCACTCCCTATCATACGAAAATCCGTAAGTCTCGCTGCCGCGCACTGAGTCGCAGGAAAGTTCGCCAATCAGCTGAGGCGTTTCCTGCCAGTCAAAGTCGGCATACACAAATATTTTCTTCATGGCTTATTCCTTTTTAGATGCACGCTGGCGGTGTTTTAGACTCAAATCTTGTAGATTTCTGCCGAGGGTATCTTCTTTGGCAATCAAAAGGAGGTCGTCATCGAGTTGCAGAGCATAAAGAACACGGGCATAGATGCCTATTGAAACCGTCGGAGAACCTTTCTCAATGCGATTCACAGTGAGAGGCGAACAGGTAGCCCGTTCGGCAACCTGCGCAATCGAGAGGTTACGACGCAGCCGAGCGAGCTTAATCTGCTCACCCATGAGAGCCATTTTCTGTTCTAATTTCCGGGGCAACTTAGTCCCCATGGTGTTCTTTGCCATACTCAATCTATCTTATGATACCGCAAAGATAGTAAAAATATTTATTATATGATATGTTGAGCTGTGAACAATCGCCGATTTTGATCCAATTCGTGTATGTCTAATGCTTGATTTTTGGATTGATGGAGAGCAGTTGTCGGATAAATTCATTCTGACGCACTGGCGAGATGATAAGCGGGATAGAGCTTTTCAGAATCTTCCGGTCAGTGAAAGTGATTGCCAAGCGGTGAGTCAGCGAGGTCGCCGGAGATGATAACACGCTCTTTGTCGGTTTGATTTCTTTAATCTTGTCAATCGGGTAGGCGGTCGGGATAAAGAATGTGTACACCACGAGCTTATCCCCGTCAATGCGGTAATATATACTGAGAAATGTTACCATGACAAACGCCAACATCACAAGACAGATAATCGTCGGCCATATCCCGTCATCCATGAAACAAGGCGTAACACAACAAACCGCAACCAGCCCCAAGATGAACCATGTAGAGCCATCCCATCGAGAGTTATACCTTGTGCCTCCGAACTTTTCCATAATCATTGTCTTGTGTTACTATGCCGATAATGTTATTGTTTGACTTGTTTGTTCAGCGCATTGACAATCTTGGATTCCTCTCCATATCCGACCGTTGAAAGGCGCAATAATTGCAGTCCGTATAATTCAAGGATTTTGTCTTTCATACGGTCTCTTTGAAATTGTTCTGTCATTTCATTATGGTAACTATAGCCGTCTGTTTCAATCGCAAGAAGAGGTTCTTTTGTGACTCGGTTGATAATCAAAAAGTCAATATGCGTTGCTGGATGCAGTGCGTAGCTTCTCTCCCGTGCTGATAATCCCTGTGTATCATTTATAAGATATCGCATAGGGTAATGACAAAGAGCTTTGATGTGGGACAGATGAGGATAATTTACTCGTATATTTTCAATTAAATCAAATGTCAAATTCTCTGAATCGTATTCAGATACGGGTTTGTTATCGTTATTGTAAGCATGAATTTGAGAAAAAAGATAATCGAAGATTGAACGCAGTTTACTCTTGATAACAATCCCTTGCTGATATTTAATATAATTGATTAAATCATGTATATTGCCGTTGAGATCCTGTGGATTGCCGGAAACTACAAGGCAAAATTTGTTTTTTGCCCGAGATACTGCAACATTCAGAAGATTGGCATTATCAACAAATTCGGTAATCAAATCATCTGTAATGCTCATTATGATGGTCTCTTTTTCCCGCCCTTGATATTTATGTACTGTAGCGACCTCTATTTCGGGAATCTGAGAGCGAAATTGATTTACCTGACTATTATATGGGGCGATAATGCCAGTCTCCTCGAAATTGTCAAGCAACGGCTTCAACTCAATTTTTACAGCGTCAATTTCACGTTGGTTATAATGTCCTCTGCAATGTTGTCCGGGAGCGGTCGTGAGGACTAACAGATGTTTCTCGACATCGTTCCGCTTTGTCATGATGAGCAGATTCCCGCCATAAAACTTCTGATTGCAAAAGTTGATTATGTCGGGATGACAACGATAATGTTCACGAAGCAGTGTCTCCGGAACATTAGGAATTGTCGCTAATACAGAACTTAAGAAACTGTGATTGGAGGCATCGTATGATTCGGGGATATTTGTTGATTTCCTAATCTCTTCCAATTTTACTCTATCATCTTCGGTAATAACATTCGGTAGTTGCATAGTATCTCCAACAATGACAGCATTCCGTGCGCATGTAAGAGCCAGCAGACCTGTTTCAACGGAAACCTGTGAAGCCTCGTCCATAATAACATAGTCAAAAAGGGTGTCACTATTGAAGCAGGTCCTGGACGAGAATGTGGTACTAAGAATAATCGGATAATCGGCTAATACAGATTCCCCATTGTCGAATAAATCCTTAACAGAATCTATGATTGGCCGTTCCTTCTTATATCGTTGGGATAAAGACGCTTTAAGGACTGTCATTGAACTTTCAGTCAGGGACTTCATTAAGGCCTCGGCATTAAGTTGAGATAAATGTGTCTCTAAATCATCAATCTCAGATTTGAGTTCATGGACTCTACGGATATAGAACATCCAGTCAAGCAGTGATATAATCCGGGGAATTGATTCTGTTGTCAATTCGTCCTTTATGTCAAATAATAATCTAAGGCGTAATTCAAGACTGAATTTACTCAAAAGACATTTGAGCCGTAACAAAAAATCTTTTGAGTCATGCTGATATTTTATTGAGAAGTTCTTTATTCGACCTAATATTTTGAGAATTCTGGATGAGGGAGTCTTGACTTCTTTATTGCTGAATTTATCTGGTTGCTCTTGTCTATAATGAAACATCTCTATTTCTACTTCAGCCAATTCCTGATGGCATATTGCCAGTCGCTCTTGCATATTGAAAATTTTTTCGACTTTATCAACGCTGTCTTTGACTTCCCGGGATGCGCGGTTCGTGTCCATGGCGGTCTTATGCCATGTTGGTAGTTCAGGATTCAAAGGCGGTTGATTCGCAATAAAAGCTTCTTTATTCTCTTTTTTACCTAATGGGGCAACCAGAAAACCGAGCCCATTTTTAGAGAGCTTTTCCAATACATTCTCTGTTGCAGAATTATTATTGGAAACCACTAAAACAGATTTCCTATCTTTCAATAGGTTCGCGATAATGTTGAGTATCGTCTGAGTCTTACCTGTTCCCGGAGGGCCTTGGATAACACTTATCTGATTGGTTAGAGCTATTTTCACAGCTCGCATCTGACTTGCATTGCAGCCAAACGGGAATAATGTGGAGTTATCGCAATACCGTTTTAATCCCTGGTGAGGGTTCATATAAACAGCGGCGGCAGTTTCTTCATCTATGAAACTAATTCTGGAATAAACCGATGACAATATGCCTTCAGATGACTCATCTTCCTCATTGACACCTATGGTATTTATCCCAGCACACTGTTGCAGATAATCAAACACGTTCGTTGCCTGACCATTTAAACATGAACGACGAATGTCAACCTCGTTCCCTGAGTAATGTTTGATGAATCCGTTACCATAAGTTATAGCATAATATTTTTCGGCATTATTTGCAAACAAATGAATTGCCTGAATATTCTTCTCCTTTTTGCCATTTACCAGGACGTGACAGTTGTCAAAATCTATTGAGGTCGGATTTGTTAGCCATAAAACATTGTCTCGTGAGTATGAATAGATTTTATCAGTGTTTTGAAATTTGATGGCGTACTTATAACCATCAAGTCGAATAAACTCAACCTGATACGTCTTATCCACCCCATTGATTATTATGATATGATTTTCGAGATTCATCTGTTACTATGCCGATAATGTTACTTGATGATTGGTGTTATTTCAGGATTATCCACTTGCCCGTTTTGTCAGAACCTTCTCTCGCAATGTAGCCAATTTTTTTAAGGTCTCTGGTCGCTCGTTTAGCTGTGGATTCTGAAATATGAAGTGTCTCCATGATTTCAGAATGTGTAATCTCCGGATTGTTGAGAATGACCGTATAGACTTTTTGCAGGGATTTCTTTAGACCTATTACAGTGTCATTATTTGCGTTTGCGGTAACATTTACAGTGTCACTTTGCGTATTTACAGTGTCATTTTCTTGATACTGCGAAACTCGGCGGTTGAGATTAGCGATATGATGACGGAGCATAACGTCCTGTGCGATTGTCGAATCGTCATTCTCGCAGCTGTCAACGAGTGACTGGATATACTCTACGTTATCTTCTTTTCTGACGATAGAAGGAACAAACCCTAATTGTCGTTGAATCAGATTCATTACCAATCGGGTTGTTCGACCGTTGCCGTCAACCCACGGATGAATAGACACGAGTCTAAAATGAGCTTCAAAGCTCAAGCGGTAGCAAGCTGCAATATCTTTTTTGTCAACTTTAAGTATTTCTTCGTTGAGCCATGAGCAAAAATTTTCCACAGCTTGCGACACTTTATTATAGGCAAGATAACTCCTTCCGCCAATACCGGCACTGACATTGCACAGTCGGAACTCGCCTTTTGAGGAATCGAAATGTCCGGCAATAGTGGAGTATTCACTTCCGGTGCGACGCATAACCAGAGCTGACAGTTGCTGTAATAACTTTGACGTATATGTGGGATTTTCAGCGGCAATTCTGAAAGAATGAAGATAAGCGTCTTTCAGGTCTACGTTCGTCATCTGCTCGGTCAAAGAGCGACCCTTGGCCGCAATGTCCTCATCGAAAAGAAGTTGGTTCTCTATTTCAGTGATAGTAGAACCCTCAATTGCGGTGGAATTGGTCACAATGGAATAGAGGTAGAACTTTTGATAGTCTACCTGAGCCTCAACTCCCGAAGCCCGATAAGCCTTAAGAGCCTCTTCTATCTGTATGTTAAGATTAGAGTCCAAATTTTATTAACCAAGTGGCGTTATTTTTAGCTCCGATGCGGCTCAGCAATCCTTTCTCTTTGAGTGCGCGGATTACGCGGTCGATTGTACTTTTGGAGAGGCGAGTGTTGGCTGCTATTACCGTAATGGATATGTTTGGATTGGCTTGAATCTGTCGTATTACAGCCATTTCTTTCAGCGAAAGGAGTGAGGATAATGAAGTTTCCAAAACGTCATTTTGAGGTTTAGAGGCTTCACTTTGAGGTTTAGCTGCATCCCAACGGATGTGTAAAGTGCGGTTGCGGAGGTCTGCCGGAATGCCGAACACCGCGAAATTCATAAATCGTTCCAAGGGCTCAAATGTCCGGTGAATGCCTTTGGGGATGTTCTCATATTGCGAGCGAACAAGAGCATTACGGAAGAACCATGAGTGCTTTTCAAAACTCTCATTGTTCACCTCGAAGCCGAAACTTCTGAGATACTTGATAAGAAATACCGCAGTTGTGCGTGTATTACCTTCGCCAAAAGCGTGAATCTGCCAGATACCAGAAATGAACCGCACGATATGTCTGATAGCGTCCGCAGAAGAAACGGTGCTGTAATCAAATTTCCTTTCCTCGCCGAAATCATAATTCAGAAGTTCCGACAAAGAGTCCGCGCTGCCATAGCTGATTGTGTCACCATCAAGAATCCACTGATTCTTAGTAATGTTGTATGTCCGAAACTGTCCGGCATGAGGCAGAATGCCTTTGAAAAGAAAGCCATGTATGCGCGACAACTCCATAGGGGAGAATGTAAAAGACTTCTCCGCCAAAAGAAGATTGATTCGGTCTGCCACTCGGTCTGCCTCAAAGGTCCCGTCGGCCTCCGCTTTATCTCGAACCGATTTCTGACTATAATACTCCTCAAGTCGCTTGCCGACTTCCTCGCTTGAAATCTTGCCCTCGATATTGGCTTTAGCCTGTTCAAGCAGAAACTCCGACGGCTTCAATCGGTCAACATCCTGCAAACCGATAGCCATCGACCAGTTACGCGCACGTTCCTCCACTCCCGGTTCTCCGAAAGCAAGATACTGCTCAAACTCCTTATATCTGTCTTCGTCTGCCATTGAACCTTATTGCTTTAAACTTCTGATATTATATTCGTATTTCTATGAAATGATGGGAGATTCTATTTTTTGTGGCGTAGATAGCGCAGAAAGTG
>ULSH01029215.1_pt1 | contig 22310 bp, 36 predicted proteins | sample 1956151 | NCBI WGS metagenome assembly ULSH01 (sample SAMEA4835702, study PRJEB28245) | human gut metagenome | biome: gut microbiome; material: fecal sample | place: Denmark | collected 2008 | reverse complement strand
CTTTCCCTATATAAACATCCTATTCAGGATTTATGTAAATATCTTTAGGCTGATTTACAGATAATTTTCTATCAGCAATTGCCTAATTTATAGCCATTGCATCCTAGATTTCTTTTTCTAATGTGTCTTTTCTACGATACAATAAAGCTATCTTTTTAACCGCATCGGGATTTTTTAATATATCAGGATCTTTAAAAAGCGCATCAATACTACCTATACTTTCTAACTACTAAGTAACCTGTTGATATTCGTCTATCTTCTTATTATAATCTATTCCAAGAGTATTATTTAAATCACCTTGATAATAGGGATTTATTAAACTAAAAGGAGATTTTGCTTTTAAAGCAGGATTAACCATTTCTTCATCTACAGGTTCCCCTAAAGAAGCAATAGAATAGGTGCTGCCATCAGAGTTTGAAAATGTTGCTGAAGTGCCCTTATTTCTACTAGGAGTAACAGTCTACTACTAGGAAGTATTAGAAGTTGATTGTTGAACCTAATTAATATTTTGCTATCCATTATATAAAGCAACCTTTTCATCAAAAGTTTTAGCTTTGTCAAAAGCCCCTAATGCACTTTCACCGTGCTTCATTCTATATTGGTACCTTAAAAATGCATTCTTCTTTTGTTCCTCTGATAAATTGCGTATATCATTTGCATATTTATTAGCCCACTTATTATATTCTGCTATATCTATATTTGTATTATAAAAAGTACTCATAATTAATTTTTATTAATCAGTTGATCCACTCTAACTATTGTTCTAACTACTGTTTTTTGCATTGCTAGCAACAATAGGAATAAGATTTCCATCTGTAGTATAATAAAAAGATCTACTAAGATCATTACCAGGACCATATACAATAACATATGGTGATCTTTTTGTTGTACTACCATCAAATCCAACAATTTCATCTTCAAAATAAGGAACTTTCATACCAGATAATGTCTTTTTAATATCTTCTACATTTTTAACACCAGATAAATCTTCTAATTTTACTAATCTTCTGTTAAAACGATTATCATTATATTGATGTTCTTGCAGACTCATCTATCTCTAATTTATTGCTAACTAAGCTGCCTGCATATTACGTGAGAATGTAGGATCTTCAGAATAAGAAGTACTTTGTGCATACGCATTATTATCAAGAAATCCAGATATTATATTCTATAAAGCTCTATTCTAATCCTATTTACTTAAACTTTTAACTCCAAACTCATCAAGTATTCTATCTCTAGCTTTAACAAATTCTGAATTTTTATTCGCAGTATTAATCAATTGCTATAATTCATCTGATGTATATCCTCTTCTTTGTGTATTTTCAAAAAAATACCCTGCAAGATCCCCTGTTGCTTTTTGCATAGTATGTATAAAATGCCTACCAGACTCTGAATTAGCAAACTATAATGCTGCAGTATATAAATCCTCACCTTTAATAGTATTATAAGTAGCATTACTTCTTGCCATATCTGAAAGGGACATTGTACCATAATCTTTATCAAAGTATACACCTCTTTTACCCGAAGCCCTTAACGCTCTTTGTTCTTTAGCCAATTCTTCCCTTTTCTATGCTAGTTCTTCCATAGGTTTAAAGGTTCCGGCATAATCTAATCTTGCCTAATTTATATCTCGTACAATTCTTCTAGTTTGTCCATTAGCCATAGCATCTGCATAGCTTAAAAGCCTATTTTTGTAATCCTACAACTGAGCATACTATACAGGGTCTCTATACTAATCAATTAACATTCCTAGTTTAGAGGAAGATTCAAGAAGTTTTTCCTATTTATCCAAGTTTTTTTCATATGATTCTATATATTTACCATAAGGCTTATATAAATCATCAAATGAAAGTGGTTTAAAATTATTATCTATTACTAAATACATAATTATCCATTTTGTTTGTTTTTATTTTTAGTAGTATTATACCCCCAATATTTAAGAACATCATCAGATACAGAGGCTCCTGATTCTATTAATCCAGCCATCATATTTCTATTCATATTTTCATAACCAAGATCACCAATAAATTTAAGAAGCCCTGATAGATTAGCTACTTTTGCTGCATCTGAAGTATCTTTAATTTTTTGTTTTGCTTCAGCAGCAGCTAGTAGATTCTTAGTGTATTCCCATCTATTAGCATTAGGGGCTGCTTGATTAGCTTTATCCGCATCTAACTATCCCTATGAATTGAATTGATCTGTAGTAGTTGCTTGTTTGACACTTTCAATTCTATTCTATAGATTTTCTTTGTTAACCTATGCAATAGCATTTCCTATTCCACCTATTGTATTATAGTTGTTTGAAAGTATTCCTGCCAAAGCAGATGCTCTATTCATACCACTATTATTAATAATTGCTCTTTGTGTTCCTGCAGACTATGCTTCAATTTGATTAGCTACAGACTAAATATCAATAGGAGTATAAGGAAGGTAATTATAGGTTTTATTAAATCCAACAGGTTGATATATTCTACTATTATTTAATGAAGCATTTATATCAGCAAAATTACTATAATCAGGTTTATTTGTAATTCCTAAGAAATCAGTTAATGTTCCTGCAGCTAGTCCTAAACCAGATGCATATCTTAACCACTCAGGTCTTCTTTTTATAGGATTTACTTCGGCATTATCTCTTTCCTAAGATGCAGGTTTTTGTATAAAATAGTGGTCTGTGTATGTAGTATCTCCATCTACAACTCCTGTTTTTGTTTTAGAAGGATCATATAACCAGTTACTATTATTAGGATCTTTAGACCATGTATTATAGTCATTAATTAAAGCAGTCTAAGGCATACCATGCTAATCTAAAGTATATGTATAATATCTATCACCATATTTAGGTTTTGCCTGTTTCTGTGGATTTAGTTTATTATACCAAAACTTTAGAGCATCCATACCATATTTATGTGCATCAGAAAAGGCAGAAGTATTACCTGTTGGAGCATCATACATTAAACCTATTCCACCGTTTTTACCTAATAATTCATCTATTGTAGGTGCTATTTTATTTCTTAAAAAGTAATTCTAAGCATTCTTAGGATTTCCCCACCAATCTTTTGCATATTGTAATCCCTCGTCAGATTTTAACCAATTAATAAATCTAGGATCCTTGTATATATTAGCATATTGTTTAGTCTATGGATTATACAGATGTTCCCCATTAAACTAAAAATTATTCCAATCTCCATATATATTAGAGTTATATTTAGCAGTTGCACCTCCAGGATACCTAGAATAATATGTTTTTATAAATTCTTGTGGGGATAATGTTTGTAGTACATTATTAACTATATTTTGTACTCCATTTAACCACTGTGGTTTATCTCCAGGACCCTTAAATAAATTCACATGTCCACCTTGAGCAAACTATGTTGAATATATAGGTAAACCTTCTTGTTGCTGTTGTTGCTCCTATTCTTGCTGTGCAAGTTCCTAATTATAAGCTTCTTGTTGCTATTGTTGCTAAGCTGCCATTAGTACTTCTGCCTATTGTGAAGGAGTCATATTGTTATAAGCTTGACGCATTTTTTTCTATTCTTCCTAAAGTCTTTTTTCTTCAGTATCCTGTATTAACATATTAAGAAAATGTTCTCTGCCAGCTATACTAATAGGATCATTAGGTCTTTCTTCAGATTCCTTAGATATTTTCATAGCAACCTCAGATATAGGCATTGCTTTTTTACTTTTTATTCCATAATCCTTAAGTCTGTTTACAGATAATTTTAATCTATGGGGAAATACATAATCAGGCTATCCTCCTGTCATTTTAATAACTTCTCCTTCCTCAACAAGATTAGGGGTTCCATCCTAAGTCATTCCCATAAGAACTCCTTGATTTGGGTTCTATTCATGTGTCCCACCTTCATCTATATAATATATTCCGTTACTAAAATCTGCTCCATTAGTCATTAAGTCACCGCCAAAAGCATGTTTCCATCCTACAGCATTTTTAGCAAAATTTGCTTTTTTTATCATAGCACTACTATAGTTTTCTTTATTATTTAAAACATGATTTGCGAACTCTTGCACTCCCATATTATGTTTTGTAGCAGCACGCGTAAATGTACCTCTTTTTGAGGGTTTTATATTAATCCCACCTCCATATGCAAATGTTGACTATAGCTACTAATTACTATTCATTGTTGCATTACGTATTGCATTATCCTAAACATTTGATTGCCAAGCAAAAGCAGTATCCTAAGCTTGTCTTAAAGCATTTGCTTTCTTAGCAACTTTATTAGAAAACCAACCATCAGTTCCTACGTATTTATTAGTAAAATCCATAGCTTGATTTGAAGAAGATATTTCATTTGCTAACTAATCTAAGCTCATGTTACTGTCTAGCTAATATCCTCTAGCAGCATCTATACCTGACTAAATATTAGCTATATTCTTATCGTTAAATTTAGCACCTATTGTCCTATTAAATATCCCACCAAGAACATTTAAGCCTGCGCTTGCTACTGCCCCCCATGGTCCTGGGATAGCACTTGCTATACTACCTAATCCCTATAAAGCACTTCCCACTCCAGAATTAAGACCTCCTGATAAAGCATTTCCAATTAAAGCACTTGCAGGTCCTGCAGTAGCCTATACTATACCACCAAAATTAATCGGGTTTTTAACACTTGGGCGCTTAATATCAGGTGATAGAAGCCCTTCCTACAAAGCCTTTTGTTTTAGGGCTTCAGAATTATTACCAGAATTATATGTTAACTATGTTAAGTCTATACTCATGATCATATTTATTTATTGTACAAAGATATATAAAGTTCTTTATATCAGCAACTAAATAATTTAAAAAATAATAGGGATATAAGTGTTACCTATATCCCTATTAAGTTATTTAGTATAATGTACTGTTACACTGTTTATTTTTGGCTATGCTATAGTAGAATTATTAAGTATTAATTTAATCTATGTCCAAGGATTTCTAATTCTCTATCTTTTATCTCTTGGAAACTATGTTCTCCAAAGTCTAAATTTCTTTTTAAAATTACTTCCTGTGGCTGATTGATAATCATTAGTTACTGCAACATCTTCTACAGGACAAATATTTTCACCTTCATAAAACTCTTTATTATCTTTATAAACACCTCCATCTACATCCATAGTGTCAAATATTTTAACAGCATCTGTTTTGTCAGTGCTTATAAAAGTTATATAAGCATTTTTAATTACTGCATCGGCATTAAAAAGTTGGAGTACTTCTGTTGTATAAGAATCAGTTGTTTGAAATCCTAGTAAGTATGATTTAGTGCCATCATTTACTCTTTCCATACCTAAAATTTTCTATAAAGAAAAGTTTGAAACATAAGTTCCAAGTAAGGCAGAATAGTTTAAACTATTGTCTTTTCCCTAAGATAAATAATAAATATCCTTATATTTTTTATCATAGCAAAGTCTTATTGCTGGATAGTTTATTCCATAACTAGGGTACCACCTGGAAGAAAGGTCATGCTCTTTATGCCACTAAAACATTTTATTGGGAGTTGATATATTCTGCACCTATTGTCCGTTAAACTGATATAATCCAGAATTAATTCCATCAACAAAATAAATATTATTTTCTCCTTTACAAATACCAAAAGGATTCTACATACCCACAGAGTCACTAATTACTCTAACACCTGAAACCTTTCCACTATTAGCTATTTCTATGGGAACCCCATCTGAAGGCTATATTTGAACTCTATCATTATAAAGTATCTAATTAATTGAGGTGTCTTGTAAACAATATATATTATCCCCTAATGAAAATAAATCAGTTATAGCTCCATTTGATCCATTTACATCTATAGTATTAGCTAAAGTAATATTAGTCCATACATCAGTAGTAGCTCCTGCAGTTTTTGTTAACCCCCAAGTTATTTGATTACGAAAATAATTAGTATTATAAAAATCATCAGGAAGAATATTATAATTAAAGAAATTATCTTTCTATGAATATACAGGATTAATCTTATTAAAGTTTGTATTATTGGTAGTCCAATTAGTTAACATACCAATTCTGTTGTCATACCTACCATCAAAGTTAATCCAAGATTCGCATGGAAATGATCCTATTTCTACAACCTAGTTTTCGTCATCTAAATTAGCAGCATATGTTTTTAAACAATCATATCTACCAAAGAAACAGTCTCCATATGTTAATTCTAATGGAATTGTCTTGTTAGTATTATTTACAAAATCTTCTATTTTAACCGCCTTACCTGCAGGAACCCATATATTATTACTTAATGCCTACTCTGAAGTGCCCCCAAATAAATTTTTATTGTAATCACTATTCTTATCGTCTGCTCCCTTTCTTACTATTTCTGCTAATAATAAATAAGGAGATGGTTTTTTAAAATATGTATTATTTTCTTTATCTTGAAAGACATCAGGAAGATTATATTCATAAAGAACCTTTTCCCATAAAAGATCTCTTCTAAAATAGAAAGAGTCTGCTTTCTATATTGTATCCTAAGTAGGAGTAGTTATAGTACCACTGCTATCAACAGTGGCTTCTTGAAATCTACAGCCAACAATATCATTATTAGCCCAAGGCTGTTTTTCCTCCCCCTCTCCAGGTTTAAATGGAAATGTTGTTTTAATTTTTGATACATATCCATAGATATTCTATTGTTCCTAAGTACCATTAAATGTTACATAAAAAAATTCTCCATCACCTTTATCAATCCCCCCTAAAGTTTCTTTGGTAATTTGTAATTTTATACCCAAATTAAAATAATCATAATCTGCCTTAACAAAAAGCTAAACAATAGCTTCTTTAATTTCATCATCATTATTTAAAGGATCTGTACCTAAAGCTTTTTTTGGAATACCAAAAACACAATCAGGCCTAATATGTAATATAGGAGCAGCATTATTAACTGTATCAGGAATATATCCAACTTTTGTATTTGCATTATTATTCTCTAATGGTTTATTTCCTGATATTTTACAAACTGCCCAAGCACCATATGCAGGAGCATCTAAATTAGGCTTCTATGATATAACCCATTTATTATTCTAGTTGAAACCAGTCATTTTGGTATCATCATAATAGTAACCTATATAATAAATATCCATAATATTAAATCCTGAATCTTCGGGATAATCTTCTTTAAGGTCTATTTTATTACCACTATATTTATAATACCAATCAGGTAATTCATAGTCTTTATTACCGGAAAAATCTTCATAGAATTTTACTCTAGGCAATAAAGTTGCTATAGATTGTGTTGATTTATTTCCATTACTATCTGTAATTTCTTCATATGTACTTGGCAAACTCATTACTAGATGCGGAGATGATAGATATTTCATTCTTACAGGAGATTTACTATAGAATGGTCCTGATACATCTGCATCATTAGTATCTCCTATGTAATACTCTTCTGAAGTTGGTAATAATGTATCTATATTTCCTTGATACTAAATAGACTATTGTAAATATGGTAAATCTAAATAATTAACAGTCTGTTCACCATAATTCATTACTAACTATATATCCTACGGATTATACGTTAGTATATTAGGTGAAATTTCAGCAGAATTAAATACTTTAATATTTGATATTTGTTTTTTCTGAAGTATAGAGGATTGTGCATCTCCTTTCTCATGGTTAAAATCATTGTTTAGTGATCCTGTTCTTTGCCAAGTACTTACTAACCAATTAACCATACCCTTAGAAGTTATAATCTTATCATCCTGCTCTTTAACAGCAATATCTTTCCACCAAGATCCTCCAACAGCACCTCCATTAATATCAAATACATTAAATTGATTATTTACATATCCTACAGGTTTAAATATAGAGCCTCCTGAAGAAGATTTTGGAGGAGATTTTGGTTCTATATTTACATTGCCATATATAGAGTTTAATGGTACTGCACCTATAACCTAAAGTTCATAACCTGTATAATCTATTGACCATAAATCTTCATTATAATCTAAATCAGGAGAATGGAATGTTACTACATTTTCATCTATAAAAAACAGAGAATTGTATTTATCATTTGCTTCTTTAGGTATTTTATCAACTGGCATTGTATTCCCAATTTCTTTTTTAGGTAAAACATCTAAATTATTAAATGGGATATAATCACCACGTTTTTCTCCATATAATGGACTGCCTTTATATTTAGTATTATAGACAGGTCTAAAAAACCAAGAAGACTATGCAAAGGGAGCATTAGTCATTCTATTATAATAATTAAATACAGTAGGGCATAGAACACCTTGAGCTATAGATCTTTTGTCTGTAAATTTAGGATATACTATAATAGGTCTTAGTTTTCTAATACCTAAATCATAAAGATCTTTTACTAAATGTGGAAAACTTATTTTAAATTTACTAGAATAACTTGAAATACTATATTGTCCACCAGTATAATCTAAAGAAACTTTTGGATAGTCATAACTAAGTACTGTATCAGATAAATGTATTGGAACTGTCCATGTTCCATCTTTATACTGCCCCTAAATACCTATTCTATATTTTTGTTTATATTTAAATATTCCTGAATATGAGTTATTTAAATTTTGAATTTTGTAATAATACTAATTTATACTAAACTTTTGTATATGACTAGATATAATATAATCGGATCGATCTGTTATAGTAACTCCTTTTACTTTATAAATAAACTAAGAATCTTTATTAGGAAGAGTAATATTTCCTAAGAATAGTGTATTATCTTTTTGAGTTATCGCTCCAGCATAAATCTCCCTACCTCCTATATAAAGTAGCAATGTTGGATCTATTGTTTCTTTATATGCTCCATTATCTATAATAGTAACATTCTAATCTGCATTGTACTCAACTATTTTAATGTCTTTTACTATATGTACAGTAGGCACCTAATCTAAGGAAGTCCTATGTATTGAATATATACGCATATATTCAAAATTAGTATCTATACCATTAACTGTAATTTTGAAAGAATTAGAATAACTTTTAGAAGGATCTCCTGCTTTGTCTATATCTGAAATATAATACAATGGTGATACTATAGCCAAGTTAGATTCTTGACCATATAAATTATAATAAGTTATTCCATATTGTATAACTCCAGGACTAAATATACCACCACCATATATCTTATCAATCTATAGTTGTTCATTTAGCTAAAGTTCCGGGACAAAGTTAAACATACTTGGGTTGCTAACTTCAGTTATACCTGTATTTTCAAAATATGCTATATTTATAACTCTAGGTTGTCTGTTCGGCTAAACCCAATAGACTTTATCGACATTATAATTTTCATATATATGAAGTGTTTTTATACCTTCAGTGGAATCTAGTATAGGTTCATTTGTTTGTGCTACTATATAATTATATGTCCCACCTACTTTATAAAAATAAGTATGAGTTTCGTCCTATGTAAAAACTAGAACATTCTATTTATCTAATAAACAATGCCCAATATATTTACCTTTAAGAGTCATGTCTGAACCAAGAACATTGCCTTTATCTACAGTAATAGAAAATTGAGTTGGATTGTCTCTATCAGTAATTCGTATATTTAAAGCATCCCTAAGCATATTACTATCCTAGTATATTTCTGAGGAATCTTGTTGCATCCCCTAAAATACATGTTTATCTACTTCCATTAGTGCCTCCTTATCTTTTCTTGTATACTGTTAGTTCTAAACCCTCTGCTGTGTTCAGTAGCTCTGGAAACTAAAGTATTCCAACTGTTAGTAAATGTTTGCATCTGATCTATAGATGGCATAACTAAGCTGGACTATGCCTGTCCAACAGCCCATGCATATTCTTGTTGTACATTTTGATAAACATTAGCATTTATCTTCTACATATCAAATAATATTGTAAAAGCCTGCTTTTTTATATATAATTCTAATGCCCTAATAAATGCTGCATTATCAGGTACTAAAGGAAATCCCTCATCGTCTGTAGCAATAGCCCGATATGAAATTTCTATAGTACCTTCTTTTATTGATGTGAATATACAATTACCCTGTAATTTATAGCAAAACCCTGAATCCTATTTATAAGAAGACATATGAAAATTATCTGTGCTATAAACAAATACCTACTCAGACTATGTATCACAATGCTATACCAAGGTTCTAACTTGTATCATTTGGTAAAAATCACAAGGTAACTGTGCCCTGTAATCTTCTATTTTTAATTCTTCTGTTTTTTCAATAAACATATTAGGCATTCCAACTATTCGCATAAACTATTGTGTATAGTTAACTGCTCTTTCCAGGCTTACATCCTATAATAGTGGATGTGCTAATATGTTATCTAAAACTTCTTTTATTGATATATAATTAACCATATAACCATGTATCTATTTTATTATCTTTTAATAAAGCAGCTAACTGCCTTTTAAATGTTCTGTTAGGATAAAAGAAAAACACCTGCTTGTTTTTATAATTAGCTTTATATTTACTATATATAATTTTAAATATATACTATGCATTATTATAAATAAGGGTTTTATTATTAAATGCTTCTTGGTCGTTTTTCCAGTATTCTAAAGTATCTCCCCAATTTATAATTTTACTAATTTTAAGTTTACCGTTTTTCATTGATACTTTAGCCTTAGTTTTTGCTAATTCTAATTTACCCATTTTATGTGGGAATTTAATATACTGTTTAACAAAGAACTGTTGTACTAATTCTTTATTAATATTCCTTATTATAAAATAAAACTAATGCTAAGTAATTGTTCTACCGATATCTAACCAATTGTTTTTTCTTATCCATTTATATGCATCATATACTCCCCAAGAATTTCTTATTTTATGAATTTTGGGACCTCTAGCTTTTACTACCTAAAGTTTAAAATTATCCATTATTAGTTGACTAATTTGGAACTTCATCAATCTACTTCTAAAGATTACTTTTTACATTCTAACGTATGTAAGTAACTAAATCTGAAAGGGCGTCTTTATCATCATTTTCAGAATCCTATGGTCTATAAGAAGCTCCCAATAATAACTATACAACTGCATTTATAACATTGCCTACAAGAGCTTCTTCTAAAGGAAATTCTTTATCTAATGGATCCTAACATTTATTATTCTCAGTGTTACAGCTTTCTGAAACTTTATCAGGTTCCTCAAATATACCTGTCATCTTTAAATTTTTTAAATAAAGATGTTGAGGATTGCTACCTTTTAAATATAAATAATTATCGGGCCCTATTGATGCGTATATTATATTTTTAAGCCATTTATTATGGCCTACATATTTCATTCTTTCTCTAGAAACTAAAGTTATAGAAGTATTATAAAAGTCTTCTGAATATATATCAAAAGTTCCTATATTTAGTAATGTAGGGATTACATTTTTACTTTTAAGATATGGGGTGTTTCCACATATTCCTCCGTCTGTTTTTATTTCCAAAGGAATGCATAAGGTTTGATAGTTAGTCTAGGAAACCTCTCTTTTAATAGTTGAATATTTTTGTTCTAGTAAAGCTGCCCTTACTTTAGATAATAAAAACTTAACATGATCCTCAGTAAAATAAGAATCTTCTGAAGACAGCTTAGCCTAGTCCAAACATATATATATTATTTCTCTATAAGTCATATCATTTACAATTAAGGACTTGCAAATATAATTATATTAATTAATATTCACAAGTCCTTTATTAATATTATCAGCTTATTATAATGGCTTTCTTATCTAATCTTCTGTAACCCTAAGTGTGTCACTTTCCTATGAAATTCTACAATTTGTATTATATAATAATATTGGTTTACTAACTAAGTTTTCAGTGATAGTTGGGTAGGGGATTAAACAATCTTTACCATATAAACAATACAATGCTTTTTGTAAATACTTGTAGTCCTCTTCTGTAAGATAATAATATAAAGGCTCTTCAAAAAATTCTAATATCATAATATATGCAAGGAGTCTATTTACAGAAGAAGGGGATAGGTATCCTGTTCTTTCAAGTATTTTAAAATATTGATTTAAAGATTTATATAAATTATCCATTACATCCACAAGGTTTTGATGTTGTTATAATCTATTTATTATCTCCATAAAACTATTCCCATATATTAATTGCTTCTTGGTAATGGCCTGTATCTATAGCTACTTGCAACATTTTATATTTTAAAAATGCATTTATTAGATTTGAGGGAACAGAGCAATTATTGGTAAGTTCTTTAATATACTATATTAAAGTGTCATATATACTTTTAATATCATATACTACCCCCATAATATATTCAGAATCACACCCACATGGGGTATCAGGACTAGGAGCACCACTGGTTTTTATATATACAAATAAAAGTTTTTCATTTAAAGATGATAATTTTAATTCTGTTAAATCGTTTATAGATAAACAAAGTTCTACTTCTTTAGTGTTTTCTACTTCTATTTTATGAAATCCAGATTCTTCAGAAGGCCAGCTAACATAATAATCAGTACCTATAAATATTTTAGATATATACACATCTTTATAATAAGTACTATTATCAACAAATGCTGATATAATTAACCTATTTCTTTCCTAGTCTATTTTTAATTCTTTAAAATGTACCATAATAAAAAGAAGGGGGAGGGGATAATAATCCCTTCCCCTTATATTTTAATTGTTAATAATCAATAAACTCCTTCTACGTAAGTAATACCAGATGTATCTAAGAATTTAGTTTCTGCACCAGTGGGAGTAGAGGTTACAGCAAGACCATTTGGAACTGCTATAGTAAGGGTCTTTTCAGACTTCTAAGGGCCTTCATTAGGGCCTGTATAGCAATAATGAATGTCATACAAAGTATATGCCTTAGTGGGATCTACTTTATACTTAGTAGGAATTGCATTAGGCCACCCAATGTTTCTATACTTATCACCTCTCTCACCTAAGCAGAAGTATTCAAGATCAGCAACCATTTTACCGTTATTAAAGGTCTTAGTTACAGTTCTATCAATAGTTGCAGTACCCCAAACTACCTCATCACCTTGATTAATTATAGTGCCGGGAGTAACATCAAAGTCTACATAGTTTACAGGCATAGTTCCTAAATTCCAAGCCTGCTCTACTTCAGCAATATAAAAGGCAGTAAGATCATCAGGTACATCACTTTCTGTAAAAGGATTAGCTAAAGTGCTATCATTACCTGCATAGAAAGCAACTAGAGGAGCAACTTCTCTACTAAAGTTCTTAATAAGAGACTTAATCATTGCCTGATAGAACTTTCCCTTAGTCATACCTGCAACTGCATGTACTGCACCATATTTAAAATAGAGATCCTCATCAGACATACCAAGATAATTCTTAATGGTAATTCTGAGAATATAATCCTATCCTGAAATTGGATCATCAGTAAGCTCTACTTTATAGGCTTTTACTTTATGTACAAGATTTTCAGAACCAGCCCTAGTTGCCCAAAGAACTTTATCTGCGCTAAAAAGATCACTTCTTATAGGAGTGCCTAAAGCATCAGTTGTTTGTAAATAAATTTGATTTTTTGCGTTCTTAGTAAGCTTATCACCTGCGCTTACTACGTAAAAATGTCTAACTTGATTTGTCGAAAAAACAGCCATAATAAAAATTATTAAATTAAACTTATTTTACCATACTACTTTTAGTTTTAATTGCCAGGCTAACGGCAGTATCTAAAATTATTGGATGTAGTATAGGATTCAATTTGCATTCATTTTTTGTTGAAACTTTCAATATTGTAAGTCCATCAGGAAGATTTTCCAGAATAATAGGTTCGGGCTACTGTATATATCTATAAATATATTTGTCTATTGTAGTATTTTTAGGTGGATATAATACCATTGATTCCCCGGAATTATATCTATCAGCTCTAAGAATTCTATTATTATAATTTCCTCTGAATGGATTACGTCTTATTCTATTTAACTCATCATGTTTTACAGGAACAATATCTGCATTAATAGTACAACCACCCTTTGTAATAACAGCTTCTTCTTGCACAATAAACCAAACACCATCTTCAGCATTAAAGATTACTGTATATGTACCATCATTATTATTTGTACAAGTAGCCTCTTTAGTTTTAATTAATGTACTTAAATATCTTCTTAACTCCTACGTTTCCTCAAAAGAGGTTCCTGTAAGAGTGCCATTATATAACTATCTAATAATGGTTTCCTAAGCTTTTGTTAAGAACACCGATTTCTCATATTCGTTAAATTCAAATAATGAATCTCCAGCACCGAAAGGTTTAGATATCGCATTACTGTTAATTAAAACATCAAATTCATTAGAAAATTCTTCATTTGTCATAGTTACTTACTATTCTGTGTTACCATCCCCATTTCTGTATGAGATGTTTGTCCTAAAGCTATCTAAGAATTGAGATCTCCTAAATAAGCAGCTTTAGCTAATTCTACCGCTCTTTGCAATATTTCAGGATGTAATATGGAATCTAATTCACAAGGAGAAGATGTTGATTCATTATCAATAGTTAAACCATCTTCTAAATTTTGCAGAATTATAGGTTTCGGCTTTTTAATATATCTAATACTATATTGTGTTATAGTATCATTAGGTCCTACAATTAATTCTGCTACATTTTTTGAATTAGAGTTATCTATCAATCTCCAAGCATTAAATTTTAAAGGTCTCTTATAAGGTTTACTCATTAATCTGTTATACTCAGTATAATTAATAGGCATAACTGTAAGTCTTACTTTTTGATTATTTGCTCCTCTAGAAACAATAACATACTCATTAGTAAACATAAGAATGTCTTTATTAAGATCAACAGATTTACTATTATCTCTAGAATCAAAAAGGGCCTCCTTAAGATAAGTTACAACAGTGGCGGTTTTATTATTTAATTCAGGTTCCGTTATATCCTCGATTCTAAATACTTTTGAAATGGCTCCATCAGGAATAACAGCTTCCCCATTAATATAATTTTTTTTAACATCTGCTACTAAAAAATCTAATTCTTTTTTAGATATTGTGGGAGTGCCTACGCTGGTACTATCTGACAAGTATATAAGAGTTTTAAAAGAGTTACTTCTCATAATCATAGAGAAGTCTATTTGCCTTCTCTCATTACCATCAAACCCTTCTTGTACTTTATTAGTCTTAGGATTAAAATATGCCTTAATAATTTCATCTTGAGCTTTAGTAAGAAAAACAGATTTTTCATACTCATCAAGACCAGGAGCTTGGTTACTTGTAATATTATTATAGAGTACGTCAAATTCGTTACTAAATTCTAGATTAGTCATAATATTTTTTATTTATTTAGTTTAGTTTAGCCTCTATAGAAAACTTAACATCCTAGTGCTTAGGATTATTAAGATATCTTGCAGCAACACCTAATGTAGGCTCTTCATTTGCTTCACATAAAGGAGTGTTATCACTTCTTAAATACAGATAGTCACCTCTCTTAGAGATAATGCCCGCACTAATTGCTTTCTTTAAAAGTACTTTTGTTTGCAGTAAAGGATCTGTAATTACTTTAATAAACATCTTACTGTTTGCCTAAATAAGATCATTTATCTTAGTTTGTAGATACTCCAATTTAACATTAGGAGCTACTGCACGACCTTCAAGAGTTTCTACTATAAGGCTTAGTGTATCTACATCATTTTCTATTTTACCATATTCTGCATAACATCTCATAGTAATAGACATTTTCTGCTTAGCATTGTTTACTTCGTCACCTTCAGAAATTATAACAAATTGATAACTTGCTTTAGGCGTATTCTATAAAGCGTCTAATGAAGGAGCTATAAGGTTTTTATTGGCTAATAGAATTTTATATTTTATATAGTCTTCGGGGGATGATAAATCTAAAAAGTTATCCTATTTATGTAAAGTTACTCTAGATATACCTTGATCATTAGAATCATCCCAGAAGTTGTTTTCTTTTTTATAAATACTTAAAGCATTATATTCGAGTTGCATGGTTTCCTCAAGAAACTATTTTTCTTTATCTGTAAGAACATTTACATATACTCCTGAACTTAATCTAGGCACAGTAAAAGTTCTAGTTGCATTTTCTGCCATACCTCCATATAGGATGTGTTTGGGATTAGTAACCAAACTACTAGCTTTAGGGATATATCTAACTATAACCCTTTCATTTCTTAAACAATTAGGAACTATATCGTCATATGCATAATCAGGTTCTCTAGTTGTTCTTTTATTGGTTTTTTTTGACATTGCCTATAAAGGCAATTCATTATTTTCCAAATCTAATTCTTCCTTTTCTTTTTTCATACTTCTCCAAATTTAAAACTTTTATATTGTGTTTTATATTATATATAGGTTAGGAGTTTCCTCCTAACCTATAATAATATAATTGTTTATTAACCCTGTAAGCAAGCAGGTATTAACGACATTGTTCTAGTAGGATCCAAAACACAAATGCCAAATGTTGCCATTCTGTGGAATACAGCAGCATCTTCATCAAAGCTCATGTATTGATTACCAATAGCACCTGTGAAAGGATTTCTCACATTTAATGTTACTTATACATCGTTTCCATGTATAATCTCTATATTTCTATAGAGGTCAGACTATATCTTCATCAGTTATATAACTGAGCAAGGCATTTCGGCTTCACTTGAAGCCTACTCCCAAATGGGATAGTCGTTGAACCTTCAATTATAAATTGAATTATAATTGCTTGGCTGCTGATTATCCAATCTTTCACATTGTTTCTTTTTATGAATTATGTTCTTAAGAGATTGATATTCTATATTGAATATCTTTGCTATTTGATTCACAGTATACAGAGTCCTGAGAGTGTCTATCTGAGATATTTGAAAATCTGTAAGTAGCACTTTCTTAGGAATATCTTTGCAAACTTTCCTGGCTCCATATTTAAAGGAATGGACTACATTCTCTCTAGGAGTTACCCACTCTAAATTTTCAACTCTGTTGTTTGTTCTATTCCCATCAATATGATTGACTACTGTTTTGTTATCAACATTACTTATAAATGCTTTAGCAACCAATCTATGAACTGGTTGTGAGGTCCATGTTCCATCAAGTCTTTGAACCGAGCACCTGTAATAACCATCTCTATCTTTTGGGAACTCTGTCAATATTCTCTCTTTTCTTCTCTTATTAGCAGCTTTTCTTACTCTGCCAATTGAGCTAATTTCAATACCCTTATATTCTTCTAAGGGTTTCCATAATTCTTTAACTTCCATATTAAAATGTTTGAAGTTTAAAAAGCAGTGAAAGCTCTAAGGAACTTCCAGCAATTAACCTTGTTTTTCTTTATCCACCTCTTCTGTTTCTAGGTCGTGGATTGGGAACTGAGAAATGTGTAAAGGCTTACGCCGCTAATCCCCACTGATATCCTCTATATTCAGGCTGCCCCTTTATTTGACACTTAAAGATATTAGGCTAATCCATAGAGCCAATATCCATAATGTCAAATCTATACGACATAGCAGGACCGCCATTAGGATGTTGTATCTTATTTCTTACAGGATCATCATACCACGGATCTACATCAATTTTTACTCTTACGCCATTAGGAGCAAGGTATTCTACAAACTGATATCCGGCACTTAAAGCATTGCTATGCAATTTGTTTTGAGTCTTTTGTACAATTCCGAGTTGATCACCATTTAATGTAAATGTGGTCCATCCCGATATAGTATCAAGAACTGCTTTATGGAATGCTATTGCACCTTTTTCACCAGTCTTTATAATAAAAGTTCTCTCACCAAAGTCTAACTTAGCAGCAGATAATTGATATAAAGCATCTTCAAGCAATTTGAGAGTGAAGTTATTGTAATAAATAGTATTGGATACCTCCATCTATTCAAAAAGGCCAGCTCCAGTCGTAATTGCATTGCCTGATTTGCCTATATTCATATATTCACCATTCTAAGTTCTATTGCTTCTGCCAAATGCAAGTGCATTATTCTTGTATTCTGAGAATTGCTGTTCTAATTGCCAATCTACATAGAACATCCACTTATTAACTACATCTTTCTTATAGCCATTTGGGGTTTCTTTTGCTACAGGAATACCACAAGCAATTTTCTTATTAAGCATTGAACCAGGTACCTTATGCTGTATTCTAATGGTAGACCATTCATTACGCATAGATACAGGACTTGTGAATCTTATATCACCCACTTTTCTACTAAGTTCCTTCTCTACAAAGGCTGCTTCAATAGAGAATCTTTCACCACTGAGAAGTCTTTCAGGCGGAACACCTGCAGTATTACCACCAGCAAGTTCTACAGTGTATACAAAATTAGTTCCCTCACTCTTGGGGTCACCTAAAATACGGAATTGATAGAGTTCATTAAGCTCACCTACAATGTATTCCAAATGTTATCCTATAGGCTTTTTATCCTATAGTTCTATTACTTTACCATCGTAATAGTTCGGGGTAAATTTTCATCCTTTTCAGGAGTTGAGCACTCGTGGAAATATTATATTCTACGTTGGCCTTTTATTAACTAACATAAATAACTTTTACTTATCCCCCATTTGTTAATAATGTCTTTTCTTGAATACCCTTGGTATATTTCTTGTATTATTTGTTTTCTTTGTTCTTGAGTTAATTTATATGTTCTTGTTTTTCTAAGAGACACGTTATTTTGTAAATAACACCATTTGTAGTTTCAATTTCTACCCTCTACATTACTTTAATATTTTACATTAAAGTTAACTCGGTATTACCCATAGCTGTGGCGGGCTTCACCGATTTTGCTCAATTTTCTTTAAGTATATTACTATACTTAGATGGCGAATACTTCACCATCGGCAAACCAGTCTTCTGCAAAGACTAATTCAAAGGGAGCTGTATGAGCACCTACCATTTTTGCACTGCCTGCAGTTACTACTGCACCATCCTCATCTCTTGCACATACAAGAGGGATATTTCTTCTAGAGGAACCAATTACATCCCACGTATATTCACTGTCATCCAATTTTGTTAATCTTTATATCTCTATAAAGTTCAGACTATACCATTATCCCTTAGGATAGACTTATTATAGTCGTTGAACCTCTCCTTAAATGTTAGGATTTGGCTGCTGATTACCTAATGCTCTCTGTATTTCTTTTCTAAATAATTCAAATCTGTCTTTTTTTAACTTACCAAAAACAACTCTTTCTATTGTGGATTGGCTGAATTTCCCTTCTAGTTGAGTTGTTGTTTTACCTTGTATCCAATATTGCCTTATATAGAAATCTGCTTCTTCATCTGATATATAGATTTTGGGAACTCTTATATAAGGGGTTTCCACCCCATGATATTCTTTATAAGTTTTAGTCCACCTTTTTCCTCTAACTATGTCAGAAACAGTATTAGCACTTATATTATAAATATTTGCTATTTCTTTATAAGACTTTCCATCTTGTTCATTTAGTTTATATATATTATAAACTTCTTCTTGAGTTAATTTTGAATTTGGATTACTTTCTTCTGTACCCATTTGTCCATGTTGATAAGCATAATTTGTATTATACTGTGCAGTACACCATTCTAAGTTATACATAGAAGGGTTTTTCTTATTACAGTCTTTGTGATTTATATAAGGCAAATTTCTTGGATTTGGTATAAATTGTATAGCTACAAGTCTGTGCACTAGCAAAGTATCAAAATCTTGTTTTGCCTTATTATAAAGTCTTACTCTAGGATACTCTGTAGAGTAATCAAATTTCAAAAATCTATTTGTTTTTAAAGAATATATCTTACCTGATTTAGTAATTTTATATCCTTCATAGTTTTTTATATCATAAAATTTTTCATTATTCATAGCCTAAACATTTTGCTGAAATAATAATTATTTAGAAAAGCCAGAGTGCCTCTAAAGGCGTTCCAGCAATTTAAAGTCTTTTCATTAGTATATTACTATACTACGCGACAATTGTTTATCGAACTCTTTTACAGGAAACTACGAAAGAAATGTATCAAGTGTTTTACCTCTATACCAAGCTAAAAGCTGTACCATAAGGTTAGATGCCTTTTGGGGAGCAAGACCAAAAATAGAACCAAGATGGTTCTCTTTAGTTAAACCCTTCCAATGTTGGAATCCAACCATTTGGAATTTACCTAATTTACCAGCCATAAATTATATATATTAAAAATTTTAAACGTCTAAAGTCCAACCTTTTCCTATAAAGGATTCAGGATCTTTACCTCCACCCATAAAATTAAGGTTTCCATCAGAAGTTCTTTGAGTATTATTAAGAACGTTCTCAAGTTCACTAATACCTCTTTTAACTTCTTTTCTTACTTTACCTTTAATAAAACCACTTAAATCTTTAAACCCATTTGTTAATGTAAAAATAAGTCCAAGATTCTTAATGAAGTCTATTTTATTCTCCATTTCATATTGTTGAATTGCTGTATAAAGTTCTCCAGTGTTTTTATCTTTATACACAGGCTTCATTATGTTATCCAAAACCCTTTGTCTTGTAGATCTATCTATATCTAAATCTCCAAAAAACTTCTTATCTTCAAGTATAGATTTTTTCAGTGTGTCTATCTGTTCTTTTTGTTCTTTTTTAGATTTTTCAGCGGCTTCCTCTGCGTCTTTTAAGACTTTATCATAAGCAGTTTTATAAAAATCTTTATTACCCTAAAGAGCCTCTTTAGCATCTTCTATATCAGTACCACCTTTAATAGATTTATCTACTTCTTTTTGAGCCCTTTCTTGGGAATATCCTCTATTTATAAAATCTTGATATATAAGCTTTTTTCTAAGTTCTTCTCCTTGCTCATTTTCATCTTCTATAGATGATTGTTGAATGCTTTCTAAATAATTTAACGCGCCTTCATACTATTTAATAATGTCAGGCTCTACTCCAATACCCAAAGCTTTATCAATTCTTTTATATCTATCATCTAATTCAGAGGAAATTTTACTTTCAATAAGAGTTCTAAAATCTTCAGAAGTTTCTATTTTAGAAATATCTTCTTCATTAAGGTCAGGGAAAATACCATCATCTGCAAAAGCTTTAGCAATGGAAGAATAAAATTTAGGAGAAGTGCCTTTTTCAGATGAGGTACTTTCCTGTTCCTTAACTATATCTTCTTCACTACTTACGCTCTCTGGCGAATCCTCAAATAAAGTATTAGGATTAACCTCGGTAGTATCTTCTTTCTTTTCTTCGTCTTTTTCAGGAGTATCTTCTACAGTTTCTGTAGAGTCCTCCTGTATATCTTCATTAAACAGGTTTTCTATTTCAGAACCTGTATAAATATTATCAAATGATAAACCTTCCATTTATTCTCCTTTTATCTAGTTTAATCAATACAAAATTACTATAATTTATCATATATTAACTATTAATTAATAAATCACTTATAGTTGTATTAACAAAAATATTATGTAGGGAAGTTATCTTCCCTACCTAATATATTAAAGCTCAACGATAGATTCAAGAGCATTTTCAAACATCTCTTGTTCAACAAAGCAATACTCTGTATTATAGAATATTGCCTTTAGTATTGTATTCATAAATTCTTATATTCATTTTTTGCATCAAAACATGGACATGCTTTATTAGCATATTCCCTGTGACCGTGTACAGTGGCCTTAGGATATTTTGCTTTAAGTTCTTTTATAAGTTTTATTAAAGATTCTTTTTGGGCATCAGTGCGAGTGTCTTTGGGTGTTTTGCCGTCTTTCGCTACACCACCTATATAACATACTCCTATAGAATGAGCATTATGCTTTAGACAATGGGCTCCTATTCTTTCTATAGGTCTTCCAGAATGTATAGAGCCGTCCCTATAAATAACATAATGATATCCTATATCACTAAAACCTCTTTGTTTATGCCACTATTTAATTTGCTCTACAGTATAATCTTTTCCTTCAGGTGTTGCAGAGCAATGTATTATAATTTCATTTATTATCCTCATATGAATTTATATATAAATCTAAATCTTTTTTATACCAAAATAATTCTTTAAACCCCTGCTGCTTCATACCTTTTTGGAGTTTACCTTGTTTAATATAATTATAAAAAGTAGCCCTACTTATATTTAAATATTGTCTATTAAATTTAAGGTTTCTATAATAAATATATACCATAGGAATATTTTATGATGAACACAAAACTTAAATACAATTTCTGATATATATATAAAAATCCAGGGGAGTAATGACATTCCTCCTAAATAACCAAGAACACGAGTATTTATTTCAAAATAAGTAAATAAAGTGTTGAAGAAATAACATATAGCTCCCAATATTGGAATTAGCTTTAGTAATTTCAACAACACTTTATACAAAATCTTACTTAAGTTTTCATCCTTTAGCACACTTTCCTTTTTTTAGTCCTGCCTTAGGAGTTGACGGTTTAGACCGTCTTGTTTTTGTTTTTGTCTTTTTCATTTTTATCATTTTTTTT
>ULSH01004007.1_pt1 | contig 22341 bp, 15 predicted proteins | sample 1956151 | NCBI WGS metagenome assembly ULSH01 (sample SAMEA4835702, study PRJEB28245) | human gut metagenome | biome: gut microbiome; material: fecal sample | place: Denmark | collected 2008 | reverse complement strand
CGGTGATAGGGAAAACACCTGAGGAAAGGGGAAAGTTGCATTTTTGTGTGATACCCCCCCAACGCTATAACAACCACAAATAATTAATAGGAATATTCCACAATTATTCATTATTAATTATTCATTATCAATTAACAAATGTACAATCCTTTGCTCAACAAAAAGCCGTACGGCGCAAGCGTTGCGAACATGGCAACGTCAATGGTTTTTCCGCTTGACAGTTCAATTGGCGTCAAGCGTGTTTTCGTTGTTCTCCGTCAAGTTTTCGGAGAAGGCGGAGAGAGAAACGGCGCGCCGCTCAGATTTGAATTGCCCTATCAAAAGAGCGAGAGGGGACAAGACGTTTTTGTCGGAGCGTTTGCGCTCAAAGAGTGGGGCATTTGGAAATACCGCTTTGAAGGCGAGCTTGAAAACGGTGATTTGGCTTTCTTCGGCAGGGCTATGGACGGGACGGCAATTCGTGGCGATTGGTTGCCGGAATGGCAGTTGACCGTCACAAAACGTGATTATAAAACCCCGAATTGGGCAAAACACGGCGTAACCTATCAGATTTTTGCGGACAGATTTTGCAAGGTCGGGGACAAGCCTTTTGTTAAGCGCGGGCGTATGCATGCCGATTGGAACGAACGTCCCGATTTTGCTCGCGAAGGCGTTGATTATCGCGCGGACGACTTTTTCGGCGGCAATGCAAACGGCATAATTTCAAAGCTCGATTATCTCAAAAGTTTGGGCGTCAGCCTAATTTATCTCTCGCCGATTTTTGAGTCTTGCTCCAATCACCGCTATGACACGGGCGATTATCTCAAGATAGATCCGCTTTTCGCAACCGAAGAAGAGTTTGAAAATCTCGTCAAAAAGGCGGACGAGCTGGGCATAAAAATCATGCTTGACGGCGTGTTCAATCACACGGGCGCAGATAGCAGATATTTCAACCGCGAAGGCACTTACGGCTCTCTCGGCGCGTATCAAAGCAAACAGTCACCTTATTTCGATTGGTATTATTTCACGCATTTTCCCGACGAGTACGCTTGCTGGTGGGGCAGCACGGTTGTGCCAACCGTCAACAAGAGCGCGAAAGGCTTTTGCGATTTGGTGCTTGCAGACGGCGGCGTGATCGACAAGTGGACAAAAAAGGGTGTGAAAGGCTGGCGACTTGACGTTGTTGACGAGTTACCGATTGATTTTACGACTAAACTTTGCAGACGTATCAAGCAGGAAGGCGAAGACGTGCTTATTGTCGGCGAAGTGTGGGAAGACGCGTCCACCAAGATTGCATACAGTCAGTGGCGGCCGTATTTTATGGGCGAGCAGCTCGACTCGGTGATGAACTATCCCTTCAAAGAAGCGATCGTCGCCTATGCGCTCACGGGGGACAAGGACGAGTTTGTCGCAACCGTCACGCATATCCTTGAAAACTACCCCAAAGAGTCGCTTGACGTGCTGATGAATCTCATTGACAGCCACGACACTTCGCGCGCGCTCACAACGCTTTCGGGCGTGAAGATGCCACGAAAAAAGGCAGACAGAGCGGCGTTTTGCCTTGACGATGCGCAATATGCTTTGGCAAAGAAACGCTTGAAATTGGCAAGCGCGTTGCAATACGTTCTCCCCGGCGTTCCGTGTGTGTTCTACGGCGACGAAGCAGGAGTTCAAGGCTGTGAAGATCCGCTCAACCGCGTGACGTATCCGTGGGGAAGAGAAGACGGGGATTTGCTTGACCACTACCGCATGCTCGGCACATTCAGAGAGAAATATTGCGAGTTTTTGACGGGCGAAACGCATTTTGTGGGCGATGACAACGCTTTGATTTTGGAGCGAGTGTGCAAAGACGGCACATTGCGCCTTGTCGCGCGTGATTTGTCCGTGAATGTTTTTGTCAACGAAGAGCTTGTTTTGCAGGTCAATTGCTGACACAACAAAGCGAACGTGTATTTATAAAAATCCACCGATAACTATGCAAAAAATTGCGGACGGCAACTCGTCCGCTTTTCTTTTTCAAACGGCAGTGAACAGTCGCAAATTTTGTTTTTTTGGGTATTTACATATTGTTTTTTATACTTTATAATATATTTGTGTTCTATATCGGCGCACGCACGCGCGAGCAATGACGAGAATACTATTCTTATATGGGAGAAGATATATGAAGAAAAAAGAGAAGGCCGCTCCTATTTTGGACGAAAAAGGCAGACCGCCGCTCAAACTCAACTATCCGCAGACGTTCAAAGTCGGCTTTGCGTTTGCGATCATCATGCTGTTTTGGACAGCGTACGATTTTGTCGTACCCCTTTTGCTCGAACAAGCCTACGGTTTGCCGAGCTGGGCGCGCGGCATAATCATGGGACTTGACAACTTGCTCGCATTGTTCATGTTGCCGCTCTTTGGCAAGCTCTCGGACAACGCTCACGGCAAACTTGCCAAGAAATTCGGTCGCCGCACCCCGTTTATCGTCATTGGCACGATTTGCGCGGTTATCCTTATGGTGTTTGTGCCGGTTGCAACGCTCAAACAGCAAGCAAAAGCGGCAGAGTACACTCAAACGATCGAATCTCAACTCGGCGACGACGCGTTTATGCAGCCCCTTCTCACAGAGTGGTGGGAAAATGCCGAAGAGAAAAAGCCGGGCAGCGCAAACTACTGCGACCTTGTCTATGTCAGAGATCAAAACAAACTCACAAAAGAAGATTTTGTGTCCATTCGCTACTACGGTGACTTGACGTCCAAAAAGGCTGTGCTCAATATGTTGGGCGCAACCACCTACTATTATAAGGGCGAAGTAGTTTCCGATTTGAGCGCAATGTGCGAAGAGACGGGCAAGACCTATCAACAGATGCTCGAAAGCAACGCGAACTACAAAAAGTACGTTGCCGCAGGCGTCAACAACTATATCTCAAACGGCATCCATGAGAACTTCACCAAGACCAAAGAAGGCATACAAAGCCTTGTCATCTACATGGTCATCTTGCTGCTTGTGCTCATCGCAATGGCGACTTTCCGCTCTCCTGCGGTTGCGCTCATGCCCGACGTTACGCCCAAGCCGCTACGCTCGCAAGCCAACGCAATCATCAATCTTTGCGGCGGCATAGGCGGCGCGATAGCATTTTTGATATACACGGTGGTGTTGTTTGGTCAACGCCTTGAAAACTATGTCATCATCTTCGGCTCGGTTGCGGCAGGTATGTTGTTGCTCCTTGCAGGCTTCATCGCTTTGGTCAAGGAACGCAAGCTCGTTGCAAAATGCCAAGAGATTTGCAAAGAATACGAAATCGATGACTTTGCAGAGGGCGAAAATCCCGACGTCGAAAAGTTTGCAGAAGAGCTTATCTCTGAAGGTGACGCAGACTATGCTCTCGACTCCAAGCCCTCCGGTGAGGCTATCGAAATCATAGACGAAAGCGCAGTCGCAAGCGATGACAAAAAGCAAGAGCTCGCTCCCGAAACGGTGGAGTTTGCAAAAGAAGTCGTTGCCAACACCAAGAAAAAACACGCAAGCCCGAAAGAGTGGTGGGGCGCAAAGTCCGACCTTGAAAAAGGCAGACTCAAATCCTTCATGCTCATTCTCGCGTCCATATTTATGTGGTTTATGGGCTACAATGCGGTTTCGTCCAACTTGTCAATCTACACCACAAAAGCACTCAACCTGCCCGCAGGCATTGCGTCCATCATCTCGGGCGTGTCCATGGGTATAAGCGCAATCGCGTTCATTCCCGTTGGATATATGGCGGCAAAGATCGGCAGAAGAAGATCCATCATGATCGGTTTCGGCATGGCGGTCGTGTCCTTCTTGCTCATCTTCTTTGCGGTTGCGCCCAAAGACAATGCGGCAATCCCGGCAGTGTTGTTTGCCTTGTTCTATCTCATCGCAGGTTTTGGTCTTATCATTGCCAACGTCAACACCTTCCCCATGGTCACCGAGCTTTCCACAGCCGAAACCGTCGGACAATACACCGGTTATTACTACGTCGCCACGATGTCGGCGCAAGCAATCACACCGGCAATCGGCGGCGCAATCATGGACGCAGGCGGCAACAAATTCTTGTTCCTTTACAGCGCAATCTGCATTGTCATCGCAATCGTGTTGATGCTCTTTGTCAAGCACGGTGACAGCGTTATCTCCGCAAAGGGAAGAAAACTCACCAAAGAAGAGAAGAAGCAAATCAGATTGGAATCGCTTGATTCTGATTGATCAAAAGCGTCAAAAATCGTCGCAAGTTAACAGACACCGCACAATGTTGTGCGGTGTCCTTTTATTTTTGGTATTTTTTGAAAGTTTGCTTTGATAAGAAAAAATCCGCAACGGGTGCGGATTTTTGCGTTGAGTGATTGTGTTTTTTGAAAATTAGATTTCTTTGAAAGCGGCTTTCAGCTCAAAGCAAGGCACGTTCGAAACGTAGCCTATCATTTCCACGTTGTCGCCGTCCACGGTGTAGGCAAGCGTGACTTGCGAAGAAAGTTTTATCTCGGATTTGAACTCGATCTCAAGCGTTGCAAGCTTGTGGTTTTCAAGGTATTCGCCGCCAAGCACGTCTTCCATTTCGTCAAGGTATTTGCTGTTGTTCATGTGCTTGTTGATGTCCACTTGGCTGTAAGTCACCACAAACTGCTTTTTCTCCTTTTGCTCTTTGAGCGAAACGCCCATAGGCAAGGACAGCTCGCCGTCTTCTTTTGTGCCGGGCACAACCACGCCGTATTGATCGGGGAAGGCGAGTCTACGCTCTTTTGCATCCATAAGCAGCCACATCGCGCTTGCTCTGACAATGGCGTTGCCCTTCTCGTCCTCAATGACGTAATGGCGGGGAAACAGCACTCTCATCGTATCTCCCGCCCAGCTTTTCAGCGTGACTTTTTCATCGTATACGGGCATGCGGCTCACTTCGAGTTTTACGCGAGCCACCACCCAAAGAACGCCCTTGTCAAGCGTCTTTGTTCTGCCTGCGCCAAGCTCTTCGGTGTGCGCGATGGAGATCTCTTGCAGCCACCTAAACAGCACGGAAGGGCGTAGATTTCTGAACATCGTCACGTCGTCCGCAAGCAATTTCTTTTTCTCTGTATATATCAAATCAGCCATTTTATCTTGCAAAAAGCGGTGGATAAACCGCCGTTTCGGTCACTTTGCGTTCTTTTGCGTCATATTGAAGACGGTGTCCACAACGTCACCGACAGTGTTGAGTTTCATCCACACTTTGTCGGGGATTTTCACGCCGTAGTCGCTCTCAAGAGTGCAGATGATGAGAATGTAGTTGAGAGATTCGTAGCCCTTGGAGTTGATTGGCGTGTCACGTGTTATCTCTTCGTCTTGCAAGGAAGGGATGTATTGTTTGACAAGTTTTGTCAGGTTTGCTTGGATTTGTTCCTTGGTGAATTGAGTTGCCATAATGCTCCTTTTGAATGGTGAAAAAGCGGTTGCTTTTTGCGTTCTATGATGCGGCGATTGCAAGCAAATGCGCACAGCAGCTTTTTTTTATTTTTTTGTGTTTATTGCAAAGCGTAGCGTTTCACTTTGCCGGTTGCGGTGCGCGGCAGGGCGGTGTCAAGCACCTTTACACCTACGATTTGTTGATCGAAAGTGTGGGACGAGTTGAACCTGTTCACGTCATCTTTCACCTTGTTTTCGTCCACGTTGCCGTCTTTGTTGCCAACAAACAGCGTGATTGCGTTGCCGACGAGATTGAGCGCGACGTCATCGATTTTCAGCGCGGATTGCAGCTCCGCTTCCCATTCGGCAAGATAGATTTTCGTGCCGTTTTCAAGCACGAGAATATCCTTTTTGCGCCCTGTGATATGCAAGTTGCCGTCCTTGTCGAATTTGCCGAGATCTCCCGAGTGGAATACGCCGTTTTCAAGCACTTGGCGAGTGGCTTGTTCGTCTTTGTAGTATCCTTTCATCATGCAGGTTGGGGCGGATATGAGAATCTCGCCGTCATCTGCAATGGTTATGGTGTCGTCGGGGCAGACAGACATGGCAAACGGATCGTCACCGCAGCTTATGGCAACGCCGCTGGAAGTTTCCGTAAGCCCGTAGCCAAAACGCACTTCTATGCCTTTTGCCTTTGCGGCGGCAAGCATTTGTTCGCTCGCAGGACCTGCGCCCACCAAAATGACACGCAATTCGTCGTTGAGCGCATTGGTTGCAATCAAGAATTTCAGCACGGACGGCACAACGGACACGACGGTCGGTTTGAAGTATTTGCAGTCAAGCGGAATGTATCTCAGCCCCCTTGTCAGCGAGATTTGCGCGCCTTGCGACATGGGCCAAAGCATCGAGCATACAAATCCGAACACGTGGGTGAGCGGAAGAAGGCACAAGAGATTGTCGCTTTGATTGCAGGCGAGTTTTTGTTGTCCGTTCCACGCGCTTGAACAAAGGGATGCGCTTGTGAGCACCACGGCTTTTGACAGATTGGTTGTGCCGGACGTGAAGAAGAGAATATCTCCTTCGCCTTGCGCGCGTGTCACGTTTTCCACGGGAGCGGTCTTTATCGCGTGCAAAAACGGAGCGGTCAGCTCGTCCGTGAGCAGCAGAGCAACGTCTGTTGCGGTCACCATTTTTTGCACGGTGGCAGGCTCTTGCATGGGATCGAGAAGCACCGTCTGTTTGCCTGCAAGCACGCTTGCAAATGTGTCCACCATCCAGCTTGCGCTCGGGGCTTGAAGTATACCTACGCAGTTGGCAGGCTCTTTTTCAAGCTGCGCCTTTCTTTCCATTACGCCGTCAAAAAACTCCGAATACGTGACGTGGAATAGCTCCCCGTCCTTGTCGAAGGTCAGTGCGACGGAGTTGGTGTGGTTTTCCGCATTGAAGCGTAAAAGTTCTTCAAAAGAGCAAAATCTCATAATTTTCTCCTTGATGTTTGTCAAGAGTATTATAGCACGCGGTTTTTGCGATGTTAATACCTAATTTGCAAAAACTGCGAAATTATTGATAAAAAAATATTGATAAAATTTGAAATGACTATTTACAATCATTAAAAATGGTGGTATAACAATATTAAAGACATTATTGACAAACTGTATTTTATTTTGCAAACCTGAAAATAAAAAATATATTGTCAAAAAGGAGATAATTATGGCAAAGAATGAAAAGATTTGTATCATCGGCGGCGGTCCTGCGGGACTGAGCGCGGCAGTACATCTTGAAAAGAATGGCTATACCGATTACGCAATTCTTGAAAAAGAAGATCACGTCGGCGGCAAGTGCCACTCTCCCTACCACGACGGCAAGAGATTTGAAATGGGCGCAATTATGGGTTGCCCCACCTATCACGCCGTGCATGAACTCGAACTTTTCGGCGGAGTGGACCACAACGGTCCGAAACTTGAACGCGCATACCGCAGACAAAACGGCAAGCCCTACGATCCGTTCGATCCCAAAAAGAATCCGTTCCTTATCCCGCACCTTCTTCGCATGAAGTCCCAAGTCAAGAAACTCGGCACGTTGCTTGCGACCAAGTATAAAGGATACGAATACACCGGACACAAGGGAATTTCCGAAGGTAAATACGACGGATACGATCCCGTCACCGGCGAACACGTCGTTGGTGAAAACCCCAACCTTAAAGACCTTTGCATGAACTTTACCGATTTCTGCAAGATGAACAAAGTGCCTCTTGCACAAGAGATTTGGATCGGACCGTACACCGCATTCGGTTATGGTTTCTTCGATGAAATTCCCGCGGCATACGTTCTCAAATACCTTGACTTCGCAACGGCAATGTATTTCGTCAACAAAGACCTTTGGACTTGGAAAGACGGTACGCAAAGCATTTACGAAGCAGTCAATGCAAAACTTCAACATCCCGCACGCCTTAACGTGAACATCACCAAGGTTACGCGTCAAAACGGCAAAGTGCAAGTCTATATCGGCGAAGATATGGAAGAGTATGACAAGATCATCATCACATCTCCGCTTCAATACATGCCCAACTACTTCGACGCCACCGAAGATGAAAAGAAACTCTTTTCCAAGATCGACTACGAGCGTTACGACGTCACCGCAATCACTTGCAAACCCGGCACGTATTATCCCGATATGTCAGGCTATCTCTTCGACAACATGGTTCCCGAACGTCTCGGACACCTTATGGTCTTCTATCACAGATGGGCAAACGAACCCAACCAGGTTCTCACCACCTACGTGCTCAGAAACTACAAGGGTAAGGAACTCAAGACCTACGAAGAAGCAAAGAAGATGGCTTGGGACGATATGAAACTCTGCAACATCGACATCGACAAATGCGTCTACGAGAGAAAGTGGTATTATTTCCCGCACGTCTTCGAGAAAGACTACGCCGATGGTTGGTATGAGAAAGTCGAGGCAATGCAAGGCAATCTCAACACCTACTATGCCGGCGAGATCATGAGCTTCGGCGATATGGAAGAGACTGTGCAGTATTCCAAGGATCTTGTCGCCCGCTTCTTCTAAGAGTGCGCTATTGAGCGAATAGCTTTGTCAAAGCCCCTTGTCAACAACTCACGTACGCTTTGTACGTTAGGGTTGCTGGACAAGGGGCTTTTTCGCGCTCTTCATCTCAATATCGCACTCTTAGTGCTGCATCATTCATCTGTTTGGACACGCTTAGAAAACGCGCTAAATAGCTAGAACAAAAGCCGTCATGGCGGCAACGGCATAGCTTGCAAGCAAGCAACGCCGAGAGCCGCATTAGGCTTATTGTTCTACTAACCGCGCCGAAAATCTTTGCTATCAGTCTGGTCACGGATAAAAACTCCTGCCACAGTTTCGCAAGATTGTCGGCTTGGTATTTTTAAGCGGTGAAATTCAAAATTCTCCATATTGTCATGTTGAGCCTGTCGAAACATCCAGCCGTAAGGCGCATATCTTGCTTATTCTTTTCGCTACGCTAGATCCTTCGACTTCGCTCAGGATGACAAGGAAAAATGATATTAGATGTGCCCGTAACGGTCACCTATTCGGAGCGTACTTGTACATGCACTCTGCTCATTCGGAGCGTACTTCTTGTTCGGATTGTTCCACCCCCCCCATATATATATTGAACGCGTGCGTGTACGCGTGCAATTGTGTACGTATATGCGTGCGTATGTATTGTGCGTGTGCATGCGCGGGCGCGCGTATATGAGAATACGCGTGTAAAGGCGGGGGAAGCGGGGCGGATATAAAAGACGTGCATAATATGGCATAATCTTGCAAAAGTGTGAGTAAATATACAGTATAATTTGCAAAAAGCACAAATAAAGTTTGATATTTTTGCGGGATTTGTAACAAATTTGCTCAAATAGCGTAAAATGTCTTATACAAAAAAATTTATTTTTATGCAATTTAAGGGTTATTATGCATAAAAGCAACGAAAAATTGCGGTTGCACAACCGATGTTTTGGTGTGGGAAAAGGCAAAAAAACGGGTGTAAAACGGCGAAATGGCAATACAAAAACGCAAAAATGTACGGAAAAGTGACGTAAAAATGAGGTTTTGTGAAAAACAAGATTGAAAAGATTAAAATTTTGCATAAAAATAATTTTTTTGAAAAACAGAAAAAAATAGTTTACAGATTCGGGATATGCACTTATAATAAACACAAATCAAAAACCTAAAAAAACAAATCAGGAGGTAACAAACAATGAAGCAAAGAAGAATTATTGCTGTTTTGGCTATGATTTTGGTTCTCGTGCTTGCAGTCGGACTGTTCGTCGCTTGCGACAAGAACAACAAACCCGATAATCCCACTCCGAACCCGGATAAGACTTACGCGCAAATTTCTGATGAGATTTATCAAGCCGCGCTTGGTGATTTCTACTCGGTTTATCAAAAAGCAACCGCAGCAAAGGATACCGATGAAAGATATGCTCTTATGGCACTCGCCGAGGCGAAGTTGCTTGAAAGCGGCACTTTCATTCCGACCAGTTCACAAGGTGGTACTTTTGCTATGAGCAGAGTTGCTCCCAACACTGTGTCTCCCACTCTTTGGGGTAATGACAGCGAACGTTTCCACAACGTACTTGTTGCAACCACTTTCATTACTGCCGCAGATCGTACTGCAATGAAAGCGCAATATGCAAAACTTAAAGGCACCGGCACTTACGAGGAATGGGCAAAGTCCTATCTCAAAGATAAAGGTTACACTTTGAAAGATTCATACACGCTTGCGTACACATCCGATCCTAAAACATGGGACATCCTTTCAACCAACAGAGCTCCTGACGCAAGGGCGATTATCAATACAGTCGACGGACTTATCGAATATGATTGCGAAGGACAACCCAAAGGCGCGCTTGCTTCTTCTTGGAATGTTTCCGAAGACGGCTTGACCTACACTTTCCATCTCCGTGAAGGTCTTGCATGGGCAGACAAAGACGGCAAGAAATATGCAGATTTGACTGCAACCGACTTTGTTGACGGTCTCCAAAGAGCATTGGATGCAAACAAAACCGCATACCTTGTTGCTGGCGTCATCAAGAATGCTGCAGCATATATGGCAGGTGAAGTTGAAATGTCAGAAGTCGGCGTAAAGGCAGTTGACGCACACACTGTTGAATACACTCTTGAAGAGCCGTGTTCCTACTTCCTTTCTATGTTCAACTACAATCCGCTTTCTCCGTTCTGCAAAGCTTATGCAGAGTCTGTCGGTGAAAAGTATGCAACATCTCCCGAATATATCGTGAGCTGCGGTCCGTACGTTGTGAGCAACTACACCGCAAAGAACAAGATCGTCTTCTCCGCAAACCCGCTTTACTGGAACAAAGACGGCATCAACGTCAAGACTTTGACTTGGATCAGCTATCAAGCAAACAACGACCCCACCGCAACATACAATGACGCTATCAGCGGCGTGATTGACGGTGCAGGTCTCAACGCAACGACACTTGCACTTGCAAGGAAAGATCATAATGATTGGATTTACGTTTCCGCAACGGACGCAACCGCATTCGGTTTCTATGTGAACATCAACCGCGCAGCATACGAAGATATCCAAAGTTTTGGCCTTGCTTCTCCGCAAACCGCAGCGCAAAAAGCTGTGACCAACAAGGCGTTCAGCAATGCAAACTTCCGTATGGCACTTGCAAGATCTATCAACAAGGTTACGTACAACGCACAAGTCGTCGGAGATGATGCAGCACTTTATTCTCTTGGCAACATGTACACTCCAGGCTCGTTTGTGCAACTTAGCAAAGCCGTGACTGTCAAAATCAACGGCAAAGACACGACTTTTGCAAAAGGCACGTACTATGGTGCAATGGTTCAAGCGCAACTCAATGCAGACATGGGTGAAGACGCAATGAAAGTTTGGGATCCGACTGCAGACGAAGGACTTGGTTCTTCTTCCGGCTTTGACGGATGGTACAATGTTGAAGTTGCAAAGAAGTATTTTGCAAAAGCTCTTGAAGAACTCAAAGCACAAGGTGTGGAAGTGAGCGAAAGCAATCCGATTTACATCGACTATCCGTACTATCAATATGCAAACTACACCAACAGAGCAAATGCTTTGAAACAGAACATCGAAGATGTCTTTGGCGGCAAAGTTAAAGTGAATATTATCGGTAGCACAGACGTTGATGCATGGTATTATGCAGGTTTTTACTGCGAGACCGGATCCGAGTGCAACTACAACATTTATGACTGCTCCGGTTGGGGTCCTGACTTCCAAGACCCGTCATCGTTCCTTGCTACGATGATCCCGGGCGGCGACATGACGCACCTTCTCGGCATTTATTAATCTTTGATTGATTGTCGACAAAATTTATTGCAACAAAAGCCTATCAGCCGAGCAATCGGCTGATAGGAATGCATTTTTCGAAAGGGTGGGAGGGCTTCCACTCTTTCGAGTTTTGCATATTTTAAGAGAGTTATATTATGACAAAGTATCTTCTTAAACGACTATTACGCGGCTTGCTTTCCGTTGTTATCGTTGTTATCGTCGTAATGGCTTTGGTGTATTCGTTGATTGACAGGGAATTTGTGTTCAAAGGCGATCAACAACTCATCAAATACCTAAATAACGAGAAAGTCGTTTACAAATACACCAAATGGGACGAGTATGGCTATTTGTCTATGTATTCGTATTCGGACTATCTGATTGATTTGGAAAAGTCCGGCGAAATTACAACCGAAGAGCGTAAACAGGCGGCAAAAATCGGCAGAACAGAGGGACAAGACTCTGCAACGGCCGCAAAATATGTTGCCCGATTCAAGCAATACTGCAGCTCAAACAAATATAAAGTCCTTAGGCTCGATGCCGTGATGGCAGGAGCTTCGCTTGCAAAGGGCGGAGCGCAAAAGCTTTTTGCTTATAGAGAATATTCTACACTTGAAAGAGTGTGGTCTTTCTTCAAGAATCTTATCAAGGTTGATACGATTCATTATGTAGAAGATGACGATCAATTGGTGGGTGAAAGGGGCATCAAGTTCACTTGGTACGATCCTGCATACGGCGGAAAGAAATTTTCTCCCGCAATCATCGGAAACGGAACGGAGCACAAGTATCTGCTCTATTTTGACAACAAGTTCCCGTTCGTCCATCAAAACATCGTAAAAATAAATCTTGGTGTTTCTTATGCGGTCAACAAGGGCGTTGACGCATACACAACCATGACTCAAAGTCAAGGAAGCAACGTCAAGAGTTTGACGCACTATCCGACCGGATTCGCAGATGAGTCTTCCAACGATTTGCACTCGGCAACGTTTGTTGCGGATTCGCTTGTCAAAGGCGGAGAATTTACGCAACAAAGATTCAACGACAACTACACCAGCGTCGGGACTGTCAAACACAGCATGTCCAGAATCGGTTTCTCGTTTGTCATCGGCATTTTGTCTTCTATTTTGGCATATATGCTCGGCGTGCCTCTCGGCATTATGATGGCAAGAAACAAAGGCAAATTGCTTGATAAACTCGGTACGATTTATATTGTGTTTATCATCGCAGTGCCGTCGCTCGCTTACATCTTTATGTTCCGTGCAATCGGCATGAAAATGGGACTGCCCGGAAGATTCGACATCGACTCCACAAGCAAATTGATGTATATTTTGCCTATCGTTTCGCTTGCACTGCCTGCGGTTGCGGGACTTATGAACTGGCTTAGACGATATATGATAGATCAGCAAAACTCCGATTATGTCAAGTTTGCAAGATCGGGCGGTTTGAGTGAAAGAGAGATCTTCAACAAGCACATTCTCAAAAACGCAATCATTCCGCTTGTGCACAACATTCCCGGCACGATACTTGGAGCGGTAGTTGGTGCAATTATCACAGAAACCGTGTACGCCGTTCCCGGCACAGGTCGTATGCTCACCGAGGCAATCAACGTGTATGACAACGCTGTCATTGTGGGACTTACGATGTTCTATGCGGTGTTGTCGATAATTTCGGTGATATTGGGCGATATTCTGATGTCAATGGTAGACCCGAGAATTTCCTTCTCGGACAAGGCGAGGTGACGATATGGAAGAAAAATTGATAGACCTTCAAGAATTCAATATGTCGGATGAAGAGTTGTTTTCTCACGTTGACAACAACAATCTCGAATCCGAGAAAATCACCGCGCCCAGATATTCCTATTGGAAGTCTGTGTTCAGGGTGTTTTTTAGCAACAAACTCAACATATTCTTCATTGCATTGTTGTTCTTTGTGATTGTATTTGCCTACATCTATCCGGCGGCGATGGGGTATGATCCCAAGACCACACCCTTTATCAATGTTCTGGATAGCACGGCAAAGCATCTCAAACCAAGTCAAGCCGTTGACAAATTCGGATTCAGCATACACTGGATTCTCGGCACGGGTGAAGCAGGTCAATCCACTTTCGACTACGTGTGGTACGGCGCAAGCATTTCAATCAGCCTTGCTTTTGTGTGTGCGGCGATCAATATGATTGTGGGCGTCGTAATCGGTGCGATTTGGGGCTTTTCAAAGAGATTTGACAAGTTTATGACAGAAGTGTACAACATTGTCGGCAACGTGCCGTACGTGCTTATCATCTCGGTGCTTATCATGATCATGACGGCAAGTTTCTGGACGATGGTGTTTGCTTTGACCATAACGGGTTGGCTTGGAATTGCATACTTCATCCGCACGCAAGTCATCATCATCCGTGACAGAGAATACAACCTTGCGTCAAAGTGTCTCGGAACGTCGATTGTGCGTATTGCAATGAAGAACATTTTGCCGTTTATGACCTCCGTCATAATGACGCTTCTTGCAACCGAGCTCCCCAGCTACATTTCAATGGAAGTGTTCTTGTCCTTCATCGGAATCGGTATGCCGGATATGTCTCTTGGCAAGATCATCGAAACTTCTCAGTCATACATGTCCAACCCCGACTGGGCTCTCGAATTCTGGGCTCCCGTCGTGATTTCGGCAATCATAACCGTCGTCCTTTATGTTGTGGGACAAAAACTCGGTGACGCTTCAGACCCGAGAACGCACATGTGAGGAGACGTATGGAAGATAAAAAAGTTTTGTTATCTATAAAAGATCTCGAGGTCAAATTCCGCGTTAGAGGCAGGATTCTCACTGCCATTCGCGGAATATCGCTCGATATCTTGGAAAATGAGTCCATAGCGATTGTCGGCGAGTCCGGATCGGGCAAATCCGTCTTTACAAAGACCTTTGCGGGCATGTTGGACTCAAACGGTTTTATATCGCAGGGCGAGTTGCTCTTCAATGACGACGAGCTTGCCGACACTGTCGCAACTCCGACAAAGTTTGATACGTTTGTGCTCGATCTCGTGCTAAAAGAGCTCAACAAAGCCTCAAAGCTCGAGCTCGGCTCTGACATCTATCAACAAATCCTTGCACTCAAAGCCGAGAAAAAAGAAAAGTTCACACTCAGCGAGCAAGAGCATGAGAAAATGCAGAACGAGATTGACGATCTCAACTTCAAACGCACAGAAGCGTACAACCTGAAACTCACGCTCAATTCAAGAAAGGAACGCGACAAAGTCAAGGAAACCAACGGCATAATTTCAGATTGCGACAAGAAAATCAAGTTGCTTCAAAAGAAGATTGCGCAAACAGTGCGCGAGCATAAGAAAACGGCAAAAGCGGATGTCGAATTTGCAAAATATTATGCCGAAAATATGGCGAAACTCAAACAAGAGTACAAGCTCGCCATTCAAGGCGAAATCTCACAAGACACCGTGCATCGCAACGAAATCATCGGCAAGGAGATTTATCTCTCTGTCGGAAGATATTCGCCGTTTGCAAGAATAAAACTTATCGGCAAGTTGATTTCCGCACTGCGCAAAGCAATGAGACTCGGCGCCGATCTTACAAGTGACGAACAGCTCAATCAGATTTTCGATCCGATTGCGTTCAGAGTCAAGTTCCTTGACGGAACGACCGAAACGAAACTACACGGCGTTTGCGCGCTCAATCTTGCTAAAGTCAAGTATACAAAGGACTGGCAGAAAATCCGCGGTACGCGTATTGCAACAGTTTTCCAAGATCCTATGACGTCGCTCAACCCGATCATCACAATCGGCAAGCAAATCTCGTCCATCATCATCAAGCACCAACATTGCTCCGAGGCCGAGGCGAGAAGAAAAGCCATAGATCTTATGAAAAAGGTGGGTATTCCCAACGCCGAGAACAGATACGACGATTATCCCTTCCAATATTCGGGCGGTATGAGACAGCGTATCGTCATCGCAATCGCGCTCTCTTGCCAGCCGAAGATTCTTATCTGCGACGAGCCTACAACCGCACTCGACGTTACCATTCAGGCTCAAATCTTGAATCTCATCAAGGACTTGCAAAAAGAGTTCAACTACACCATCGTCTTCATCACGCACGACCTTGGCGTCGTTGCAAACATCGCCGACAGAGTCGCGGTGCTGTATGCAGGTCAAATCGTTGAGCTTGGCACGGTGGACGAAGTGTTCTACGATCCGCGTCACCCGTACACTTGGGCGTTGCTTTCGTCCTTGCCGCAACTTGCAGAGAAGAACACCGAGCTGTATTCTATCTCAGGCACGCCGCCGTCTCTTTACAACAAGATCATCGGAGATCCGTTTGCTCCGAGAAATCCGTACTGCTTGAAAGTGGATACTCTCAAAGAAGCCCCGATGTTCCAAGTGACGGAAACACACTTCGCAAAAACGTGGCTTCTCGATCCGAGAGCTCCCAAAATCGAAAAACCCGAAATCATCAGCGATATTCACGGCAGATTGCTCAAAGCATTCAATATTGAGGAGGTGGAATGATGGCCAAAGATAAAATAATCGACGATATTCAAACCTCTGCGCTCGACAACTCCACGCCCGTTGAAGAAGAACTCGCGGTGGAGCAACAAGAGCATATCGAACAAGCGGCAGAGCAAGAGCCCGTTTGCGAACAAGCGGACGTTGCTCTCGAAGCCGAAAATCACGATGCCGACGAAAAAGAAAGCGACCAACAAGCCGCCACAGACGAGAAACCTGCAAAAAAATCGGCAGGTAAAGCCATCGGAGACTGGTTTAAGGGCATCGGCGCAAAGATTCAAAGAAAATTCAAGGGCATCGGCGATGATTGGAAAACCAAAGTCGATCAGCTCAAAAACCGCGTGAATACGCTCCCCGAACAAGGTCCGCTCGATGAAAACGGCAGAGAAATTCTCCTTTCCGTCAAGAACGTTGATATCACTTTCGGCAAGGGAGAAAAGGCTGTGAAAGCGGTCAAAAACGCATCTTTTGACATCTACAAGGGAGAAACGTTCTCGCTTGTCGGTGAGTCAGGCTCCGGCAAAACCACAATCGGACGCGCCGTCATAAGAGTCAACCCTTGCGCAAAAGGCGAGATTCAGTACAAAGGCGTGCGTATTTCGGGCAAGATTTCACGCAAACTCGACAGACAAGTCATCAGAAACATCCAAATGGTCTTCCAAGATCCTGCGGCATCGCTCAACGAGCGCGCGACTGTTGACTATATCGTGTCCGAAGGACTTTACAATTTCCATCTCTTCAAAGACGAGGCGGACAGAGTTGCAAAAGTCGAGCAAATGATAAAAGAAATCGGCTTGTTGCCTGAGCACTTGACACGTTATCCCCATGAATTTTCGGGCGGACAACGTCAACGTATCGGTCTTGCGAGAGCCATGATTATGGAACCGTCGTTGGTTGTCGCCGACGAGCCGATATCCGCGCTTGACGTTTCAATCCGCGCGCAAGTGTTGAACCTTCTCAACAAATTCCAAAGAGAAAGAGGCACGACCTATCTCTTTATCGCGCACGATTTGTCAATTGTCAGATTTATTTCGGACAGAATCGGCGTTATCTACAAAGGTGAGATTGTGGAGATTGCGGACGCGGAAGAACTCTTTGCTTTCCCGCTCCATCCGTATACAAGATCGCTTATATCGGCAATCCCGATCCCCGATCCCAAGCTCGAAAAGAAGAAAAAACTCTTCGTTTACGATCCGTCACAGCACGATTACAGCGAGGATAAGCCGGAAATGGTGTGCATCGGACACAATCACTACATCTTCGGCAACAAGAAAGAGATCGAAGAGTACAAGCGCGTAAGAGAAGAAGGCGTTCCGCTCAAATCTTCGTCGTTTATGACGGAGCAAGAGGCTCTCGAATATGCCAAAAAAGAAGCAGAGATGCCTGTTGAAGCAACCGAGCCTATTCTTGAAACGCCTGTGCATGACACGGGAAGCGCATGGTTCAAAGTGTTGTCCTTCCTGTTGCCTATCCCGGGTATAATCGCGGCATATATCTTCAAGAAGTTCAATTATATCAAGAACTTCAAAGCGTTCAAAAAGGGCGCAATCGCAGGATTTATCTTGTGGGCAGTGGTGCTGGTGCTATTCCTGTTCTTCCTGCTGTTGACGCTTAGATAACGAAAAACAAGGTTTAGCGGACGCTAAACCTTTTTCTCGAAAAGGTGACTATGAAAAGATATGCAAAAGACAAAAATCTTCTCACGCCCCCGCCGGTAGAGCAGATCGAAGTGTCACACAAAAACGTCAAACTGCGCGTTATATTGTTCGTGTCGTTTTTGGTGCTGGCAATCATCTGTTTCTCTGTTGTTCTCACGATTTTGTTGAGAGTGCAGGCAGGGTGGTTTTCTGTGACGCCAAACCCTTCGTCCAAGCAAAATTGTGGCGGAGAGTTTGTGTTCACCTACTATTTTTCAAAAGATCAAGACAAAAAGTATCGTCGAAACGTTGCGCTGAAGTATACAGATGCAACCGAATACGCATACAAGGTATTTTATGCGTCGGAAGAGATAGAGGGGATGAACAACCTACACACTCTCAATGCTCATCCGGGCGAAGAATTGGAGATCCCTGCGCTTTTGTATCGCGCGCTCAAAGCGTTTGACGATGCAAACAACAGATTTTTGTATTATGCGCCGATTTATGCGGTTTATCAAGAGATGTTCGGTTGTGAAAACGACAGCGATGCGGAAAAATTAGATCCCGCGAAGAATGAGCAAATCAAAGCTTATTTCGACAAAATGATTGCGCTTGTGTCCGATCCGAGCAACGTACGCATCGAGTTTTCGGAAGGCAACGTTGTTAAGCTTGTCGTGTCGGATGAGTATAAAGCGGCTTTTGGCGACAGAACGCCGGTATATATTGACTTTTTCTGGACAAAAAATGCCTTTGCGATCGATTATATCGCCAACACGATGCTTGGCGAAGGCTATGACAAGGGTGTCATTTCAAGCTATGACGGGTTCACTCGCAATTTGAGCGAATCGCATGACGATTTGCAAGCAAATGTGTTTGACAAGACCGCAAAAGAGCCGATTGTCGCAGGTAGAATGGCGTACAAGCAAAAGTTGTCCGTCGTTATGCTCAAAGACTATCAGCTTGCCAAGAAAGAAGAAGGATATTACACCTATGAAGACGGCACGGTGCGCACTCACTTTATAGATGTAACAAGCGGCGAAAACGTGAGCGCAATCGGCACGTATACGGCGTATTCCTCGTCAAAAACGTGTGCCGAGATTGTCATGGACATTCTCCCGCTGTATCTTGCCCCCACGCTCGATTCCGACAAAGTGGCGGCTCTAAAAGGCAACGGAATCTATTCGCTCTATTGCAAGGACGGCAAAATCGTTTCAAACGATGCGTCGCTGACAATCAATCCAATTGAGAGAGAGGACGGCACATATCAGGTGCAACGCATAGACTGACATCGATTATTGTCGATAAAAAACTTGAAAAAGAAAAACAAAACGCCGATTTCGGCGTTTTTGTTTTTTATGATGAGCGGCAGAAAAAGCGGCTTGCGGAAAGGATAAAAATTTATTTTTTTAATACAAAATCTAAAGATTATATCGATAAATATATTGTGGAATTTTTTTCAAGATATAGACACGAAAATGGTTGAGTGGTACACTATATACATATAGATTTTATGCGCGATGAGATGATGATATTGCGCGCAACGAAGCGGTTGGACAAAATGCGGAATAGGATTGAGGTTTTGCACCGATTTTGCGTGCAAGATTTGTGTATATTCGCATATTGTTTTTGCGCAGGCGGAAGTCAAAAAAAGGGATTCAAGAGCGAGGGAAATCGCGCTTTTTGCGGTGACCGAACTTAAAATAGGAGAAAACTATGAGAGATTTGAAACATTTGCTCTACTTTGAAAATCTCTTGCAGGAAGCCAACAACGAGTTGGTGCAGCAAGCGGTCAAAGAAGACGGCAAAATCGCGTTGGGCTACACGTGCTATCACGTTCCCGAGGTGCTGCTCAACCTTGACAACTGTTTCAGCGTGCGACTTCGCGCGCCGCGAACGGGGTCGGTGGACATTGCAACCTACTATCTAAGCCCGTTCATTTGCGGATTTGCAAAGGCGTTGCTCGAGCGCGGAATCGAGGGCGGCTACGGATTTTTGTCCGCGCTTTTTGCAGGTGAAACATGCAGCGAGATGAACAGAACAATCGAGCATTTCGAGCTGTTGCGCCTTGTCGACAATGACAAATTTTTTGTGAGCATTTTCGATATGCCCTTCAAAACAAACGATCATTGCGTTGAGAGTTATGCCAATCAGATGCGTCTGAAAGTGCTTGACAAGCTCAAAGACGTGTACGGCGTGGACATCTCAGACGACGCGATGAGAAAAGCGGTGGAACTTCACAACAGAGTGTGCAGAGCAATCACCGCAATCGGCGAGTTTAGAAAGGAAGAAAATCCGCGCATCACCGGCTATGAATTTCACGTGCTTTGCCTTGCAACGTATTGTTGTCCGAAATATCTCATCGTGGACAAACTCGAAGAAACGCTTGAAGAATTGCGTCATCGCGAGCCCGATCAAAAGAAGTTTTACAGGGCAAGAATCGTGCTTGTGGGCAGCGAAATCGACGATTCCGACTTCACAAAACTTTTTGAAGACAGCGGCGCGTTTGTGTGTGCCGACAGATATTGTTTCGGCTCTTTGCCCGGCAGAGAAGAGATTGTGTTGAACGACGATGAAGACGTGCTCACTCAAATTTGCCGCCATTATATGAAAACTTGCCAATGCCCGAGATATATGGAACACGAAAAGGTGGAAGATCGCCGTCAATTTGTCAAGAAACTTGTTGAAGACTATCATGCCGACGGCGTTGTGTACGAGCAGCTCAAATTCTGCGAATATTGGGGCTATGAGCGCGCGCTTGCTTCCTACATAATGACCAACGAATTCGGCATTCCGTCAATCGCAATCGACCGTCAATACACGGCGAATGCGTCCGGACAGCTCAGAACGCGTATTCAGGCGTTCGTCGAAAGCCTTGAAATCAAGCACATTCAAAAGGCGAAAAAGGCAAAGGAGTGAGTTATGGCAAAGAAAACTTACGGCGGATACAAAAATCTGCATCAAGACAAAACCGGACTGTACAAACATCGCGAATGGCGCGGCTTTAAGGACACGCTTGTGGACTATTGGCGTTGGCTCGTCACCTGGAAAGATATGGTGGTGATGGTGCTCAAAAATCCCGTTGCTGTGGTCAAGGGGCTGTGGAGATATCGCTGGATGGCGACATATCTTTCAACGCCGGCATTTGTGGATCGTCACACCGAAGGTTTGCGCGGACCGCAACTTTTGATGACGCATCTTCATTTCAACATGATCGTCAAGCACGCCACGGGGCTTATTCTCACTGCGTTCGAAGCAGACGAAAAGATGTTCCCGAAGAACAAAAAGAGCAAAAAACTCGTGTGCATTGACGAGCTTATCCCTGTCGAGTTTATCGCAGGTTTTCCCAATCTCAAAGCGTACCCGATGCAGACCATGCCCATATTCCTTTCAAGCATGGTGGATCAGCTTGTCGTTCCGCCTTATCTTGACGCAATCGAGAGTTTCGGCGTGCCGGCGGACGTGTGCCCGTTGCCAAGCGCAGAGGCCGGCGTGTGCGTTGAAGGCGATTATCCGAAGCTCGGCAAATGCATGATCACGTGCAATATGCCTTGCGACGGCTCTATCATGACCACAACGTTCCAAGACAGATATTTCAAACTGCCCACTCACGTATACAACGTTCCGTTGAGATACAAAGGCGAAGACGTGCAAAAATACGCCGTTGACGAGATTAAGGATCTCATCAAATTCGTGGAAGATCAGACGGGCGAAAAATTCGATTGGGACGCATTTATAAAGGCTCTTGAAAGATACAACAAGCAACTCGATTACGAACTTCAGAAGTGGGAAGTCAACAAGACCAACTATCCGCAAATGACGGGCGCAACGTTCTGGCTGTATAGATTGTACTACTATCATCTCTCGGGCGGCTTTGACAAACGATTCTTGAAAGTGGACAAGAAAGTCAACAAAATCATGGAAAAGGCGTATGCAAAGAAGACCAAAGCAAGCAAAGAGATGCGCCACCGCGCGATCGTGTGGAGCTGTCCTGCCAACTATTATACGTCTTTTGCCAACTGGCTTGAAAACTGCTGGGGCATCAACGTCGTTATGGACATGGAAACGATGATTTCCTATCTCAAATTCCGCACGGACACGCACGAACATGCGCTTGAAGACCTTGCAAAGACCTATCAGCGCGCAACCATGCGTACGCACACCAAGGGCGGCTATGCCAACGTGCTCAACGAGTGCTGGCGAGTGGCGGAAGAATACAACGTGGACACGATCATCATGTACGACCAAATCTCGTGCAAGGGCATGGACGGTCTTGTCGGTATATTCGACGAGCAAGCAAGAGAAAGGGGCTACAACTTCATTTGGGTGCAACAAGACCTTATGGACAGCCGCACGATATCCAGACGCGATATGCGCGAGCAAGTCAACAAGTATATGCAAACCGTGTTGCAAGAAAAGCCAGTGGACGAAACGCTTTTGGACTTTGACGATTCACAAGCGTGGTAAGACGCAAAATTCTTTGAAAAGGAAGGAAAACTATTATGAAATATTTTGGCGGATGCGACGTAGGCTCAACCTACA
>ULSH01000676.1_pt1 | contig 22657 bp, 17 predicted proteins | sample 1956151 | NCBI WGS metagenome assembly ULSH01 (sample SAMEA4835702, study PRJEB28245) | human gut metagenome | biome: gut microbiome; material: fecal sample | place: Denmark | collected 2008 | reverse complement strand
CAGTTCGGTCCCTATCCATCGTGGGCGTAGGATATTTGAGAGGCTCTGCTCCTAGTACGAGAGGACCGGAGTGGACGCACCTATGGTGCATCTGTTGTCACGCCAGTGGCATAGCAGGGTAGCGATGTGCGGATTGGATAAACGCTGAAAGCATCTAAGCGTGAAACCAGCCTCGAGATAAGATATCCCTTTGTTTATCAAGTAAGACCCCTAGTAGACCACTAGGTTGATAGGTCGGGTGTGTAAGCGCAGTAATGCGTTGAGCTGACCGATACTAATAGGTCGAGGGCTTCAATCAAAAAAATACAAAATTTGCCTAATCCTAATTTAATCAGCAAAAACTCTCAATGTTATGCAGTTGTGAATGTACGAAGCGCAAAAGCGCAACGACCTTCATCCATTACCGGTGTCAATGACGCTGAGGTCCCACCTGTTCTCATACCGAACACAGAAGTTAAGCTCAGTTGTGCAGAAAGTACTTGGCTGGACACGGCCTGGGAGGATATGTAGATGCCGGTTTCCAAAAGAAAAACACACTCGTTTGAGTGTGTTTTTTCTTTTCTACAACGGATATTTGGTGTCTGCACGGTCAGAGTGCCGTGTCCAGCCAACAAGAACTTGCAAATTGCCGACAAAATGATAAGCGCAACGTTGCTTTGATTTGTGCGTGTTGAATATGCGCGACAAATGGAAAGGCGGTGCGTTTATTTTTTTTGCCTAAAATGATTTGAAATGGCAAATCTACTTTAGGTTGGGAATTTGCAAAAAGGAGCACTCGACCGAAAGTGAAAGCATCAGAAAAATGTTTTGGAAAATATTCGATTTTTTTACGGCATTTTGGGCAATGGACGATTGTGCGTGAATTATATTTGATTTTCTGATGACGAGCAAAAGGGCGAAGTGTGACGCGGACACGAGCCTGGGAGGATATGTAGATGCCGGTTTCCAAAACAAAGACATACACGTTTGTGTATGTCTTTTGTTTTATATTCCAAAAACTTATATTAAGTCCTTATAAGTGTTTAGCCAACAAGAACTTGCAAATTGCCGACAAAATGATAAGCGCAACGTTGCTTTGTTTTGATGGTACTGCAAATTTGTATTAGTTTAAGTTATCGCTCACTTCTTTATGTCTTTTATGCAATATCCTGCGAGAAAGACGGTGAAATATGATAAAAATCGAGCGGGGATGAGAAAACGGACTTTTTGTGGTTTTAATCATGACAATGTGGGACGGAACGTTTGCTTTTGTTGTTGTTTAAGCGTATAATCTCTATCAACGTCGCTTGAAAGAGCGGCGATTTGTAAATCACCAAAGATTTTGCCATTCGGAGATTGTTGAGTGGCAAGCGAGAGAGAATACGCATGTCGAAAGCGCAATCGAAAATTGAAAACGAAGCGGAGTTTTTCGGGACGGAGAGCATTTGGAAGATACTGCTCAAGATATCGCCGCCTGTGATGCTGTCGCAACTTGTGTTGTCCATGTACAATATCGTGGACAGTCTTTTTGTCGGAAAATATTCGGGTGCGGGGCTGACTGCGCTTTCGGTGATATATCCGCTGCAACTTGTCATAACCGCGCTTGCGGTGGGTACGGGTGTGGGCGTAAACACGTTTATGTCGCGCATGTATGCAAAAGGCGACGTGCAAAAAGCCAATGCGGCGGCAGGCACGGGCACGATGCTTGCGGTGCTTATGTGGGCGGTGTTTGCGGCGATTTGCGCAGGCATTATGCGCCCGTATATCACCGCAATGGCAAACGCTCCCGAAGCTATCGAATATGCCTATCAATACGGCATGGTGGTATGCATAGGCTCGCTTGGCACTTTTCTTGAAGGCGTATGGTCAAAGGTTCATCAATCGCACGGAAACATGCGTGTGCCGATGATTGCGCAGCTTGCGGGTGCGGGCACGAATATATTGCTTGACCGGATATTTATTCTCGGTGTGGGCGTGCTGAAGCCTATGGGTGTTCTCGGCGCGGCAATCGCAACCGTGATCGGTCAATTCATATCCGCGATCATCGTGGGCGTGAAGGGCAGCAAAAAGTGGCAAAAACCGAGAGAATTTGCCGACTGCTCAAAGCAAATCTACAAACTCGGCTTGCCGTCCATATTCATGCAGATGATGTTTACGGTCTACATAGTGGTGCTCAATGCGATTTTGAGCAAATTCTGCGACGAGGCGGTGCAGGTGCTTGGGCTTTACTACAAATTGCAGTCCTTCTTCTTCATTCCATTGTTCGGGCTGCAAACGTGCATAGTGCCTGTGATCAGTTTCAACTACGCACGCAAGAACTACAATCGTGACGTACGCATAATGAACGACACGCTGATCATATCCGCCGTGTTTATGCTGCTTGGAGTTATATGCTTCGAGTTTTTCCCAAGGACGTTTATCGGCATATTCACAAGGGACGAGAAAACGCTTGAAATCGGCGCGACCGCATTTCGTATAATAGGCTCGAGTTTCATCCCGGCGGTGTTCTCGCTCACGTTTCCGGTGTTCTTCCAAGCCATAGGCAAATCGGTGCAGAGCATAGTGTTGTCGGTGGTGCGCCAATTCCTTGGGCTTATGCCGCTGTTCTATGCGTTCTCGTTTATAGGACTTGACTATGCCTGGATTGCATTTCCCGTGTCCGAAGTGGTGACGACAGCAATCGGTTTTGCGATGTACATCGTTCAGCTAAAAGCGTGGAAGAGAGAAAAAGCACTTGAAAACGGCGCCAATCATATTGTGACGAAAGCTTGAAAACCATGCCGCAAGCGGAGAGTGCGGGGCAGTCGCAAAACAAATAAAGATCAAAGGCGAAATATCGCAAAAGCGAAGTATTGAAAATGCCGCTAATATGCACGAAAATATATGAAAATATGTGAAAGCCACGCAAAATCGAGTGGTTTTTTGCTTGTAAGAATACGATAGATCGATATGCCAAACGTGCAACGTATCGTGCAAAATGTCCGACATAATTGCATACGTGTATTGTTAAATATAAATTGTTGACTTTTTATGCCTTGTTTAATATAATATACGTATACAAAAACTCTTAGGAGGAGATAAACAATGAACAAAAAAGTTATGTCAATCATAGCAGTCATCGCTCTCGTTGCAATTCTCGGCGTTTGCCTCGTTGCATGTAATGCAGAAAGCATTTCCAATAAGCTTGAAAAAGCAGGTTATGCTTGCGAAAAATACGAAGCAGGCAAAGATGACGACGGCGCAAAAATCGAATGGAAAGTCGTTGCAAAGAAGAAAGGTCTCAATGCTGACGGCGTCACCGTTACGAAGTTCTCCAACACAGACGATGCAAAGAAATATGAATCCAACGTTCCTGTCGGTTCTGTCGCAGGCATGAAGATGGTTGTTAAGAGAGTTGGCACCGTTTGCTACTACGGCACCGAACAAGGCGTCAAAGATGCTATGTAATTGAAATCAATCAATAAAAGAAGCACTCGCAAGAGTGCTTTTTTTATTGCCGTGTTTTATATTTTTGTTTAATACAATCCGATTTAACGTATGGATTTTGGCTTGCGAACAAGTTTTGGGTTTGCGTACAATTTTGTTTCAAGTGTTGTTTTTGATTTTGAGCTAAGAGAAGATAGGTTGCAGTTGTACGCCGTCCATTGCGCTTTTGATTGTGGGCAGGATAAGGGACGTGTCGGCGATGAGCGAGTTGGGCTTGCTGTCGGGCGCGTCTTGGGCAAAAGGCACGAAAAAGACGTGGCGAGCGTTGAGCAATGCGCCGATGTTGCGCGCGTTTGCGCCGAGAGCGTCGTTTGACGATACGCTCAGCACGACAGGGCGGTTGTTGCGCAAAGTGGCTTTCACTGCCATTGTGACGGGCGTGTCCGTGATGCCGTGCGCGATTTTGGCAAGCGTATTGCCCGTGCAGGGCGCAACGAGCATAAGCTGAATGTCCGATTTTGCAATCGTTTCGGCTTGCACAATGGTTTTTAGGGGCTGTTTGCCTGTTTTGCGTATTATTTCCTTCTCAAAGTCCGCTTGTTTGAAAAAGCGAGTATCCAGCGTGGATACGTTGTAGGAAAATATAGGCGTTATATCGTGTCCGTCTTCGACAAGGCTGTCAATGGCGGTCAATAGGTTTTTGAAGGTGCAAAACGAGCCTGTGACGCAAAGTCCGATCTTCATAGTCTGTTCTCCTTGATATAGTCGCACATCGCCTTTGCCGCGCTGACGGGGCAGGTTTTTGCGGGCAATGCGGGGTAGATTTGCGCATCGATGCCGAGATAGCGCGCGTATTCGAGATTGATTGCGGCAACGGATGCAAGGTCGATATACACGCAGTCCTTTGCCATGCTCATAAGCTCTTTGTCGCTCACAAGCGGAGAAGGGACGGTGTTGATGACGGCATCGTAGGGCGAAAAGTCGAAGTCGTGCATGGGAAGAATACGCTTTGCAAACGCATGCGCAGGGCGAAGTGACGACGACGTTGCAACGTCAATTGCGACGTCGAGTTTGCACAAAATCTTGGTCACTGCCGCGCCCGTGCGCCCGAAGCCTATCACAAGCACGTGGCAATCCGCCACCGACTTTTTGGAGTGCTCGATGAGAATCGCAAGCGCGCCTTCCGCTGTGAGCCGAGAGTTGACTGCTTGAAACTTTTCGTCAGACGAAAAAGAAAATATGGTTATATCTCGGCTGTTGGCAAGCATTTTTGCCTCGTCAAGACAGCGAGAAAGATATACGGTTGCGCCGTCTTCCACATCGGACAGAGTCTTTGCCTCGACAAGTACGTTGGGCGCAAACACGTGCGTGGGAGTGGAAAAACGCTCGTCGTCAAGCATGGATTTGAGATAAAACATTCTTTCGTCCGTTTCGTGCACAACGGCTTTGAACTTGTATTTTTGAGAGCGATTTACGCTTGATTTTTTTGTGTCCATACGGTATGCTATGCGAATTTTTGAAAATGAGTTAATGCACGGATAAGCGCAAACCGCACATAATATGCACAAAGGGGGGGGGATGTATGGAAAGATACTTTTTGGCAAGCAATTCGGGCAGGGGATTTTGGAGCGAATACGACAGTCAATTGAAAGACGTTGACAGAGTGGCTTTGATCAAGGGCGGCAGTGGCACGGGCAAATCCACGCTGCTGAAAAAGATTGCCGTGTCGGCAAAAAACAAGGGGTATGACGTTGAGATATGGCATTGCTCGGGAGATCCCAAAAGCGTTGACGGAGTGTATATAAAAGAGTTGAAAAGAGCCGCCGTGGACGCAACGTCGCCGCATGCGATAGGCGCGGACGAGCCTGGCGTGAAAGACGTGATTTTTGACGTTGCAAGCAACATCGAAAATGGCAAGTTGACAGGCAAACGTGAAGAAATCGAAAATTTGATAAAATGCAAGAAAGGACACTTTACAAGAGCATATCAACACTTAAAGTGCGCTTTGTGTCATTATACAAATCTTTTGGAGATTGAAAAACAAGACGTTGACGAGAGAAAAATACGCCGCATCGCAAGCGAATATTGCCAAAAACTGTTGCTTGAAAACGATGACGAAACAAGGGGCAGAGTGCTGTTTTCAAGGGCGATAAGTCCGTCCGGGGAGAACGAGTTTTTCGACCACTTGAAAGACAAGTGCGTGTACAAGGTCAAGGGCGGAGCGTTTGCTACAAGGGTGTTTTTTGACGAGATACGCAATATGGCAAAGGGAACGTTTTTTCGTCATCCGCTCGATCCCCTTGCATTTGAAGGAGTGGTGCAGGGTGACGTTGCGATCGTGGATAGCGAAAGGGCAAACAAGCAAGAAGGCGAAGTGATAGACCTTGAAAGATATGAGCATTTCAACGCGCAAGACGCGCTTGACGAGAAAAACAACGAGCTTGTGCAGACTGCGCTTGCCGTTGAAAGACTCAACAGAGCAAGACAGGCGCACGGCTTGCTTGAAAAAATATATATCGGTGCAATGAATTTTGACGGCAACGACAAAATCTTGCAAGATATGAGCGAGTTTTTGTTTTGCGATTGAAAGGCTTTTGATTGAGTGAACAACGCATTTTGCCGTGACAAACGTGTTTTGCCTTGATGGCGGCGTTGCGCTTTATAGGGGTATTGGCGGGCGGTGTGATGTTGGCGGGCGGTGTGATATTTTCGGTGCGGCGGTGATAAAACGGCGGTCGGCAAGGAGATTTTCTCTCCGATTTCGATTTGTGTATTGACACGTGCGCGTGTATTTGGTATAAAGAAAAGTATGAGTGAAAAAACATTGACGAAAGACAAAAACACCGACAAGAAGAAGTCCGCCGTGCCATTTTCAAGAGCGTACAGCCGTTTCTTTTTGGGGCTTTGCAGATTTGTAAGGCCGTTTTTGCACGGCAAGTGCATACAGTCCGCCGCGTTCAAGGCTCAAAAGAAGAACGGGGCGATGCTTGTTGTGTGCAATCACCTGTCGGCGTACGATTTCATTCATTTTTCGGCGGCAATGTACGGCGCGCCGCTCAATTTCGTGGTGGCGGAAAACATGATGTATTCCATGCCGATTTTCGCAAAACTGCTCTCGGGATATCACGCTATCACCAAAAAACAGTATTTTGCGGACATACATTGCATAATGAACATCAAAAAATATCTCGACGCCGGCATATCCGTGCTTATTTGTCCCGAAGGCAAAGTGGCGGCGGACGGTGTGACGGGCGCGATTGCTCCGTCCATTGCTCGACTTGTGCAGTGGCTGGGATACCCCGTGGGCGTTGTGAAGATGAAGGGCGCAAGCCTCGCAAGACCTAAGTGGGCGTACAATTTGCGTTTTATACGCAGGGGAAAGGTGTACAGCGAGTGCGATATGCTTCTCACTGCTCAAGAGTCAAAGTCGCTCTCCAAGGACGAGATATACGACAAAATCGTCGGCGCGCTTGACCACAACGAGCATAAGTGGCAGGTGGAAAACGGCGTGAAGTTTGTGGGCAGACGCTATGCCGAAGGGCTTGAAAGATTGCTGTATTATTGCCCCAAATGCGGCGCGGAATTTGCCAATCGCACGCACGGCGATCGTATGGTTTGCTCGGTGTGCGGCAACGAGGTCAAATACACGTTCAACGGGCAAATTTTGCCTGTCAGAGAGAACAGCGTGAGCCTTGACAGGATAGATCTTTGGTATGCAAAACAAAGGGAAATCGTGGAAAAGGAAGTGGAGCAAGGCGGTTTTTCAATAAGCGACAAAGTCAATCTTTTTGTGGAAAACGAGAAGAACAACGGATATAGATTTGTTGCCGAAGGCGTGATGACGCTCGATGAAAACAAGCTCGCTTTCGACACCGATTGGACCGAGCGGCCAAAGGACGTCAAGAGCAGATACGGCGTGAATTGCATGACTTATGACGTCAATCAAAAGGCGGGATTCGAGCCTGTTGAAGACGAGTTTCGGCATATAGAATTTCCCATTCGCCGCTGCGATACGGTGGCAAATATGCCGGGCATGTCCATAGATATGTACGACGACAAGCATGTGTATCGTTTTATGTTTGCCGAGCGCATGCCGTCCACGAAATACGTGCTGTATATAGAGCAAATGTTCAAATCGGACAAATAGTGAAAATATTTTTGCAATCAAATTTTTGAGAAAAACCGCATTCTAAGGCGGTTTTTTCTTATGCGGCGACTTGCAATCGGCTTTTGATGTTGACAATTTTGTTGCAATAATGTAGTATTATATCTGTATTCTTATATTTATGTGCGCTTGTGCGCACACGTAAGGTGGAAAATGAGAAAAAGAGTCAGTTTAATTTTGGTTTTGATTTTGAGTGCCGTCCTTTTGGCAACTCTCGTTGCGTGCAACGGCTCTCAGAATATCGGCAAGTTGCCCGATGAGATCAACCCCGACAAAGTGATCGGCGGCGAAGAGAACAACACCAATTTTGACACCTATTTGAAGTTTTATTTCCCAAAGGGCGTGACAAGCATATTCAACGCAATGTTCTGCGACGAGTTTGACGCGTCCGAAGTCGAGTATTCCGTGGTTTACACCAACGAGTCGATAACAAGAGAAGTCGCAGGCGGACATCTGACGGACGCAATGATCACCAAGGTCACGGACGGCAGCGTCGATGACAAAACCGGCGAGCTGAAAAACTTGCTTGATGTTTGGGGTGGCACGCCTATCTCGTGGAAGGCAGGTCACTTTATGGTGCACGCAACGGCAAATCTTGACAACGGCAAGACTGTGAGCGGATCTTTTGCTCTCCACCTCAAAGACCGCTATACACCTGCACCCACCGTGTCTTTGACCTTTGATTTGCGTGACGGCGAAAAGGTTGCGCAAGCGTCTTTCGGCAAAACGAACGCGGACGGCACAAAAGCCATCGTCACCGTGGAAAGCGGCGTGTCTTTTGCAACTTGGGACGATTTCACCAACGCTTTCAGAATGAATTTGAAAGGCAAGGCACTTGACAGAGTGACCGCCCTTGGCAAAGAACTTTCTCGCACAAAAGGTTTCCCCTTCACGATAGACCAATCTTTTGACGGCAAGACGTTTGCGACAACGTGGACGGAAAACGTCATCGACGTGCAATTTACTCTTGACGTGCCGAGCGACGCAACCGTCATTCTCGGTCTTGAAGATCCGCGCCCGAATTTTGTCGAACATCAATCGGTCGAGCGCAACTTCGGCAGAGTGACAGCTCCCGTGGTTGACACGTTCAACGTCTTCAACGGCTACTATTTCGCAGGCTGGTACAAGGACGTCAACGGCAACGGCAAGTGGGACGAGGGCGATACGCTTTGGAGCTTCTCGCAAATCGTGGGCGAAGACGACATCAAACTTGTCGCGCGCTGGACAAAACGCTCCTATACCTTCACGCTCTACACGATGGGCGGCACTTTTGCAAACAACGTGAAAAACTCAGTTGTGACGGTGGGCGGCAAACAAGTGGAAATCGACAGCGACGAGGCGGCGGCAAAAGCAGGGCTCACCGTTGTGAGCGCAGCCACTCGCTTTGGCGTTGAAGACAGAAAACTCAACAGAATTACGTTCTCGGGGCTTGCATACGGACACAATTTCAGCGAATACGTCGCAAAGATCGAAGTTGAGGCAAGACAAAACGACAGCACCCCCGCAAAGAGCGTGTATCTCACTCTTGACGAAGTGAGAGCCAATCTTGTTAAGGGCAGCGCGGACTACGTTGTGGACGACGGCACTTTCAGAGATTATCAATGCACCGTGCCCGCAAATATGAACACGATTATTGCAGACGAGCACGGATTTGTGGATGACGTTGCATACATCAAGTGGATGTTCAACGACACGGACGACGCTCAGCTCAAACTTGAAAGACTCAGCGGCTACTACGTCAACGTGGTGTTCAAGGACGGCATCTCGATCAAGGCGGACGGCAGCGTGCGCATCGACAAGATCGCGGACGATTCTTTGAACGAAATCATCATCCCTGCGGCATTGAAGATTGACGGAGTCGTGCGCCCCGTCAGCGAAATCGGCGCAAAAGCGTGCATGAACCTTAAAGCTCTCTCCAAAGTCGATCTTTCGGCGGCGAGCAATTTGACTGCAATCGGCGAGCAAGCGTTTGCGCACTGCACAAATCTCGCAACCATTCTCGCGCCCGTCAACGACAACGTCACGGCGGTGGGCAAGAACGTGTTCTACAGGACGCATTTTGAAAACAACTACACCACAATCTACGGCGGCAAGGAACTTATCGTCATGGGCAAGGTTGTCTACAAATACGTCGGCGATCCGAGCAAAAAGGCTCTTGACCTTTCCAAAGAAGAATACTACAACTCCGACAACTGCACCGCAGGAGCGGAGAATATCACCAAATTCAATCTGCAAATCAGAAACGCAACCACAATCGCAACCGGCGCGTTTGAAAACTGCACGGCTCTTGAAACCATCACCTTTGGCGACAACATCAAGACAATCAATGACGGCGCGTTTGAAAACGTTGCGACTCTTGACAACATTGTCGTAAGCGCGACAAGCAAACTGCAAGTGATTGCGGCAGACGCATTCAGAGGTTGCGAGCATTTCCTCGGCACTGAAAGCAAAGCGTACAACGACACCTACAAGGCGATTGTCATAGGCAAGGTGTTCTATCGCTTTATCGATCAGACGGCGACCACCGCAACCATCAGCGGCAGCGCAACTCCGTTTATTGCAGCGGACGCGTTCAGAGGTCGCGGCAACGTCGAAAATGTCAGCATAATGTTCAAGGACAAGATTTTGTTTGTCGGCGCAAACGCGTTCTACAACACGACTTGGATTCAAATTAACGGCAGCGAATGCGTCAATGACGGATTCACCGTTGTCAACGGCATTTTGTGCGAATATTTCGTGGACAAATACGACGCGTCAAAAGTCAATCTCATCATTCCTTCGGACGTGACGACAATAGGCGAGTGGGCGTTCAACACCTATGCGCAATACATCAAAACCGTGCAAATCAAGGCAAACGTCAAGGCGATAGAAGACTATGCGTTTGCAGGCGCAACGTCCCTTAGAAGCGTGATCTTCACGGAATCCGCGGTGTCGGGCGGCAAGATTGTCGGTTTGCCTGCAATCTCGTCCAGCGCTTTTGCAAACAAGAGCGGACAACTCATTGACGGCGTGCGTTTCTTCTTCAAGCCCGAAGTCATGAAATTCTTTGAAGGCATGGCAAGCGGCACCGTGACAAGCGAAGACACCGTGACAAATCAATGGTATACCTTCTACAAGCTCAACAAGGCAAACTTCATCACCGAAGAAATCTCTAACGTGTGGATCAACCAAGACATCATCGCAGACAAATTGTTGCGCACTGCCGCAAGCGAAGACGTGTTGAAACTCACCTATGGCGACACCATTGCACAAGCTCTCGTTGTACTCGGAAACACCGGCGTTGAAAGAAAAGAAACGCTCGATTTGGTCAAAAACAGCGTAGAACTCAAAAAAGTTGTCGAAGGCGACAAGAGCTTTGGATATCTCTATGAGCAAGGCAAAGAAAAATACGTTGTGACGTTCAAGTATGACGGAAAGGTTGACGGCTGCGAAATCAATCCGCACGATCAACATTTGTTTGTCATCACCGTTGCAAACGCAATCGACGACGCGTCAATTGCAAAGACGTTCTACACGTCCAACATTGACAAATACGGCTCCAACGAAACAATCATCGACGCTCTCGGCAAAAACGCGGACAACTCGGCTTTCTGGTTTGAAGGCTTTGACGGACAAGTGAAGGGCGCGGAATATCCCACCTTCTATACGTCCAACAGCGGCGTTGACGTGTTCTTCTGCTATCGTGACGTCACGGGCGAAGTGCAAAAGATCAAAATCGAACAAAACAAAATCACAGGTTTCAACACCGTCACGACCAAGCTCGAAGGCGAGGCAGTCTTCACGGTCAACTTCTATGACGTGGGCGTGTACAAGTTCAAGATCAAATATGCGGTGCAAGAGTCCAAGTTTGTTGCAATCGAGCAAAACGGGGCAGTGTCCATTCCGCTCAACGGCAACGCGACAACGCATTTTGCAAACTTCACCGTCAACCTTGTCGGACAAGACGGCTTGAAGACGGAAAAAGAATTGCGCACAAGCAACTTTGACATCATCGAAGTGGACGGCGTGCTCACAAACGTTGTTAACACGACAAAGCTTGGTATGCACACGCTCAAGATCAGATACAGCAAGTCGGATGCGGCAGAACCTATCGTGCAAACAATCGTATATTCCGTCATTCTCGATGCGGACGAAAGCATCTTTGAATACGCCGTTGCGGACGAGAGAGAGATGACTGCAAAGATTGTCAAATGCCATGCCGTGACTGCGGATACAATCGTTATTCCTGCAACGGTCACAATCGGCGGCAAGACCTACACGGTCACGCAAATCGGCGAAACCGCTGCAAAAGTCGGTGTGTTTGAAAACTTCACCGCGCTCAAAGCAGTGTATTTGTCCACCAACGTGCAATCAATCAATGCAAGGACGTTTGCGGGCTGCTCGTTGCTTGAAAACGTGTACACCGTCAAGAGAATTGACACCGAAAAGGCGGCTCTCACGCAAGCCAACTTCGAGATTCTCTCGACAAGAAACGGTGTGGGCGAAGTCATCAACGAAGTCAAAGTGGCAAACCTTGACGGAATCACCGTGGGCGCAGACAAAGTGCTTGCAATCGGCTCGCAATACGTTGTGGAAGGCGAGGGCGGCAGAGTGGTCTATGACGTCGTGCAAATCGTTGACGGACTCGTTCTGCCCGAAGGCGTTGAGCAAGTGTTCCTGCCCGACACCGTCTATAATCTCTTCACGATTTACAAGAAGAGCGCGACAGAGAGCTTGCCGCACGGCGATGCGATCGAGCCTATCATCTACGCAAGCGCAGCCGACATTATGCTCACAACGACTCCGTACGTCAGCGACAGCGTCACCTACATCGGCGCAAGCGCGTTTGAAAACTGCATAAGCCTCGATACAATCGATTTGACGCACGCGGTCAATCTCGCTTATATCGGCTCAAACGCTTTTGCAGGCAGCGGACTTAACAGCATCGATTTGAGTGGCAATACAAAGCTCGAAGATCTCAACAGCAGCGTGTTTGAAGGTTGTTTGAGCCTTGCAAGCGTCAAAGTCGCATCGACGTTGAAGACAATCGGCGCAAACTGCTTCAAGAACAACAAAGAGCTTGCATCCTTTACCTTCAGCGATGCAAACGGACTTAAAAAAATCGAAACGGATGCATTCTACGGCTGTGCAAAGCTCACGAGCGTTCCCACGGTTGCATAATCTGCACGAATATAAGTGATGTATAGTCAAAACAAAATCAAAAAGGCGAGAGCAAACAGCTCTCGCCTTTTCGTTATATTCGAATCATCTTTTCATATCCGACGGTTTCAGACAAAATGCGACAGCATGCTTTTCAGGCGCGTGGCGTTGCTGTTTGTCATCTCGGTGAGCGGAAGGCGCATAGCCGCCGAGCAAAAACCGAGCGCGCTCATGGCGTATTTTGCAGGTATGGGATTGACTTCGCAAAACAGTGCGGATATCAAGGGAAGAAGGCGCAGTTGCATCTCTCTTGCCTTGTCAAAATCGCCCTGTAAGGCGCAATGCGTCATTTTTGACACATAGGACGGGCAAACGTTGCTTGCCACGCTTATCACGCCTTGTCCGCCCAATGCGACCGTTGCGACGGTGAGTGCGTCGTCGCCGCTGACAACCGCCTTGTCTTGCGCCATGGCAATGCATTTTTCGATTTGTTCCATATTGCCGCTTGCTTCTTTCACGCCAACGATATTTTTCTTTGGAAGCAACTTTTCAAGCGTTTCGGGCAGCATATTCACGCCCGTGCGCGATGGCACGTTGTAGAGCAAAATAGGAAGACTCGTCGCATCGGCAATCGTGCCGAAATGTCTGACGAGTCCTTCTTGAGTGCATTTGTTGTAGTAGGGTGTGACAAGCAGCAGAGCGTCCGCGCCATTGTCTTTTGCAAAAGCGCAGTTGTCGATTGCGCTTTTTGTATCGTTCGAGCCTGCGCCGACAATGACGGGGATTTTGCCTTTCGCTTTTTTGGCAACCGTCTTCAAGACAAGCTCTTTTTCTTTGCGGCTGAGAGTTGCGGGCTCGCCTGTCGTGCCAAGCGCAACAAGCGCGTCCACATTGCCTTCAAGCTGATATTCGACAATTCTTTCAAGAGCGGAAACGTCCACTCGGTCGTCTTCGGTGAAGGGGGTGACAAGAGCCGTCGCCACGCCTTTGAAGATCATATCGTTTTCTCCCCGATGATATTTGCGTCAATTCTCGCACGCGTTGTTTATCAAAAGTTGTACGATTTGCACGGCGTTGGTTGCCGCGCCTTTTCTTATGTTGTCCGCGACCACCCAGATGTTTGCGCCGCTTTCGAGGCTTGCGTCCATACGGATGCGTCCCACAAACACTTCGTCACGGTTTTCGCAGTCCAAGGGAGTGGGGTAGACGTTGTTTTCGGGATCGTCCATGACGATGATTCCCTTTGCATTTTCAAGCACTTTTTTCACATCTTCGCGAGTGGTGTTTTTGCAGAACTCGACGTTTATCGACTCAGAATGACCGTAGAACACCGGAACGCGCACAGTTGTGGCTGTCACACGCAAACTTTGGTCGTGCAAAATTTTCTTGGTTTCTTCAATCATTTTCCACTCTTCTTTGGTGTATCCGTCTTCCATAAACACGTCTATATGCGGCAGCATATTGAACGCGATCGGACGGGGAAAGTTCTTTGGAGCAACGCCGTTTACGCCGTCTTTGAGATCGTTGAATCCCGCAACGCCTGCACCGGACACCGCTTGATAGGTGGAGTAGACCACTCTCTTGATGCCGAAAGCGTCATACAAGGGTTTGAGCGCGACCACCGCTTGAATGGTGGAGCAGTTCGGATTGGCGATGATGCCCTTGTTCCACTTCACGTCTTCGGGATTGACTTCGGGCACGACAAGCGGCACGTCGTCGTACATTCTCCATTGCGAGGAGTTGTCCACCACGGTAGCGCCGATCTTGACAAATTGCGGCGCATACTCTTTTGACACAGAGCCGCCTGCAGAGAACAATGCAAAGTCCACTTTGCCGTTAAGTGCGGCGACGTTGTCGGGGGTTAGCTCGATAACGGTGTGTTCTTTGCCCATGAATTGTATTTTTTTGCCCGCGCTTTTTGCGGACGCGAAGAGATAATAGTTGTCAACGGGGAGTTGTTTCTCGCCGAGCACTTCAAGGAATTTGCTTCCGACCATGCCTGTTGCGCCGACCACGGCGACGTTAAACTTTTTCATACAGCCTCCAAGTATTATGTACTGTCTTGCACGTAAAAATTTAACATCGCGAGAGCAAAAAGTCAATTCTTCTGCGTTTTATTTGTCTTTTTTATAAGATATGCGCAAAATCGTCGGCGCGTGCTAGGCAAATATTTCGGTGATTTAATTGATATTTGCTTTTATATAATGTATAATCATATATAATTATGACAAAATAGGAGTCATCAATGGCAAACAACAACACAAATTCGGCATACTCCTTGCCCGAAAAACCAAAAAAACTGTTGCTCGCAAAGCTCTTCACGGACGCTCAAGTGCGCAAAGAGCCCGAAGAGAAACAGAAAACCATAGTCGCAGGTCTTGTTGAGGCGCACCCGCAAAAAGAATATCCCGACACCTTTTTCAAAAGGGCGGCGGCGGTTATGCGCGGCGAGATGAGCCTACTTTTCAGATCCGCACTCTTCTTCCTTTTGTTCACCGTTCCGTTTATCGTGATATACGCATGGTTTGCCGGCTACTTCCAAAATCTCGTGGTTGGCGGCACGTACAACTTCATGGGTGACATCGGCATCGGTTTCCCGGGCGGCGGCGACAGCATCGCAGTGAGCGTGGCAAACCTTTATCGCAACGTCAAAATGCCCGTCATGGCAATGTACGGCGCATGCTTGCTTTTTGCATCTCTCGGTCTTTCGGGATTGTTCTATTGCGCAAAACGCAGCTATTATCAAGATTATTACAAGAATTTTGCAAAAACGTTCTGGATGGGTTTTGCAAAATATTGGTGGAAGTTCTTCGTGTCGGGGCTTTTCATGGTGGTTGTCGGGCTCGGCATGGTGGAGTCCATCCTTTATTTGCTCGAACAACAAACGCTCGGCACGGCGGGCGCAGGCGCGTATTGCGCGGTTGTGTTCACCTGGCTTTTCGGCGTGCCGCTCATTCTCATCCCCGTCACGATGATGGGGCTTTACACTTCCTATGATCTCACCTTTGCGCAATGTTTCAAAAACGCGCTCGTGATCATCGCCAACAACCTTGTCATCGTTCCGCTTGTTGCAATCATCAGCGCAGTTCCGCTCGGACTGCTTGCGGTCAACAACTTCCTGGGATTCATCATATATGCTGCGATGTCGCTTATCGGCTGCACGTTTATGGCTCTTTGCTGGATCGCAATGGTGGATCGCGGCATGGTCAAGTGTCACAACAGAAAGCTCGAACAAGAAAAGACCGTTCAAATCGAGCAACGCAAGGCGGCAAAACAAAATCCCTACGCAAACGCGCAAGGCAATGCAAACGCCGCTCCCAAGAAGAAAAACAACGCTCAAAAGCAACCTTATCAAAATCCGAAGAAGAAAAAGAAAAAATAATGGCAAAGATACTGGGATTCGATCTTTCAAAAGATGATTATCTTAGCCTTGCCGATTCGGCGTTTTCAAAGGGCGAAACCGAAAAAAGCATCACGTATCTCGACAAGGCGTTGGCACTTGACGCGCGCTTTGTCGACGCGTCGATTGCTCGTTCTATGGTGTATGCGTCTTTGGGAGCGTGGGATATTTCCAATGCGACTCTTTTCAAGTCTTTGGCTCGTCACCCGAGTCAAGACGATCAGGGGCGCATTTTTTATCAACTTGCGGTCAATTTTGCAGATCTCAATATGCCTGACGTTGCAGAGTATTATCTTCGCGACATCCAAGACGCCTACGACATCCAAATCCCCGACGGATTTTTCGATCCGCCAAAGGAAGAAGGCGAGTTCAAGGTGGTGTATCCGCGCGGCGAAGACTATTATGAAACGCTCATTGCCCAAGCGTACGAGCTTGTGCGCGACAGAAAATTCGACGAGGCAATCCGAGTCGTTGACGAGATCCCCAGGGGCGCAAAGTGCAAGGGCGCGGCAAATCACGTGGTGCTTGTGTCGTTGATGATGAAAAACGACGTTGACAGCGTCATCGCCAATGCGCAAAAGATGCTCCAAGAAGACGGCGACAACCTTGCCGTCAAATGCGCGCTTGCAACTGCCTACCTTATGGAAGAAAAGATGACCGAGGCTTATGCGGCTCTTGACGATATTCTCAAAAAAGAGTACGACAGGATTGAAGACATCCTTATGATCTTGCCGCTCATCGTCAATCTCGAAGAACACGCGCAAGTGGTCAAATACACAAAAAAAGTGCTTGCCAATGCCGATTTGCAACAAAATATGATGCTTTGGCTCTCGCAAGGCTTGTACAATCTCGGTCAAAAGGAAGAGGCGAAAAAGGTTATGCACAGGGTGCGCACCGTTTTCGGAGAGCTTTCACCTGCCGACTATTATCTCGACTTGTACGCAACCGATCCCGAGAACGTGGCGTATTCCATGGGCTTGCCCTACGTTGAAAAAATTGCGAGATACAAGTTGCTCGACGCTTTCTTGAAGATGTCGCCTGCGGATATTGCGGTGCTGCTCGATAGCGAAGACAAGGACGCGAAAGAGCTGAAAAAAATCATCGATTGGGCGTTTGTGGACGACAACGAAAAGCTCAAACTGCTCATCATCGACCGCTTGGCTATGGTCAGATGCGCGTGGGCGGAAGATTTTGTGAGAGAACAGCTTATATCCGTTGATTTGTCCTTTGATCTTGCTTCAAGACTGATATTCTGCCTTATGCCCGAAAATCGTTTCCGTTTTTCCTTTGACGTGGTGGCGCAAGACAGATTCAAGAGCATAAACGTCACTTTGCCAAGAGCCTATTTCAAGTTGCCCAGCGTTTTGCACGCGGCGGTGGAATATTGCATTGTTGACATCGTTTACACCGATGAAGAGCCAAACATTTATCTTGCCGCGCTCACGGACGTTGTCAACTCGATCGTGTCGCTTGACGACAACGGCAAGCTGAAATTTGCTTCTAACAGCGGACACAAGATCTCGGCAATGAAGAGCATGAAAACCCTTGTGGGCGTGCTGCTTTGCAAGGTGTATGAAGAAGACGGACCAGATATGAGAGAAGTCACGCTCGAAAGATACGGGCTTGCCGAAAAGACTTTTGACAAATACTACAAGATCGTTTTCGGCGGCGAAGACGAGATACAAGACAAGGACGGTGAATACGATGACAAACAACTCTGATATGTTGCAAGGCGGCGAAAATTTGCCTGATTTGCATGAAAAAACCAAAGACGAGATGCTAAATATGCTCTCTGTTATGCTTGACGAAGACAAGCCGTATCAACAACGTCTTGACGCATACGAGTATCTGTTGGAAGACTGCGAGCCTATCCTTGAAGATATGATCGACAAAATCTACACTCTTGACGGCGACACGGGCAAAATGCTCATGGAAGTGCTTGCCGAGTACAAGGGCAACAAAGCGATTTTCATGGGACTTGTCAGCTATCTCTACAAAGGCGAAGACGTTGCGCTGTTTGCAAGACTTATCGGTGCGTACGGTGACGAGCAGGGCGTTGAAGTGCTCAAAACCTTCTGCGAAAACTATGAGCCGAACTACAACGAGTATATGGAATTGCGCAACGCTGTTGAAGAACTCGGCGGAGATTTCGATCTCAAACAAGATTTTTCGGACGATCCGTTCTACCGCTTTTTGAAAGGGCTTGACGAAGTGGACGAAGAAAGCCGCAAATCACCCTTTGAAGACTATTTCAACGAGCATAGCCACAACTGTGATGACGAAGAAGATTGCGATTGCGACGATTGTGACGATGACGACTGCGACTGTGACGATGACTGCGATTGCCATCATCATGACTGTGACGATGACGACTGCGATTGTCACCGCCACTGACCTCCTTTGCGTGAACACACAATGATTTATCGGACAATTATATATTTCCTGCACGCTTTCGGGCGTGCTTTTCTTTTGCCTTTTTTGCGATGACGGACGCAAGTTTCGCAAGATATTTAACTAGGACAAGACAGGTCAGCGCAACGCCGCATACGCTGTTGAAAGGGTAGAGATTGTCAACTATGTTGTCAAAGCCGAAGAAGCTCAAAGGATAGGCAACCACAAGACAGCCGAACACCGCAAGGGACTTGTTTTCGTCCTTGCAAAGCGCACGAGAAAAGGCGAATTTTGACGAGAAATCACGCACACAGTCGCTGACGATTTTCAGCGATGAAACAAGAGTCGTAAATATCGCCGCAGCAATAAGAACACCGCATGCCCACTTCACGTTCAATTTGTCCGAAACAGCCAAAACGGGCATTAAACTTGCGTTTTGGTCGGATAAAACTATTGTTTGGAGCATATAGAGCATTCCAAACATAAAAACACAAATCAAAATGCAAGATATGATTATCTCTTTATACGTCAAATTTTCGCCTTCTTCGGCAATTATGATTCCGCCAAGCAAAACGTCAAGACCGCTGTACATTATCGGCTTTGAGATCGAGAAAGGAAGGGTGTGAATCGGCGTTGGAAGTTTTGCAAAAACGAGGGCTATCGTCAGCACTATCAACGGCACGAGAATGGCGTTGAGAAGTCGGATTTTTTCTATACCCAACACGACGATAAGCCCCGCAAGCAAGATCATCGCAAGCCCGAACGCAAGGGGGATGCCCGTCATCGAATAGGTGATGAAATCGCCGCCTGCAAGCATGGCGCACAAAGATATGCTCGCCGCAAGAAAAACGCCGAGTTTGACAAGTGCGCCTTTGGGCATAATCTTTTGCTTGCCCGCCACAAGAAACAGCGCGCAAAGAAGGGACATAAACACAGATGATATCGCCACGTTGACAGGGGACGCATCGCCGAAAAACAGCGCGATTTCACGTCCCGAAGAAAAGCCCGCGCCGATTGCCGTGCCAACGTATAATGCCGCCGTCTTGAATGCTTTTTTCACACGAAAAATTTATGACGACATTGCGTTTGTTAGAACTTGCAATCGAAAGACATAAGAAACGGGCAAAGGACGGCGCGAAAGGCAATAATGGACAGCGGACGGAATGAAAAACAGAATAAAGCAAAAGGAAAATGCTTGTCGGTTTTGTGACAAGCATTTTGAAAGATTGAAAACACAAGCAAGTGCAAAGCACGTGAGCGGTTTTATGCCGCTATGTGATGTGCAATGCAAAACGTGGGTTAAATTCGTGCGACTTTACTGTCGATTGCCGCTTGTTTGACGGCGGCGGCAATGGCGGGCACAACTCGTTTGTCAAACGGCTCGGGGATGATGTGCGTTTCGTCGGGGTGTTCGACAAGGTTTGCCAACGCGTCCGATGCGGCAATCTTCATCGCGTCGTTTATGTCGCTTGCTCTTGCGTCAAGCGCGCCTCGGAAGATGCCGGGGAAGGCAAGCACGTTGTTGATTTGGTTGTCAAAATCGCTCCTGCCCGTAGCCACGACGCGCGCGCCTGCTTCAAGGGCGAGATCGGGCATAATTTCGGGATCGGGATTTGCCATTGCAAAGACGATGGCATCCTTTGCCATGGTCTTGACCATATCTTGCGAAAGCACGTTCTTTGCGCTGACTCCGATGAATGCGTCCGCGTCTTTTATTGCGTCTTTCAAAGTGCCGTTCACCTTGCGCGGATTGGTCTTTTTTGCAAGTTCTCGTTGAGCGGAATTGAAACGTTCATCGTCTTGCAAGATGCCGAGTCTGTCGCACACAACAACGTCTTTTGCGCCCGATGCGAGCAAAAATTGCGTGATTGCTATGCCTGCGCTGCCTGCGCCGTTGACAACCAAACGGGCAGTTGATATGTCCTTTTTGACAACTTTAAGTGCGTTTTTGAGCGCGGCGGCAAGCACAATCGCCGTGCCGTGCTGATCGTCGTGAAAGACGGGAACGTCGCAAATCTCTTTGAGCCTGCGCTCCACTTCAAAGCATCTGGGGGCGGAAATGTCTTCGAGATTTATGCCGCCGAAACTGTCGCTGACGTTGTATACGGTGGACACGATGTCGTCAACGTTTTGTGACTTTATGCAAAGGGGGATAGCGTCGATTTGGGCAAATTCGTGAAACAAAACGCACTTGCCTTCCATCACGGGCATACCTGCTTTGTGACCTATGTTGCCAAGCCCCAAAACCGCAGATCCGTCGGTGACAACTGCCACGGTGTTCCACTTGCGAGTGAGTTCGTAAGACAAATTTTCGTCCTGCTCGATTGCAAGGCAAGGCGCGGCAACGCCGGGGGTGTATGCAAGCGACAAATCTTGCTTGTTTTTCACTTTTGCGCGGGAGACGACTTCAAGCTTGCCTTTCCACTCAAAGTGCTTTTTCAAAGACTCTTGTTTGTAATCCATAAAAACCAGCCTTGAATATGATTTTGTGTCAATCGCGGCAATGAAAACTCGATGTTTTGTCGCAAAGCGCGTTTGGCATATCGACAGTTTACAACAATTCGCGCCAACGCGCAAGAAAAAAGCGAGTTTTGGTCAAAAGGTTGCGCCAAGGCGAGCGATGATATAGAATGTAGACATGAAAACGATAACATATTCTCAAATCGTGCAAACGGTGGCGGAGCTGACAGGCGCATGCTCCAAGCTCACTTTGTCTTGCCAAAAAGCACTCGCTCGCGCGCTTGAGAGCGAAACAAGCCCCAACGCGCTTTTTGCCCTTGAAACGCTGCTTGAAAACGCCCAAGTTGCAACCGAGCAAGACTTGCCCGTGTGTCAAGACACGGGTATGGCGGTGTTTTTTGTCAAGCTCGGTCAAGACGTGCATATCGAAGGCGGACTGTTGCAAGACGCAATCGACGACGGCGTGCGTAAAGGCTACAAAACACACGGCTATCGCGCAAGCGTGCTCGATCCGATAACGAGAGTCAACACAAAGGACAATACGCCTGCAATCGTGCATATTTCGCTCGTGCTCGGCGATAAGTTGGAAATCACGTTTTTGCCAAAAGGCTTTGGCAGCGAGAATATGTCAAAGCTGTTCATGCTCAAACCGTCGGACGGCATTGACGGCGTGAAGAACGCCGTGGTGCAAGCCGTCAAGGACGCAGGCGCAAATCCTTGTCCGCCGATCGTGGTGGGCGTTGGCATCGGCGGCACTGCCGAGAAGGCTATGGAGATTGCAAAAGAGCAACTGCTCAGAGAAGTGGGCGAGCATAGCGGCGATCCTACGCTTGCCGATATGGAAAGAGAGCTGCTTGCAAGGATCAACGCGCTTGGCATAGGCGCGCAAGGCTTCGGCGGCGAAAATACCGCGCTTGGCGTGCATATAGGCAAATACCCCACGCATATTGCCGCATTGCCCGTGGCAGTCAACATACAATGCAATGCCAATCGAATGGCAAAGGCGGTGCTGTGATGAAAACCGTGCATTTGACCGCTCCCGTATCGAAAGCGGATGTGACAGGACTTGAAGTCGGCGACAGAGTGTACCTTTCGGGGACGATACTCACGGCGAGAGATGCGGCGCACAAAAGGCTGTGTGACACGCTTGCAAAGGGCGAGCAAATGCCCGTAAATTTGCAAGGCGCAACCATATACTACGTCGGCCCGTGCAGAAAGGACGGCAGAGTGATTTCGGCAGGTCCGACAACGTCCATGAGAATGGACAAATTTGCCCCGACATTGTACGGTGAAGGCGTGGTGGCAACCATAGGCAAAGGGGACAGAAGCAAGCAAGTGTACGATGCAATCGCAAAAAACGGAGCAGTATATTTGGCGGCAATCGGCGGCGCAGGTGCACTGTGCGCAAAGGCGATAAAAAGCTCGACAACGCTGTGTTATGAAGACTTGGGCACGGAGGCGATATGCGCCTTTGAAGTGAAGAATTTTCCTTGCATAGTGGCAATAGACTCAAAAGGCAACAGCATATACAAAAAGTGAGAAAATGACAAAAACGCCGCTTTATCTTGTCAAAATGGCAGGATAAAGCGGCGGTTTGAATTAATAATTAATAATTAATAATGAATAATTGCGGTGCGGGCGCAAAAAAGTTTGCCGTTTCGTTTCCACGAGATTGCCACGCCGAACAAGTCGGCTCG